>JACCDN010756265.1_pt1 | contig 14316 bp, 11 predicted proteins | sample 7441691 | NCBI WGS metagenome assembly JACCDN01 (sample SAMN15323439, study PRJNA562643) | freshwater metagenome | isolation source: river surface water | place: USA:Blue River Watershed | collected 2017-08-16
AAAGGTTTTGGTGTCGTACTTTTTAAAGGCCGATATCAGAACCTTGTTTGGCTTGGTAGCTCAGTTGGTACGAGCGAACGACTGAAAATCGTTAGGTCGCCGGTTCGATCCCGGCCCAAGCCACATCGTGTATTCATACACTTCCATGCTTATCGGGAATTAGTTCAGTACCCTTATAGAAAACGTATTGGGGGCCTTGTGAAGACAACTACTCCCAAATACTTTCTAGCTCTCCTTCTTGTTACCGTTCATTTTTGGCAAGCAAGCTTGGTCCGCCCCGTCGCCGATGACTACACCCTCTTAAGAATTTACTCACAAGAAGGTTTCACTTCATCTATCTCGTATATATGGAACAACTTCGGGGGAAACATAACGCCTGCTGTTATCCGTGCACTTTTTGTTGCCCCGTCATTAGATACATCTAACTGGTTTGGATTTATTGCTTTTTCTATCACGACTTCACTTCTTGTGATTATGAGTTATTTAGTATTAATCACTTGGCTAACTAATAGAAGCCTAGGACAAATCACAATAAATGATTTATTGATTGCGCTACTTGCCTCCCTTGCGTTTGAAGGTTTGTTCACGCCCGGTCTTTCATCCGCTTACCTGTTCGGTGCAGCTGCAGGGGTTCACCTCTGGCCCGTGTGTATTTTCATTCTTAGTTTGAAACTCATTGATTCTCATTCTGATAAGCGGTCAGGATTTACTCTTCTGGGGTTCCTGCTGATTTCACTATTTCTTGGATTTATTGTTGGAAACTCTGGGTTTGCAGAAAGCAGCGCTATATTTTTCACATTACTGATTATCGCTATCTGGATTCATACAAAAAAACTCGATCCCTTAAGATATAATTTTCGAATTGCGATTAAAACCCATCTTTTTGGGGTTAGTCTCGGCTTGCTAACTATTTTTATTGCACCAGGATTTATCAATCGAAATAATCGCTTAGGCAAAATAGATGAGGGCTTTTCTGGTCTACTTGAGAGCTTTATAAGTTCCCTAGTAAGTTTTTTTGGGGAGCTACTGACCCACCCTGTCTGGCTTTTGGGATTTCTGATAGTAGTTTCATGGAATTCATCCTTGAAAATTGATTCTTCCCGTACAAAGACCCTAGTGCTGTACTTTGCCTTAATTTTTGTGATGTTAGTTTTGGGAAGCACCTTTGGTTATGCGGCTTGGCACCAGTCAAGTGGATTAATATTTCTATTAGCGCCTGTTGCGTTTTGCATACCGATACTTAGTGTGCGGATTCAAATTATTTTGAAGAAATCAGGTTTGGCATATAAAAACATCGCGATGATAGCCCTTGTGTTTTTGCTGCTAGGACTAATGGCTCGGGGGGTTGTTGTACAAGAGCAAAGAAGCTCTGCCTGGGACACAAATTTAACCAAGAACTTTTGTCCAGTAATTCAATCGACTAGTTCTCCGCTACTAGGGGCCGAAATCAAATACTGGCCTATTGGACTCGGTATTGAAGATGTAAATCGCTGGGCATGGATGGAAGAAGACTATAGAAGTTGGTTAACCTCGATTAATGGAATTACATCTCAGAAATGTGACGGATCGGGTTGATTATTTCTTATCTGCAAGACAAATGAGATTTCCAAGTCGAATAGGAAACTCAACATTAGGTAGATAATGAGAAAATCGGTCCTTAATTCCAAGCACTGAAAATCCCATGCCGATGAAGTATCTCAAGTGGTACCAATTAGTTGATTTCTCGACTTTACGTGCAGTCCAACCACTTTTTTCCAGCAACTCACTAAGAGTTTTTGGGTTATACAGTTGAGGGTGCTGAAGGCAAAATGGTGGCCATTTAGCTCCCAGGATTTTTCTCAAAGGAGATCTCTCGTTGTGCACTACGATCGACAAGAAGGCACCTTCTGCTGCACATCTTTGAATATTCTTGAGATCTTCGATGGGATCCAGTAAGTGATCATAAACATGCACCCCTACGATCAAATTAAAGTCTGTGTTTTTCAAACTCTCGATGAAGTCAACAATTTCGATTGAACTCACATTAGAAACGTTTTCCAGAAGTTCTTTTCTCACCGATAAATTTGGTTCGATAAATGAGATGTGTTTTGGAGATCCTAATGCTGCAATCTCTTTACTTACTAAGCCAATGTCAGGGCCAACTTCAAGATAACTATCAGCTTTAACGCCATCCCGAAGGATCCACTTTGCATATGCTGATTGAGTCTTCGAAACTGTTGATTTATCTTCGCCCATAGTGTTGTCAGGCATCTCTGAATATAAGATGGCGATTTGCTCTTTTGTAAAATACCAAGGGCAATAAAGAAGCCCACAATCATCGCACCTGAAGTATGAAAAAAACACTTGATCGTTTCTTAGTCCGATAAAGTAGCCCTTTGCCTCATCCCAACCCATTTTTTCGGCCGGTTTTTGTGCTGAGGCTTCAGGTTTAGTCGGAATACTTGAAGAGTTACATATAGGACAATTTCTTCGCTGCCAGGATTGATTAACGTTGTATTTTTTCACGATTGGCATTGAAAACTCCATTCTTATTAATGTAGAAGAATACGACCGTTAGAACCATCACGATAAGAATTTGATTAATTTCTCTAGATGTCTGCATAAAACTATTCATTGTCACCAACAAAACTGAGTTCAAAGCGAATTGCAAGAGATAATAAGAGGAGAATTTGAATAGCTCAGGAAGGTATTCAGAATTTGAATTCCACACGAACTGACGTTGTGAAAAATGAGCCTGAATAGTTGAAAAAAGATAGGACAATCCGAGAATTAATATGGAATTGCCTTCCTTAAAAATGAGGGAAAGAAAAACAAATGTGGAAATTCCAAAAAAGGTATTCCATACTCCCACTAAAGTATATCTTGCAAGAGTCATGAGTCCGCATCTTCCACAATAAAGTAACTTTGTTTTCCATAGTAGACCTTCGCATCAAGACACTCACGAGGGAATGAAAACAAGCCCAGTGAATCGTTAGGAATGACGCAGAAAATCATAGATTTAGAATCTTTATACACGTCATGAAGTGCTTAGTTGTCAATCCATTTCTTTAGTTCAACTAGCCGTTTGTCAAAAGCCTTAATTCGTTTGTCATCTTCTCTTGAAATAGCTGCGTAATAACTTTGTTTGTTGATTAACCAGTTATATTCAAATTTGACAGCTTCATAAAGTCCTGTGTCTATTTTGCTGTCCAAAGCAACCGTCGCATCAAAAATGACTTTTCGAGTTTCGAATCTGTCTAAGCGGATCTCGTGAATCTGTCGAACTCCATCGAGACTCTCAACCGACATCCCTCCACCAATTACCAACTCTTTGTCGTTTGTTTTACAAAGTTCTGCAATGTCTAACGCAAAATTAGTCGTCTCCTGCGAGTTAATTGTGTCCGCACTCCATCCCATCGAAAGAACAAAATCATGTCGTCCAAGTACTACGCCGTTTAGTCCACGTCCTTGCTTGGTTACTTCAATTAATTCATTTCTATTATTGAATCCGGTGATGGTTTCAAGATTGAAAAGAAAACCCGTATCTTGAGCTTCGGATTCAGAATAGACAAGATCTTTTGCATCTAAGAATTTCGAAGCTGCGTAAGCTGTTTCTACCATAGGAGCAACAATCCACTTTACTCCAATTTGTTTTGCTTCCAATAAATCTCTTATAGCTTCGCAGCCACCAATTTTTACAGTAAGTGGCAATCCCGCTGCGGATGAGATGTCCATCAATCGCATAAGTTCTTCAACGCGAGTTCCCTCGGCTTCAAATTCTGCTTTTGTGCTTACAACTCCAAATTGATCTTTTCCACGCTTTAGGATTTCGACCATTTCTCTTTCAATTTGATTCATAACACACCCTGTTTCTTTTAGACCATGAGATTCAAACTCGTATTCAATATCTGATACTTTAATGGAAGCGGGCTCTTTTTTAAGTATTTCCACAATAACTCTTCATATGACTGGTCTTGTGGATAGTAAGTATTCGGGTTGTCCGACACATCAGCAATATCCCTAGTTATTTTGGAGGTAGAACCAAGAGATTGCACAACTAGCTGAGCTAACTCACCAATCTCAATAAGAGGCCCACCGGAGTTAAAGATTGCATTATCACCCCTTTTCGCAACCTCTAGACAAAGCGCCATTAATTCTCTGGCGTCGACATATCTTCGCCACACTCTGTTTCTGGATTTAATATCAATGTCTTTATTCATCTTTGCTTTATGTATAAAGTCTGCCAATGCATAAGGTTGTGTGTTTTGAATATCTTGGCCCGAAAGCCCCCACAGTCGATTGATAACTAGATTGGCATGTGAGTCAACACAAGCTTGTTCAAGTCTTTTCTCCTCTTCAATTTTTAGATATCCATATGGATTGAATTCGAGGCTATCAGCTAAGCGGGTGAAATTGGGCGCATCATAAACAGCCCCACTCGAAATAGAAATGACTGAACGAGGTTTGATCGTTTTAATAAAATGACATGCTAATCCTGTTATTTCTCGATTGACACGCGAATAAAGAGATAGATCAGAATTGTTTACCTTGTCTCTAGTTAGAAACGCAAGGTGCACGAAGGTGTCAATTTTGTCACAGTCCAGTAATTCATGAATTGGATAAGATATAAACTCTCTGTCCTCTACTTGGATCATTTTTCTTTTAGAGCTAAAGCAATGTATTTGAATAGGATCAATGCCAGATTCCAAGAGCGTAGCAATTGTCGCACGACCTAACCAACCGGATGCCCCTGTAATTGCGTACCGCATTTTACTGATCGACTTTAATCCATCTAAATACTTCGATCGCAATATCTTCGGGGAGCTTTGGACTCATTTCGTGCAGAGCACTTGAAGCCATTTGACCAGAAGGTAGAACCTTTGAAGTCAATTTCGGAAAATAAAGCTGATCTGGATCTAATCTCACGATGCATGCAAATACACCTGGTCTTGTCATTCCTTCCACGAATTCCTGTGAAAATAAATTATCTTGATCCATCGACATTACTTCAACACCATAAGCAGCAAAGAGTTTGGTCCAATCTGGCATACCCAAACCTGTTTCTGCGTCACAACCTACATAATTTCCATTAAAATAAGCCTTTTGGGTTGTCCTAATTGATGCATAACCTTGATTTTCTGCGATTAATATCTTTAGGTTCAATCCTAGGCTCGCTGCAGTGCCAATCTCTTGTAAATTTTGAGCAAATCCACCATCACCTTCAACTAATATCGTGCGCCTCTCAGGAAAGGCGAGTGCAGCACCAATTGCGCCGGAAAGCCCATATCCCATACTTGCTAAGCTTTTATTCGTGATCATTTTTTGCCCAGTTTTGTTCCTAAACATTTGCATCATGCCGGTATAACTACCACCACTACTGCAAGGAATGACGATATCATCTTCATCAGTGAAATTAGACAATTCGAATAAAAATGACTGCAATTCAACATAGCCCTCTGAGGCAACATTGGCTGAATCCACATTCTCAAGAAGATCCCGAACCAGCAAAATATGCTTGTGCCATTCACCCCAAGCGTCAGGGTTACACCATGTTTGGTCTTCAAGAATCTTGGATAAAACAACATTTGCATCGCCCTTTACGGCTAATTCAAGGTTAGGAAATCCCTTTGATAATTCAGCTGAGTCAATCTCGACTTGAACTGTCTTTGCAACAGGTGCGAACTCGCTCCACTGGAATCCTGTTTGTTGAATTCCTAGTCGCGTTCCTAAGGCTATAAGCACATCACATTGTTGAAGGAGCACATTTGCCCACCTCATTCCATACCAGTTGGGACGACCGCAATAGTATTTGAAGTCGGAACCAACCCGATCTGCTCCATTAAAAGTGGTTGCAACTGGGATTTGCATTGAAGCCATTTTCGGTATCAATTTTGAGATAGTTTCGCGAGAAACACCTCCGCCAATAAGAAATAAAGGCCTTTTTGCTTGGCGGAGAATATCAAGAATCTTATTTACATCTTGGATACTCGTTGAAGGATAGCCTTCATTAAATTCGAATATACTTTCAACTGTTTGATCAAACGGTTCTGCCGTTACATCAATGCACATCTCAATAAAAACAGGACCGCGCTTTCCAGATTTGGACAATCTGCACAGACTTTTTACTTCTAATTCCGATAATTGTCTGTCTGCGAGTACTGACGCCTTAGTTATAGGTTTTAGGATTCCGACGCCATCAATCTCCTGGTGACCAGTTTGTCGCACGCGTCCGCGAGACAAATCTGACCTTTTCGCTTGTCCTCCAATGATCAAAAGTTCCCGATTTTCTAACCATGCACCTCCAACTGCCGTTACCAAATTCGTTAAGCCTGGACCAGCAGTAACCATTACAAAAGCTCTCTCGTTATTTGCTGTAATTTCATTGAAATATTCAGCTGCTATGCCACCTGCCACCTCATGAACAACAGGAATACATTTAAAGCGTTTACTAGCTGACTCCAACAAGTGCATAACATTCCCACCACCAACAAAAAAACAGTGTGTATATCCCTCTTCTTTCAACCAATCCATAAAAACATCCGAGTACTTCATTTGATATTGATTGCCTCTCTGATCGGTTGTATTTCAAGGATTTCAAGCCAAGATTTGATCGTAAAATCAGGTCGAAGAGAAGAGTCTGTGATTAGATAATCGCACTCGTTTGAAATGTAAATCGATTGGGCGCCAGCAGATTGCGCTGCAATCACATCTTCTGGCCTATCTCCCACCATATAAACCAGCTCGAACGGAAAATCTGATTTGGCCTCAAGAATCATTGTTGGGTTAGGTTTTGGAGCATAGAGATCGCTTCCGTAGATCCTCGAGATATACGATAGTAGGCCGTGTTGCTCAAGAACCTGTTCTGCCAAGATAGTGTGCTTATTTGTTGCAGCGCAGATCGTAACTCCACAGGTCTTCAGTTGATCCATTACTTCAAGGACAAAGGGCATACTTTTAGTCTCTGTAGAACCAAATAAGATTAATTTTTCACGAAAATAAACTACTGCGTCATCTAACTGAGATTCTTGGATGTACCCTTTCATTACTTCCCTAATTGGGGTTCCGATGTAAGGTAAGAAATATTGATGAGTAAGTTCAACTCCCGCAAATTTCTTTATAGTATCTATTGCAGATCTCGAAATGGTCCTTGCGCTGTCTAAGAGCGTTCCATCTATATCTGTAATAAAAAGCACTTGGAAGCTACCTTTATTCCCTGATTCCTAAGGTTTCAGAAACTAAGTAGTTCGGTCGAGCTTTGACTTCTTCATAAATAAGTCCCACGTATTCACTTAAAATTCCGAGCATTAACGAAACTGTTCCTAAGATTAAGAGAAATAAAGCCACTAACGAGCCAAAGCCTGCAAAAGGTACTCCATATGCGACCCATAAAAACAATAAAGGAAATATGGATAGGAATGCGGTCACTGACAATATAAAGCCGAAAATGGTAATCAGGCGAAGAGGCTTATACGAATGCGCAAAGATACCCTTAAAAGCTAAATCAAGAACTTTGAATGTGTGTGCATTGGAAACTCCACCGAACCTGGGCGGTCGTTCCATTGGAATACCTATTGAGTTGAAACCAGCCCATGCAAATAAACCCCGAACAAATCTATTTCTCTCAGTCATGCCCTTCACGGCAATGTAAACCTTGCGGTCTACAAGGCGAAAATCTGAGGCATTTCTGGGAATTCGACCATCTGTTAGTTTTCCAGCTAACCAATAGAACATTTTGGAGTTCATGGTGCGGATCGGGCCGGTACCTTCGCGCTTAGTGACTACGCCATAAACATTTTCAAATCCTTCTTCCCACTTCCTCAGGAATGTCGGGATTAACTCAGGAGGGTCTTGTAAGTCAGCTGTCATAAGGATGCATGCATCACCCGTTACGTAATCAAGACCTGCAGTAAGACCGCCATCCATTCTAAAGTTTCTAGATAGCTTCAGGATTTTAAATCTACTATCAGCTTTAGATACTGCCTGTAATTTTTCCCATGTGGAATCTATAGAACCATTTTCAACAATTATTGCTTCAAAATCATATTCACTTTCTGAGTTAAACACCTGCGAGAGTCTCCTAGCTAACTCATCAACACAGTCTTCCTCATTATAAGCTGGAATAATTAAACTGATTAATTTCCTAGCCATTTTATCTACCCGCTAAATAAGTCTTGTACCACTCGAATGTATTTTCTAAGCCACTCTTCAAAGTTACGGAAGACTTCCAAGCCAAGACTGAATGCGCTTTCCCGCTATGCAAGTGTTGGTCTTTGATCTCTGATTTGGCTGTATTTTGAATATCCGGTTCGACATACTTACCACATACTGTCATTGAAATTTCGCGATACAGATCGAGCACGGACAAAGGCTCATCTCTTGAAAAATTAAATGCCTCTCCGTTCAATTTCTTAGATTGACTTACCTCAGATAAACGCAAATATGCCGAAACAACGTCATCAACATGAACATAATCCCTCACAAATGTGCCGTCACTCCTAAGAACTGGTCTCTTATTGTTTAATAAGTCACGAATAGTCCCTGGAACTATTCGACTCCAATTCAAATCACCGCCACCGTAAATATTTCCGCAACGGGCGATCGTTACGGGCACCCCATATGTAGAGCCATATGACTGCGCAATTAGGTCTGTACAAGATTTTGAAACATCGTAGGGGCCATCTCCATGTAGAGGAAAATTCTCCAAGTACGGCAGTTGGTCAGATGAACCATAAGCTTTGTCACTTGAAGCGACAACGACAGACTTAACCGCTCCATTTGATTGGCGAGCAGCCTCCAAAACATTCCAAGTGCCTTGAATATTTGATTCAAAAGTTGAAATTGGATCTTGTAATGCGGTACCTACAATTGTTTGTGCGCCTAAGTGAAAAACATCGGTGCATTCGTTAGTAAATACGGCCCGAGATACATCTTTATAGTTGCGTAAATCCCCGTTTACAACCGAAATGAGGTTGTAATCTCCGCTTCGAATGAGCTGAGAACCAGGATCATGATCTAAAATAAGTGCTGTGACTCTTGCGCCTTTTTCCAATAAATCTCTAACAAGCCAAGAGCCTACTAAACCGGTTGCACCAGTGACTAAGACACTTTTATTGTTCCAAAAACTCATTTCCAAACCTTCCAAGGTGCCTGACCCTTATCCCACATTTCGTTTAACATAGACATCTCGCGGTACGTATCCATTGGCTGGAAAAATCCATCGTGCTTGTAAGCAACCAGTTGTCCATCTTTGGCTAAATTAGTCATTGGCTCACGTTCTAGAATCGAATCTGATTCAAGATAATCAAAAATTTTTGGTTCAAAAACAAAATATCCTGCATTTATCCAGCCCGCGGACTGAGGTTTTTCTTGAAAGGTCTCAACATTTCCGTTCTCGTCCATTTCCAAGACTCCAAACCGAGAGACGGGGCGAACCGCGGTAACTGTCGCCAATTTTCCATGCGATTTGTGAAACTTCAGTAACTCGTGGATATTCACATCTGCAAGACCATCACCGTAAGTGCACATAAAGGTTTCTTTACCTACATAATCTCGTACGCGAAAAACTCTTCCACCAGTCATGGTGTCAGCGCCTGTGTCAGCAACTGTTACTTCCCAACCTGATTCTTCAAGTGATCCGTGAGTACTGATTCGCTCTCTAGACCCAATTTTTACTGTGAAATCCGAATTCATCGCTTCAAATTCATGAAAATACTGTCGTATGTAATCACCACGGTAGCCGGTACAGACAACAAAATCCCGATTTCCGTAATGGGCAAAAGTTTTCATAATGTGCCACAGAATTGGTTTTCCACCGACTGGAACCATTGGCTTAGGTCGAAATTCCGTCTCTTCTCTCAGCCGCGTACCTAGGCCGCCAGCAAGAAGAACGATTTTCATGAGCAAAAGTATCTCACACCAGGGGGCAACCCATGGGACAAGGAAACCGCCGACCAGTCAAAAGAAAATAACAGTAACTGCCCCTAAGTAAATCACCCCGAAGTTACGAGTGACTTTTTCTCTTGGTAAACCTGGGTACCAATGAATGCAAGGAGACCGAGAGGCTGTAAGAGAGAAGCTGTTGAGAATTGAGTTCCCGGAACAAAATAGAAAGCTGTCGGAGCGAAAAGAGGTACAGCGCTCCATGTTGAAATTTTCTTAAGGGAATTCATTTTGGACTTTAAAACTTGTTTTCTCAATTTCTCATTTTTGTTTCTAACGTAGACTTTGACGGTGCTTTCATCTTCTTGAGATAGCAGGTAGAAATAGAAAAAAACAATGAGGCCACGATAGGTGAATGATTGAGTTGGAATTGACAATACAATTCCGCATAAAATCAAGTACTTGGTTGAGATTTTCTTTGACTCATAGAACAGGTGTATCATAAAAATGCAAAGTGATAACAAAAGAATACTTGCATATCCACCATTAACAAAATCAAGAGAATTATTAATCTCAATTTGTGAGACATTAAATGGATTCTTGGCCATTAAAAGAACGTGTCCAATAAACAAAATGGCTGATGCTGAAAAAGTATTCTGAAAGGCATAAGTACCAAGAGTTGACTGTTCCATAAGTGCGCCGAAAGTTATTCGAAATATTTCGAATAGGTTAAAATATCCAAAAACCATTGAAGATATGAACGTTAGCAAAATTGCGGACGTTATCGCACTAAAGAAAAATCTCTTATTCTCTTTTTTTATGAATAAGGCCAAAAAGACTAAGGGCCAAATCTTCAACGAGATCGCTATTCCTAGGGCCAATCCTGCAATGCACAGGCTTTCTTTTCTCCAGAACAAAACTGATACCCATATAAGCAAAGTTGCAAAGAGGTCAAGATTTCCTCTAACAATTCCAAACAAAAATGGAAACGATGCCAAAACTATAAATACTTCTTTCCTCCCACTTACAAAATACTTGCTTAAGAATAGTAGTGAACCCAAGACCATCCCAGCGATTGGAAAAAATGCTAGGTTATTCGGATCATTTAAAGTTAATAGCCGCAAGAAAAGCAAGCCGGTAGGTGGGTAATTGGTACCACCCAAATCATACGGACGTTCAAACTGCGCGATTTGCGACAACTGAAAGAAGTCGGAGAAAGATGCCCCAACAGGACCAAATGGACCAGGATTTAAAGCTCCTGTGGTGTCGATAGGATTTTTAACCCAGTTAAGAATCGAAAAACCCCAAGAAAAAACTACGAGACCAAATAGATTTTTATCCAAGGTTCGTTTCATAGTAGACCCTTGACGTTTGCTTGGAAAGGCTCTAGCAAGTATTGATCTTGTGCCGATGGCAAACAAATAAAGTATAAAAATAATGCTTCCAACTCTTGAAGCTGGGTGCACTTTCTCCTCAACACTATTCTCGATTATCTTTTTAGTGAATACAACTTTTCCGGCGCTGCGTGGAGTTGCAACAGGGTTTTCTACATTCACAAAAAAAGGTGCGTTTTCATATCGGTGAGAATAAGCAATTTTCCCATTGAGGAAAAAATAGATAGCTTTGCTATTTTCGATCCTGACTCTTATTTTATCAACGGCGATATCCGCCGGGGTGGTGTAGCCAAATGCAGATGTGCTCCCACCTCGCATTGGGACCGTTATCAAAAGGCGCTGCTGCTCATTCCAAGAGAGCCCTACTCCCTTACCTGGATCCCTAAAGTCATTTATTTGGTTCCCTGTTGTATTGGAGGATACTTGAACTTCTACATCAAAAGTTTGAGATAAATTTCCTTTCAACTGTTTTCCCGTAAAGATCTGGTTCGTTCTACATTCTGCAGCGTTACAGACCTTCTCTAAGTTTAGAGAGGATGTCCATAAAGCCACAAGCAATGGAACTAAAATAATTGGGGTCGAACGCCGCAAACCAATCTTTAGAAGTTTCACAGAATCAAACTTCCTTTCCGACAAAGACGATAAAATCATCATCCGAATAGATTCTCTCAAAGCTATTTGGTGAATTCAGGCCGCGAAGTTGCACGGATGATTTTAAACAGGAAATCTCGACACATTGATCTCTGGGAATTATGTATGCAATTTCTCTAGGAGGGTCACTCCTGAATGTCGAAAGTTGAAAACCGCGTGTAGGCAGAAAATACCTGATATCACCAAGGAGAATAAGTGAAATCGCATTGCCTGACCAATTTCCAATTATCACAACATCGTATCTATCAATAACTTTCCCAGAGAAATCTTTACCTGCTTCATAACTAAAGGTTCTGTTCTTAATCCAATCATTCATCCAGGTGCCACTAGAGAGTGAAGCAAAGATCAAAAAAACAACTATGGCTTTCTGACTGTTATTCCGCAATCCAGTCTTTATCTTCGAAGAATAGGCAGAACAGACTTCCAAGATAATAACTGGGGTTCCAAACGCCATTAACTTCCAGATTTGATAATTGTTAGTTCCTCTGACCGGAGTGCCATCAGGTGTATAGGTTAAAATTCCGTTGAGACCTTTTCTGTACACCAAAAAACTTATCAAGAAGAACGAAAGAACAACCGCAATAGACAAAATCATGTTTTTGTTATGTGCGACTCTAGCAAAAAAGTAAAGTGTAATTAAACTTAGAAGAATAGTTACCAGTAAAAGTCCTAGCCCCCAGGAATGATTCTGTGAAGAGAAGGGAAGCCAATTTAAGACACCCATTAGATTGATTGGAAAGGCAATTTTTCCTTGATCCCATCCACCAACAACTCCACTGGAATTAAGGCGCTCAAAAATAAGATTCTTGAGGGGGATAATTTGATGCACGTTTAGGGCCACAATTATTCCAGCGAGAATAAGGGTTCTTCGATCAATTCTCAATGAAGAAATTGAGATTCGGCGAACACAAAATTGATACAAGAAAAGATAGATGGTGAGGAAAATGCATAAGATGATGAGGGTATCTTGGTAAGCATTGAGACAAAAGAATAAGAATGCAATTAACAATGGTTTGGAGACTTCTTTGTATCGTGACTTTGTTATAAAGTAAAGGGCTGAAATTAAGAAAGGTGTTGAAACAAATTGACCATAGCCACCCTCCATGACAACAGAAATCGTATTGATATTGAAAACTGAGACAAAGGAAATCAGTAGAATAAGGTTTGGGGAAATCTCTTTGAGTTTCAATATTCCGATTATTAACAAACACAGAACAAACGTTGCCCAAATCATTCCACCGACCACGATATTGTTAATCAAGTCAGGATTTAATCCACAATAACCTGACAATAATTTAGGTATACCTACTCTATTTGCTCCAATTAGGAACTCTCCGCTTACCTGATCTGTGAAAGATGGGATTCGGCCAATATAGGATTCTTGAAACTGAATCGGATTTCTAAATGCTTGACCAATACTTTCAAGGCCTGTTTGTTGAAGAATGGCTTCAGTTAAACCAGATCTAGAGTTATTGTCACAAAAATATTTTGTGCCAGAAGTCCAACCAGCAAGGTCTGGTCCAATCCTAAATGACATCCTTGATGAGCTAATGGATGGATTTTGTAGAAAAGCTACCAATAAGCCCATGCAGAAAGTAAAGATTGAGTACTTTATGTTTAGGAAATTTCCAAGGATCCATTCTTTGACATTGCCTCTCGGCAAAGCGCGTTTACTAAGACGTTTGCAGGAGAGAAGAACTGCAGCAATCAAAAGTGTGATCAATGCTGCAGTGAAAGGTGTTTGAACAGCTTCTAAAATGCTTGCAAGCCAAACTAATAATGCCATTCCTGCGAGATTCATTGCCGCCAAATGTAAATAAGAATTTGTTCTTGGCAACTTTTGTGCGAAAAAGACACCGACAAATGAGCTACTACAAAGAATAAGTAACCCAAACCCCAACGATAAAAACATTTTCTAAGCCTTTTGACAAGAAGTAGTCATAGTAAAGAAGGGCCTAATTCGACACGTAATTACTTCAGCACTCCATCGGACTTTGGTTTGCACCCCACAAAACTACCATTTCGACGTGTAAATCCAGGTCTTTACTTATTCAGACCAAAAATGACTAGTCCAACCTCACAACACCACTCGGTGTCATCAAGTCCACTGCAACAATTCCATACTCGCCATCATTTGAAGATGGATCAACAAACTCAACATCCGCGCCATTTAGTCCGTCAAGAATCTCAGACTTAAACCAAGAATCAGCCAAGTGATCAGTATCGGCAATCGTAATCTTCTCAATGGCAGCTACAGCCTTTCCATCTTGTGATGGATGGTCGGCGGTTAACCATTGGATAAAAAATGGAAGTTCGCGAGAATCGGTAATCTCATTTACTCCGATTTGCTTCCATTTAAGGTCGCTGCCATCTGGGCGTGTGCGGTGACCTTCGATTGCGCTGCGGCCGAACT
>JACCDN010180911.1_pt1 | contig 14315 bp, 13 predicted proteins | sample 7441691 | NCBI WGS metagenome assembly JACCDN01 (sample SAMN15323439, study PRJNA562643) | freshwater metagenome | isolation source: river surface water | place: USA:Blue River Watershed | collected 2017-08-16
ATGTGGTGCAGGCTGTTAAAAACTGGCAAACTGCCAACCCCACGCTTAATGCAGGCCAGCTCACGCAAGACCAGCTGGCGCAGCACCTCAGCACCGCAGGCATGCCTGAAGTTGACTTGCTCATCCGCACGGGCGGCGAGCAGCGCATCAGCAACTTTTTGCTGTGGCAAGCGGCCTATGCCGAGCTGTACTTTACTGACACTCTGTGGCCCGCGTTTGACGAGGCAGAGCTAAGCAAAGCCTTGCATTGGTATGCCACCCGCGAGCGCCGTTTTGGCAAATTAACCCATTCACACCTAGAAAAAGCCGCATGACAGAACAAACCGTAAGCCACTGCGAAGACGATGAAATTAGCCTGCTAGACATTCTGGTTACTTTGGCCGAGTCTTGGAAGCTGTTGGTGTTTGGACCTTTGGTTGCCGCCGTGTTGGCTGGTGCTTTGAGCTTTTTGTGGCCTAAAACGTTTGAGTCAACCGCCATTGTTCGTTTGACCGAGGCTGAGTTGGCTTTGCTTAACACTGCGCCAGTGCTTGATCCGTTGGTTGAAAAGTTTGGTCTGCTAGCGGAATATGATGGGGTGCAGGATGACGCGCGTGAATACTTGGGAAAAAAAATAACGAGCAAGTTTGACAAAAAAACAGCGTTATCTACCATTACTGTAAAAGCCCGAAAGCCAGAGCTTGCGCAGGCAATGGCGGCTTCAGCCGTTGATGCCTTGCTGTTGGAGTTGTTGCCCAAGGGTAAAAATAAAGACCAAGTAGAGCAGACCATCAGCAGCAACGAAAGCATCATTGCCAATAATGCCGATGCGGTTGAGCAGTTGAAAAAGCAAATGGGTAAGCAAGGGCAAAACGACACAGGGCTCGAGGTGCTGATGAAGCACTATGCCATTTTGACCGCTGAGGTTGCCCGCAAGGAGCTGGAGAATATTGAGTTAAGAAAAAGCTTGACTGTCAAAGGTGCTGAGGTGTTTGTGCAGCAGCCCAGCTTGCCGCAGATAAAGACTACCCCTAAGCTGAGTATGGTGATGGCGTTGACGGCCTTAGCATCGTGCTTTGGTTTACTAATTTTTGTGTTTGTTCGTAAGGCAATTGCGTCTGCCAAGCGGGATGCTGAGATTGCATTAAAAATAAAGCTCATCAAGTCATTGATGGGTTTCAAAGAGCCTTAATTGCATATGCCAAGTAGTATTGTGCCTCTATCAGCTTCGAAAGCGCATCGTCAACTAGCGGCTGTTTCATGCTTCTTGTTTTTAATTGTGGCTGATGCTGTTGCGTGGCTGGTTGTTTATCAAATCGTCTCACCAGCCAGCCAGTTGGCTCCTGCAAAGTTTGTGGTCATGGCCGCTGCGTGGTGCGCTTGGGCTGCGCTGGTGCGTAAGCAATATACGCGCAGGCACTCATTTTGGACGGAGCTTGGCTTTGTCTTTCAGGGCATTTTTATGCTGGCATTTGTGGGGTCAATGCTTAAAGCGCTCATCGGCAATGCAGACAACCTGCCGGCCTGGCTGGCTGCCTGTGCGGCATTGGCCGTGGCGTTACCGCTGTTTCGTTGGTTCGCTAGGTCCGCCCTAGGCAAGTTGCGGCTGTGGACTTGGCCAACTTTGGTGTTTGGCTGTGGAGAAAATGCAGAGCAAGCGGTGCTTGCACTGCGAGGTGAGGCCGCCATGGGTTATGCGGTGGCTGGTTTGGTGGTGCCCCGCGGTGTCGTATCTAATACCGGAGTGGTGGCGTTGGGTCTTCCTTTATTTGATTGGCCCGGAGCGGCCGAGGATTTTGCGCGACTGCACGGTTATCACTGTGTCATTGCGTTAGAAGCCAACGAATCAGAGTTGCGTGACAAACTCATTCGGCAGCTTTCACAGCACCAAGTGGGGCATGTTCATGTTGTGCCAGCCATGCGCGGGGTTCCGCTTTATGGCCTGGCTAGCACCAACTTCTTTAGCCATGAAGTGCTTATGATTCACATTAAAAACAGATTAAGCCAAGCTGGCCTTAGGCTTATAAAACGCTGTTTCGATATTGTGGGGGCCACGTTACTGTTGGGATTGTTGTCGCCACTGTTTGTCTATCTAGCGTACAAAGTCTCACGCGACGGTGGTAGCCCTTTCTTTGGGCATGAACGCGTGGGGCAGGGGGGCAAAAAGTTTTATTGCTATAAATTCAGATCTATGATTGTTAATGCCCAAGAAGTTCTTGCGGACTTGTTGGCAAAGGATGCACAAGTCAAGGCTGAATGGGAAAAAGATTTCAAACTAAAAAATGATCCGCGTATTAACTCTGTGGGACATTTTTTACGTCGTACAAGTCTGGATGAGTTACCTCAGCTTTGGAACGTCCTAACGGGAGACATGAGCCTTGTCGGTCCTCGTCCTGTGGTGCAACCCGAGTTGGAGCGTTACAGTGAAGATATTGTTTACTATTTGATGGTGAAGCCGGGCATGACTGGTTTATGGCAAGTGAGCGGCCGCAATGATGTGGACTATGAAACGCGTGTTTATTTTGATTCCTGGTATGTGAAAAACTGGTCTTTGTGGGGCGATATCGCTATTTTATTTAAAACTATTTCAGTGGTTACGGGTAGGCGTGGTGCATATTGATGGGTCTAGCGTTTACTAATTGTCATGGCTAAAATTACTCTGAATTCTGGTGCTTCGTTTAGTTGCGAGCAAGGGGTTTCCCTTCTCGATGCTGCCGAGCTTAGCGGTACACGGCTGGCATATAGCTGCAGAACTGGTCGGTGCAGCACTTGTAAATGTAAAGTGTTGAAAGGCGAGTCCCTTGCAATGCAAGAAGAAATAGGTCTCAGTGCTGCAGAAAAAGCAGAGGGTTGGGTCTTAAGCTGTGTGCGTACAGCTATTTCTGATTTGGTCGTAGACGTTGAAAGTCTTGGAGATGTCGTTTTGTCAGAGCCAAAGACCGTCCCGTGTCGAATAAACAGCATTGAAAAAGTGGCGTCTGATGTACTTCGGGTTTTTCTAAGACTGCCCCCCGCTGTCAATTTTGTATTTATCCCTGGCCAGTACATAGATTTGATTGGTTCCAATGGTTTGCGCCGCAGTTATTCAATTGCGAATGCTAAATTTGTGGGGCAGCAAATCGAATTGCATATTCGTTGCGTTGACGGCGGAGCGCTAAGTAAATACTGGTTCGAGGAAGCAAAGCCAAATGATCTGCTACGCTTGAATGGGCCTCTTGGTACCTTCTTTTTGCGAGATGTTGCAGGGCTTGATCTGGTATTCATGGCGACAGGTACTGGTATAGCGCCTGTGAAGGCGATCCTCGAGTCTATTAAAGAGATTCCTGCTGAAAAGCAGCCGCGAACCGTGTCTGTCTTATGGGGCGGTCGGACAAAGCAAGATTTGTATTTAAGTTTCTCGGAGCTTCAAGCCATTTCGCGATTTGTCCCAGTACTATCGCGTGCTGATGATCAGTGGATAGGGGCCAAAGGTTATGTTCAAGAAGCCTTGTTAAATATTGTTCCAAGACTAGAGAATGCGGCTGTCTACGCTTGTGGCTCAAATGCAATGATTCGCTCGGCTAAAGCCGTTCTTACAGATGCAGGTTTACCCAGTCAACGTTTTTATTCCGACGCTTTTGTAAGCTCGGGCTCGAATTAACCAACTAATTAAAATTTATGAAAGCAGTCATTCTTGCAGGTGGACTTGGCACTCGTTTAAGCGAAGAAACCGCGACACGTCCCAAGCCGATGGTGGAAATCGGTGGAAAACCTATTTTGTGGCACATCATGAAGATGTATTCGCATCATGGCATCAACGACTTTGTGGTGTGTTGCGGCTACAAGGGGTATCTAATTAAAGAATACTTTGCAAACTACTTCTTGCACATGTCGGATGTAACCTTTGATATGCAAGCCAACGCCATGCATGTGCACGAAAAACGCGCTGAGCCTTGGAAGGTGACGCTTGTAGATACAGGCGACAATTCGATGACTGGTGGACGTTTGCGCCGCGTTGCGGATCATGTCAAAGATGAAGAAGCCTTTTGTTTCACTTATGGCGATGGCGTTGGCGATAACGACATTGCAGCCAGCATTGCCTTCCATCGTAGCCATGGCAAGGCGGCCACTTTGACGGCTACTTATCCTCCTGGCCGGTTTGGCGCACTTGACATTCACGAAGGCCAAGTTCGTAGCTTTAAAGAAAAACCGCGTGGCGACGGTGCGCTCATCAATGGCGGTTTTTTTGTGCTCTCACCCAAGGTGTTGCCGCTATTAGACGGCGATGACACCATCTGGGAGCAAGGCCCATTAATGAAGCTCGCTGAAGAGGGGGAATTGATGTCTTTCCGTCACAGCGGTTTTTGGCAGCCGATGGACACGTTGCACGATAAAAACACCCTCGAAAAAATGTGGGCCAATGGCACTGCCCCATGGAAAAAGTGGGACTAACCATGAAGCTGAAACAAACCAATCCCGAGTTTTGGCGGGGTAAACGTGTACTGATGACGGGGCATACCGGCTTCAAAGGTGGTTGGTTGAGTTTGTGGTTGCAGTCGATGGGTGCTGATTTGGGTGGGATAGCGTTGGCCCCTCCTACCTCACCATCACTGTTTGACGTGGCGCGTGTGGCCCAAGGTATGGAACATCATGTTGCGGATATTCGTGACTATGAAAAGGTTCGAAGCCTCGTCGCGCAATTTAAGCCTGAAATTCTCATACATATGGCGGCACAGCCCTTGGTGCGTTTGTCGTATGAGCAGCCTATCGAAACCTACGCAACCAACGTGATGGGTACGGTGCATGTGCTTGAAGCTGCACGCCATGCGGGTAGCGTACGGGCTATCGTGAACATCACCACCGATAAGTGTTACGACAATAAAGAATGGGCATGGGGCTATCGCGAAGATGAGCCAATGGGGGGCTATGACCCCTATTCCAATAGCAAGGGGTGTGCAGAGTTGGTCAGTAGTGCATATCGCAAATCGTTCCTAAATGCAGAGGGTATTGCCATGGCGACTGCACGTGCGGGTAACGTCATTGGTGGCGGTGACTGGGCTCTCGATCGATTGGTGCCGGACATTTTGCGCGCTCTGGAAAAGCAACAACCAGTACAAATTCGTAATCCGCATGCCATTCGGCCTTGGCAGCATGTGCTTGAGCCTTTGTCGGGCTATTTACTGTTAGCACAACGCTTGCATGAGCATGGGCAAGTCGACGCCGAGGGGTGGAATTTTGGTCCCCGCGACGAAGATGCACAACCCGTTCAGTGGATTGTTGAGCACCTTTGCGAGTCTTGGGGGCGCAGCGCTACTTGGGTGCAACAACCCGGCGACCACCCGCATGAAGCAAATTATCTTAAGCTGGATATTTCGAAAGCGCGTCAGCGCCTGCAGTGGGCACCGCGTTGGGCGCTGCACACTGCGTTGACCCGAATTGCCGACTGGCATCAGGCATGGCTGTCTGCTGCTGATATGCGAGCCTATTGTCTTCAACAAATCAACCAATATCAGAGTGAACAATGACCACAACTACTACTACTATTAACTTTCAACCTCAGCTGGACAAACTGCGCACCCAGATTAGTGAACTAGTGCAGCAATACGCGGACGTAGCGTATGCCCCTACCTCCTTTGTACCAGGTCAAACGGCCGTGCCTGTATCCGGAAAGGTAATTGGCGCCAAAGAGTTGCAACTGATGGTGGATGCCTCACTGGATGGCTGGCTTACCACCGGACGTTTTAATGCGATGTTTGAAGATCGCATGGCGAAGTTCTTGGGCGTTAAGCATGTTTTGACTGTTAACTCCGGTTCGTCTGCCAATTTGGTAGCATTTTCTGCGCTGACTAGTCCTAAACTGGGTGATCGCGCTATCAAACCGGGCGATGAAGTCATTGGCGTGGCCGCTGGTTTCCCAACCACGGTTAATCCGATTGTTCAGTTTGGTGCTGTGCCCGTGTTTGTAGATGTGGACTTGGCAACGCATAACATTGATGCCAGCAAAATCGAAGCTGCAATAAGCCCTAAGACAAAGGCGATCATGTTGGCTCACAGCTTGGGTAATCCTTTTAACCTAGATGTTGTGACTGCGCTTTGTAAAAAACACAATTTGTGGCTGGTAGAGGACTGCTGCGATGCTTTAGGTGCCACCTACAAAGGGCAAATGGTGGGCACCTTTGGCGATATCGCCACACTGAGCTTTTACCCTGCGCACCACATTACTATGGGAGAGGGTGGTGTGGTGTTTACAAATAACACCGAGTTGAAGTTAATAGCTGAATCATTCCGCGACTGGGGCCGTGACTGCTATTGCCCTCCTGGCAAAGACAACACGTGTGACAAGCGCTTTTGCTGGACCAAAGAACAGCTCGGTGGTGACCTGCCAGATGGCTATGACCACAAGTACACATACAGCCACTTGGGCTACAACCTTAAGATTACGGACATGCAAGCGGCATGTGCATTGGCACAAATGGACAGACTAGAAGAGTTCATAGCTAAGCGTCGTGCAAACTTTACTTATTTGAAGGAGCGATTGGCAAGTTGCTCAGACTTCTTGCATTTACCAGAGGCTACGCCTAACTCTGAACCATCATGGTTTGGTTTCCCGCTAATTGTTAAAGAGTCAAGTGGTATTAAGCGTAATGATTTGATCAATTACTTGGATCAAAATAAAATTGGCACAAGGTTGTTATTTGCAGGTAATCTGACCAAACAGCCGTATATGGCTGGGCGAAATTACCGTATAAGCGGAGAGCTGGTTAATACTGATGTGGTAATGAATCAAACTTTCTGGCTTGGTACTTTTCCAGGGCTAGACATTGAGGAACTAGACTTCATTACTGAGAAGCTGGAAGAGTTTTTTGGCCTAAATTTCTGAAGGTATTCTATGGAGTTAGCACCGACAATACTAAATGGGTGTTTTGAAGTTAAACCTTTTTTTATCGAAGATGATCGTGGAGCTTTTGTTAAAACTTTTAATGCAGAGCTTTTTACTGAATTTGGGTTGCAAACTGAATGGCGTGAGGAGTATTACTCTAACTCACGAAAAGGGGTGATTCGTGGGATGCATTTTCAAACCCCACCGCATGATCATGAGAAGCTTGTGTATTGTTTGAGTGGAAAAGTTCTCGATGTGATATTAGACCTTCGAAATGAATCCCGAACATATGGACGTTTTATATCTATTGAATTAGATGCAAAAAAAGGTCATGGAATGTTCATACCAAAGGGTATGGCGCATGGGTTTTTAGCATTAACAGAAAATGTTTTGATGACATATAAAGTTGCAACAACATATGCGCCGAAAAATGATGTTGGAATTAGATGGGATTCATTTGGATGTGATTGGGGTATTAAAAATCCTATTATTTCGACAAGGGATAGTAAGCATCCAATCTTAAAAGATTTTATTTCACCATTTTAAGTATGAGAATATTCTTGACTGGTGGTACTGGGTTTATTGGCTCCCATTTTTTGCGAGAGGCTATGGATGCTGGCCATGAAATAGTTGCGCAACGACGATCAGGAAGTGTAACCCGGCTGATCCTAAAGAAAGAGCCACAATGGGTTGATCGCCCGTTAGATTCGAATTTTAAAGATGTATTAAAAGGTTGTGATGCTGTTGTTCATCTGGCGTCGCATACACCTAACCCACCATACGCACCATTGACGGATTGTATTTATTGGAACGTTTTCGCCCCAATAAAATTAATGACTCAAGCGGTTGATTGTGGTGTTAAGTCATTTTTAATTGCTGGATCTTGTTTTGAATATGGAGAGTCGGCTGAAAACATCGATTTTATTGAGGCTACAACATTACTGAAACCTAACTTGTCATATCCAACGTCAAAAGCGGCCGCATCAATGGCTTTTGAAGGCTTTGCTAGGCAAGAGAAAATTTTTTTAAAAATTCTAAGAATTTTTCAAGTATATGGAGAAGGAGAAGATCCTAAGAGATTATGGCCGTCATTGAAAAGAGCTGCGCTTGCAGGAGAAGATTTTTCAATGAGCCCTGGAGAGCAAGTTCGAGATTTCATAAATGTTATCGATGTCGCTAAGCAATTTGTTTTCCAACTGTCGAACATGGATACCTTGAATGCAGGAAATCCGCAAGTGATTAATATTGGAAGTGGGACTCCTTGTACATTGAAAGAGTTCTCATTACATTGGTGGAAAATTTGGGGGGCGCAGGGGCGAATAAATTTTGGTGATTTGGATTACAGAAGCAGCGAGATTATGCGTTTGGTGCCGAAAATTGTTTAACTATCGATGAAAAACTTAGGTTTAAATTTTATTAACGCAATATGTGCTGCTGCTGCATTAATAAATATTTGTATGAGTTGGTATTTGTTTGGAGCATCTAAACAGGCAGATCAGTGGATGCTTGTTTTAACGATAATTCAGTCTATAAGTTTGATTTCGCAGGCTGGAGTCGAGCAATATCCAGTTTATTATGCTAGATATAAAGCCTTGGGCAACTCTATCTTATCTGAATTCCAAGCAAATGCGATGGGCTTTGCGTTCATTTGCGGTCTACTTTTTGGAGGTGGAGTTTATTTTATTGCAAATGAAATAATCCTCATATATGCAGGTAGTTCAGATATCAACCACGACGGTGAGTTATCGATGCTTCTGCGCGTTTTCGCCAGTCAAATATTTGTAATGCCGATCCTCTTCGTTATTAAACAAATTTTATTGATAGACGGAAAGCGTATTTGGGCGTTATTAATTAATTCGATGTCACATTTTGTTATTTTTGCTTCGCTGATTACAGGTTGGCTATTAAATACAAGAAGCCCGTTAGATTTTGGATGCTTGGTAGCAATATATAATTCGATCGGATTTTTATTGATATTTTTTTTTGTAAATCCTTCGAGAAAATTTAAATTATTAATAGAGTGGTCGGTGATAAAAGAGTTTGCAATATCAAGTTGCAAGATGAGAGGGATTCATTCTATTCATAATTTGCTGTTAAGTGTTGTGGTTGCTTCATATTTGTCTCATGGGGTTAATGGCACGATAGCGACATATCAGTATTTAAAGAGAGTTGCAGATGGGCTTTGCTCGATTACTATGGGCCCTCATGCGGCTGTGTATCATGCCGAGCAAGCAAACTCTTTTGCTGCCTTGAATCGTATTAAGTTAATTAGTAATATATATGTATATTTATATTCGGCGGTTCCTATTTTTTTAATTGGATTTGCAATCGCATTTGCAGTATATTTTGGGCTTGCCTATTATGGAATAGGTGTTGAGATGGAGTCTGAAGCAAGTAATTCTTTGTTGGTTTTGCTAGTGTGGCAGTTTATAGTTGCAATTGAAACTGTGCCGGTTGGGTTATTAATTGTTGCAAATTCTGCATCTTCAATTTTGAAGATAAATACTATTTTTATAGTTCAATTTTTTATTCTGACGCACTTCGCAACTTATTTTCAAGTGTTTGAATTGGCTGTGATTGGATGCTATTGTCAAACGATAAGTTTGCTTATGTATTCCTATGTCGCTAATGATAAATTAAAAAAATACTATGATTAGTAAGTATAAAATTTCAGTCATCATTCCAACTTTTAATAGAGCTAGTCTTCTTGATAGAGCCCTTAACAGTGTATTTCAGCAAAATTCAACTGAATTTGAAGTCGTTGTATCAGATAATTGTTCTACTGATAATACAAGTAAGGTGATTGAAAAATATAGAAAATATAAAAATTTCAAATATAATAAAAACAAATCAAATATTGGTATGGTTGGCAATTGGCAAAAAGCAATCTGCGATGTTGCTACTACTGATTGGTTTATTCTCCTATCCGATGATGATTATATTATCGATACATACTTTATATCAAATGTAATAAATGCGATAGTGAACAGTAATCCCGTTTTTGTTTGTTCTGGGGCTGAGATACATGACGTGGAAGAAGGTTGCATTAAAGAATTCGCTTTGCCATTCGATGGTTTGACTCCAGGCATTGAGTTATTTTTGTTAAGAGGAAAAATTAGGCCTCTAGATAGTGTTTTGTGCTCTATGGCATTTAAAAGAGCAGATGCAGTAGAGCTTGGTTTTTTTGCGAATGAAAATAACTTAAGTTGTGATTCTGAACTCTATTTGAAATTATGCACGTTAGGAGATTTTTATTATATAAAAACCCCGCAAACTGCTTATACATTGCATCAAAATAATTTAATTCGATCTATTAATAAATATAAAGAGTATAGAGATGGTAATATTGATTATTTAATAAACTCAATTGTTTTTGCAAAAACTCATGGAGTAAGCAATCATGTAATTAAACAATTTATAAATAATACAGGGTTGAAAGTTAAATTGATTAAAACTATTTTGATGCTACGAGTCTCTAATGAAAATTGGTATGTCGATTTTCTTGCTCGTATCAAGATGAATGCGCCAGATTTGATAAAGTTGGTCGCACTTGAGGTTTGCGTATTATGGATCTTTATTAAGCCATTTAAGTTTTATTTTTATGAAAAATACAAGTTGATTTCCTTGAGATCTGAGCTGCAATAACATGTTTTTGATAAATCCGATCTTTTTATTTTCTATGCCGTGGTTAGTGGCTAGTATGTTGTACTTGATTTTTCCAATTCCGTTAATTTCAACGAGTTACGATTTTTTACTAGCCGCACTAATCTTTATTGGTTTTATGGTCGGCTATGCTTTTACATCATTTTTTAAGAAAAAACGTATCGATTATGCTAGCAAGACTCCGGTAAATGTATTGTATTTTTTCTTTATGTTGTGGTTGCTTGCTACATCAGCTGAGATTTATCATGCTGGTGGATTACCCTTGATATGGTTATACCAAAATAGCGATAAAACGTATTTTGACTTTGGTATTCCTTCGTTGCACGGATTGTTAAACTCTTTGTCGCTTACTTTGATTTGCTTTTTAGTCGTTGATATGTTTCAACGGAGCAGATGGAGGTTGCAAAATTTGGCATTAATATTTATTATTATTATAATTTATATCTTATTGATATCAAGACAACTGATCGTCAGTGCATTCATTGAAGTTTTTGTAATTGTAATTTACTTGTGCAGTCAAAAAAAAATATTTAGATATAAACACGTTATTTATGTGGTGTTGTTAAGCTTAGCCGTGGTTATCGGCTTTGGCATTATTGGTGATGCTAGAAGTTCTGACTTTTATCAAACTGTCGGTTTGAATGATGTAAATCCTCTTGTTCCTTCGGGTTTTATCTGGTTTTACATATATATGGTAACACCATTAAATAATTTATTCTATAATGTTTCGAATCACTCGTATTTATTAATTGAAAATACATCTGCATTCTTTTACTCTATATTGCCTACCGTGGTTAAGGCTGCTTTGTTTGATATGGACGGTGAGAGTCGGTGGGCGCAAGATTTTCTGCAAACAGGTTTGCTTCCCAATCCAAATTTTAACGTGTCCACAGCATTAATACAAGCATATTTAGATGCGGACTTGTACGGTATATGGTTCAATGTAATAAGTATGGGGTTTTTGGCGGGTATTTTTTACAAGAAAATTTCAAATTTTTATGCGTTAGTGAAATATGCAGTATTGGCGCAATGTCTTTTATTGAGTATTTTTTATAATATGATAATATACCCGCCTGTGCTGTTTCAATTTGTATGGATTTACATCTTCTTTAAAGCCGGCACGATGCGCAAGCGCTGTTGATTTTAATGTGTTTTAAAAGTAATGTCTAAGCCCGGCTGTAGTTTGATAAATATTAATATGTCCCTTATGGAAAATTCAGTAGTTAACGAAAATCCCAATGCTTATGAGTTATGTGTTTTATTGGCTGCATATAATGGCGCTGAATACATAAAGATTCAAATGGATAGTATCTTGCAGCAAGAGAATGTAAATGTTCATTTGTTTGTTCGAGATGATGGCTCTCAGGATGGTACAGCTGAGATTTTAGATATGTACGCTAATTCTCACAAGAATGTAAAAATTATTAGAGACGATGTTAGTGGTGGTACTGCCGGCAAAAATTTTTATCAATTAGTCTTAGCGATTAATGATTACTCGAAATTTGATTACGTTGCTTTTGCCGACCAAGATGACTTGTGGCACAAAGATAAAATAAAAATATCTATCGATAGAATGGAGATTGAGGCAGGTTTTGCCTGTAGCTCTAATTATAATGCATTTTGGAGCATCGACCGTGTGCGGTATGTTGATAAAAGTCAAGCCATTAAGGAGTATGACTATATATTTGAGTCGGCTAGTATAGGTTGTACATATGTGTTCAAGTCATTTTTAGCTACTAGTTTTAGAATGCTGCTTATTCAAAAACCAATTATTTTTGATGAGGTCTTTCATCACGACTGGTTATTTTATGCATTTGTGCGCGCGCAAAATTTTAAGTGGGTATTTGTTAAACAGCCGTTAGTTGAATATCGCCAACATGGCAGAAATGAAACGGGTGTAAATATAGGTGTAAGGGCTTTGTTATTTAGACTTAATAAAATTAGAAGTGGTTGGTATATGGGGCAGGTTAGAGCTGTTGCTAACGCTATTGGCTGCATGCAATTACTGAACTTGACTGGTATTAAGAAAATTAAATTTACATTAAATAATTTTTCCAAGCTAAGAAGGAAATTGTCTCATTCTATTTTTATTGCTTTTTTATTTTTGTTAACCTAACTGGAGAATTAAATGTTTTTTAATTTCGAAGCAATTCAAGCATCCTTATCAAGCTATAAAGATGCAGGGCCTTTTGATCATTGTGTTGTTGATGATTTTTTCAAATTGGAAGTTGCAGAGCAGCTGGAGTCTGAATTCCTGTCTTATGAAGATCCAAGATGGTTCCATTATAAAAACTCAATAGAAGACAAGAAAGCTCTAAATGATTGGAATCTATTTCCATCGCTAACTTATCAAATATTTAGAGCCTTAATGGACGATAAGTTTATTGCGTTATTGTCGAGTGTTGCTGGGGTGCCTCTTTATGCAGACCAAGGATTGCATGGAGGTGGCTGGCACATCCACGGTACCGGTGGTAATTTGAACCCGCATTTGGATTACTCACTACATCCAAAAATAGGCTTGCAGCGTAAATTAAATATTATTATGTACATGTCTGAGAGTCTTGTTGAAGAGCATGGTGGCCACTTAGGGTTGTGGTCGCATTGTATTGATGAAAACGGCCCGGGTAAATTGGAGAGGGTAGTTCAGCCAAAATTTAACAGAGCAGTAATTTTTGATACCACACAGAATAGTTGGCATGGAATGTGTCGTCCGCTGGTGCAGCCCAGAGATATATATAGAAAATCCTTGGCAATTTACTATCTGACCGAGCCACCTATTGGTGTGGATTCGCGTCAGCGTGCTTTATTTGCGCCTAGAAATGATCAAAAAGGCGATTCAAATGTTGCCGACTTGATTAAAAGAAGGGCAGATTCAACTTCGTTTTCATCTGTGTACAGGGACGGCTTAAAGTGAATTCATATTGATTTTGAAAAGAATTTTCACTTGTGTTTAAGGGGTATTTATGGCAATATTTGCAACCGGATGTGCTGGATTTATCGGCAGTAATTTTGTAAATTATTTTCTTTCACTTAATAATGAGTTGATTGTAAATATTGATAAATTAACATATGCGGGCAACTTAGAGAATATAAATTATGAAAATGATGTTAGATATGTCTTTGTTCATGGTGATATTGCTGATAAAGTCTTGTTTAAGCGGCTATTTGATAAGTACAAACCGCGTGCTGTACTTAACTTTGCCGCGGAAAGCCATGTAGATCGCTCCATTCATGGCCCCACTGATTTTATTGAAACCAACGTGGTGGGCACATTCAACTTACTTGAGAGCGTGCGCAACTATTGGCAAGACTTGTCTGCGGCAGAGAAAGAAGGTTTCCGCTTTTTGCACGTGTCTACCGACGAGGTGTATGGCTCGCTGCTACCTACAGACCCCCCTTTTGTCGAAACTAAAAACTACGAGCCAAACAGCCCCTACTCAGCCAGTAAGGCCGCCAGCGACCACTTGGTACGCGCATGGCATCACACCTATGGCTTGCCTGTGCTCACCACCAATTGCAGCAATAACTATGGTCCATATCACTTTCCAGAAAAGCTGATTCCTTTGGTGTTGCTCAATGCCTTGGCCGGCAAGCCATTGCCTATTTATGGCGATGGCCAGCAAGTACGTGATTGGCTGTATGTAGAAGACCATTGCCGCGCCATTGCCCGCGTGCTTGAAGCCGGCAAAGTAGGCGAAACCTACAACATCGGTGGCTGGAACGAAAAAACAAACCTCGAAGTGGTGCGCACCCTGTGCGCCGTGCTAGACGAGCTGCAGCCACGCGCAGATGGCAAACGCTACGCCGAGCAAAT
>JACCDN010230136.1_pt1 | contig 14312 bp, 15 predicted proteins | sample 7441691 | NCBI WGS metagenome assembly JACCDN01 (sample SAMN15323439, study PRJNA562643) | freshwater metagenome | isolation source: river surface water | place: USA:Blue River Watershed | collected 2017-08-16
AACGCGCAGGAATGCTGTTTCGTGAATTCACGCCACCATCGGTATCAAGTACCCAGCTCGATGTGCTTGCACAAAATGGCGAAGAAGTCCGCATGGATATCACGGCATCCATCGAGATGCAGGTGAAGACGTATCAAGCGTTTAAAAAAACAAAAGAGGGTGCAAAAAAAATCTACGATTATATCGATGTACGCGTACCAGGACGCGTCTATGTGAAAGAATGAAAATAATAATAAAGTACTACATCGAGAGAGTGGGGTAGAAGAGAGGAGAGTAGGGGTGTCTAAACATGGGTCATAAACGATTCGTGTTTTTCATACGGAGCAGAAAAATCCCAAGAAGTTACTTTAAAATACTAATGTGGATAACATTTAAAGCGTATTTATGGTTTTACCCTTGTATACGAAGCGCTTCGTATAGTAAGATGAGAGACATGGATACCGAGATCAAGAAAGCTGCCGCGATGTTAGGACGTAAGGGAGGTAAAAAAACCTCTACAAGGCTCAAAGAGCGTTTAGGTCCTAAAAAGACCTCCCAACACTTCTCTGAATTGGTGCGCCTACGTTGGGATCGTCTCAGAGCCACTAAGCGCCAAGAGCAGGGCAAAGCCAAAGGTACTAGGAGACCTGCAAAAAGCTCCTAGGGCATCCTAGCGAGGGTCGAATATTGGCATTTACGTCAAAGGACGGGAAAACGCGGTTTTAGGCCTATTCTAGGGTTTAATCCACCCCATACGTCGTATAAGATATATTGTGCGACGCATGAGTATCGTTAAAACGGTACTTCCCTAGCGGTTCGTTTTTCTTTTTGTTATCGGTGTTTTTATTTTTTTTGAAAATGTTTTTTCTATTTCTTTTTTCTGAACGGCTCAAGAGCACTCACTTTCTACAGAACGGCTCAAAATCCCTCTTTGGGCTCATGTGTCGTATTTTACCAATATCGTAATATAATACATAAATTGCCATTTTAGCGAAAACTTGGGATCCTTGGCCTAATATGGAAAACACCAACTCCCCTGTCCTGACGGCAAAAATGTTTGATGCGAAGGCTGGTTGCGGCGGTTGCCTCGTTCTTTTTATCGCATTCTTCGTCTTTATCTTCTGGGGTATGCCGTATTTACTTGGTAGCTATGCAGAACATACGGCAAAGACGCCGGGAGATCCGAAAAATTATCGCCCTCTTGAGCAGTTAGCAGCCGTGACGGCCTATGCTGGCGATGGCGCTCTTTTGCAAGAGATTTCGATTCGCTATATCAGAAAAGATGGCACGATAAACCTTGAGGCTGACAGCTACGCCCCATCGGTCGAATACAGCTTCATTCGTAAGCTCGCCGAACCTCCAAAGGATGCTCCGCCAGTAGGCGCGGGTACTTCGGTAAAGGGTGAATGGGTAGAGCCGATTGAAATTGAAGTGATTAAGCCAGGCGGACGTCGTTATGTAAGGCGTACAGGCGGTGGTGTGAGCAGTTCTTACAGCTATATTCACCACGGCATGCAGCGCGACACGAGTAAGGCGACCCAGATTGAAAATCCTCAGGCGATTGCATTACCTTCTTGCTCATTATCTGAGCTCTGGGACAAAGCGGTTGATGGTAACACATCGTTAAACGACGCTGTCGCAAACATTGAGATCAAAGAAGATCTCATAACGTTCATGATCTCTGGCGCAGGGGTTAATAAGGCGTTTACCTCGAGCTGTGAATTGGTGAGATAAAAAACATCGGCCACTGGCCGATGTTTTTATGATCGAATCCCCGTCCCTTTCTTCAGGAGGTGAAGATTGATCCCTGCCAAGACCGCGATAACGATAACCAAGAATAAAATACCACTCAAGACACTGGTTTGGCTGAAGCCATAGAATCCATATCGAAACCCATCCACCATATAGACGATCGGATTGGCGTAAGAGATGGTCTTGAAGAATGACGGCAACATGTCGAGCGAATAGAAGACACCGCCAAGGTAGGTTAATGGGGTGAGTACAAAAGTGGTAAAGATATTCGCATCGTCAAAGGTCTTGGCATAGAGCGCATTCAAGAATCCGCCGAGGGCAAAAACAATGGCGGTCAACAAACCAAATAAGATGACGATGAATGGATGCTCGATCGTTGGACGGATGAAGATAAACGAAACGATAAAAACCATGAAGCCCGTGATGAATGCACGAAAGATCCCACCCAAAACATAACCAGCAAGAATGGTGTAGTTTGTGATTGGTGCAACAAGAAGCTCTTCAATATTGCGTTGAAACTTTGAACCGAAAAACGAGAACACCACATTCATATAGGCGCTCGTGATCATGGACATCATAATGATTCCGGGCACGATATAGGCCATATAAGATACGCCATTAATCGGACGAATCTGTGAACCGATGAAGGTACCGAAAATCAAAAAGTAGAGACCTTGTGTGATAACCGGTGGCAAAAATGTTTGCGGCCAGATGCGAAACAATCTCACAATCTCGCGATGTAAGATAGTTTGGATAGCGACGACTTGAGTGCGGATCATAGAGTTTCGTTCGTGATAGCGAGATAAGCTTTTTCGATGCTTTGATATTTTTCAACAAGATCTTTTACGGGTGACTGGTGAACGATCTCCCCCTTCTTCATTATTGAAACATTGCGACAAAGCTTCTCTACTTCTTCGAGATAGTGCGTGGTGAGTACAATAGTTGTTCCATCGTCGTTTAGTTTCTTCAGGTACTCCCACATCCCCAATCTGAGTTCGACATCGACGCCAGCCGTAGGTTCATCCAATAATAAAATCTTAGGACGATGCATGAGAGCTCGAGCCACCATGAGGCGGCGCTTCATGCCTCCCGAGAGGGTGCGGGCTGCTTCGGCTTTCTTGTCCCAGAGTCCGAGCGCTTTCATAAGCTCTTCGGCACGAGGCCTTGCCTCCCCTCTTGGCATACCGTAGAAGCCGGCTTGATCTAAGAGAATATCTTCAACCTTTTCGAAGATGCTGAAGTTGAATTCTTGCGGGACGACACCGATCTGAGCTTTAACGCCGTCGATGTCTTGATCGAGGTCATATCCAAGCACGGTTACGGATCCCCCGCTCTTATTCACGAGCCCCGTGAGGATGCCGATGATGGTGGTTTTTCCGGCACCGTTGGCACCAAGGAGCGCATAAAAGTCGCCCTGTTCAATCGAGAGATTCGCTCCGCGTAAGGCGTGGGTTCCTGTGGCGTAGGTCTTCTCAAGGTTTTGTAATAAAATAGCTTTCATAAGGTTTGCAAGGAGTATAGTTCATTCTGTCTCGCTTGCCCAAACCGACCGCTTCTATAATACTGATGGCTATGCAAAATTCTACGCACCCGATGCCAGAACCTGGCCCGGTGACGGCCACGGTCATCACGCCAGCTCCCCCGCTCGACGTTAAAAAGAAGCTCAAAGAATCCCTCATCGAATTCATCACCTTTGTACGCGAGCAAGGCGTTGTGAGTCTCGCCATCGCCTTTATCTTGGGCGGCGCCATCAACAAAGTCGTGACTTCATTTGTGCAGGATGTCATCCAGCCTTCAATCGGCCTCTTATTCGGCACAACGCAAGGATTAAAGTCATGGAAGCTCGGTCCGGTATTGCTCGGTAACTTTGCTGCCAATGTCATCGACTTTCTGATTATCGCCTGGATCATCTATTTCATCTTTAAAAAGCTCAACCTCGAGCGCTTAGATAAAAAGAAGTCATAAAAACACCCCGACGTTATGTCGGGGTGTTTTTATACTGGTGGAGGCGGTGCTTGAATGCGCGTATCCCACCAAGCCTTAAAGCTCGATGCGAGGTCGCGAAAGATGAAGAAATACTCCTTAAGGTAGGTTTGCTGATCCGCCACCATGCCTTGCACCTCAATCCCAAAGAAATCACAGAGATAGAGCGATCTCGCTAAGTGAAAACGCTGAGTCACTACGATCGCTTCTCTAATATCATAGACCTGAATCGCGCGCTTGCAGCTCTCATAGGTGCGATAGCCTTGGCCATCGACGATAATATCGCGTTCATCAACACCGAGCTCCATGGCGACACGTTTCATCGCGGCAACCTCGTTGACGTGAAAGGCTCCCCCGTCGCCGGTCATAAGCAAGGTCTCGGCTTTTTTGGCTTTGATCAGCTCACTCCCCACGAGAATACGGTCATAGAGGGCGTCAGAAGGCGTGCCATCGCTTTTAACGCTGGCACCGAGAATGATGGCATAAGGCGCAGGTTCAAGATCGTTCAGCGAGGTTGAAATGCTCCCCAAATGCCCCAATTGCACATACCCAATAATCGAAGCGATCGTCAAAGCGCCCACCAGAAAAATGATGGTGATCGTTATCAGGGCACGCTTGATAAAGGCAGGCATGGGATTAGCTCTCGTCGCTTGGCTTGTCGATCGTAAGGGCTTCGTAGCCGATGGCTTTGCCTGAAATCTTTAAGACGTCTTTGTCGATTTTGGTGAATTCTTTGCCGGCGAGGTTGTATTGGCCAACGGCGGTGCCGAGATGTTTGCCAAGGCTCGTGAAATATTGCTCATAGGCCGACATATGGCGCTGAAGGTCTTCTACGCGTTTACGGATCTCTTTAGCCTGCTCTTCGATATGCATGGCGCGCAAGCCTTGCAGAACCGTTTGTAGATAGGCCGTAAAGCTCGTTGGTGAGACGATGATGACATGGTACTTCGATGCCGCACGTTGGATGAGGCTTTCGGTATCCTCCCCTACTTCACCGATCTTATTAACCAACAGGTCATAGTAAACCGCTTCGTGTGGGATAAACATGAAGGCAAAATCCATGGTGCCCTCGCCGGGGCGGATATACTTTGCCGTTTCTTTGATGCGGTTCTTCAAATCATTGACGAAGGCTTTTTCAAAGGTCGCACGTTGAACCGGGTCCTGCGCTTCTACGAGGCGATTATAGTTCTCTAAACTGAACTTTGAATCGATGGGCACGATCTTCTCTTTTACAAATACGGCTGCATCGACGATTTCGCCGTCTTTAAACTTGTATTGCATCTGGTATTGGTCAGGGGCAAAGATGGTACGCAAAAGCGTCTCAAGGTAGTACTCCCCCAAAATGCCGCGTTGCTTTGGATTAGTGAGGATGCGCTGCAATTGATCGAGCTGACCTGAGAATTCGAGTACTTGTTTATTGGTCTCCTCGATCTTTACCAAGCGTTCAGTCACATCACGTACCGCACCTGTCATATGGTGGCTCGCGGTTTGTTGTGTGCGGCTATTTTCGGTGAGGCTTTGGCGCATGTCTCGGTCGAGGGACTCAAGGCGCTCATGCATAAACTGCAACAATTGCGGATCAATCGCTGGTTGATTTTGAGCCTTCAATTGGCGCAAGACGGCAAAAACCGCGATGGCCGTACCAACCAGTAAAATCGCCCCAATCACCAATAATACGTCCGTCATGCTCATAGAGGGCAAAGGTACCAAATCGGCCGGCTCTTGCAAAGCAAGTGCCGATCGGTTATACGTGGGAGCGATAAGCACTACATCTCTATGACAGCACTCCCTCTCAATGTCGGTCCTTCAAGCTGGGACCGCGATATGGCCGGTCTCGACGAAGACCCAAATGACGCCAACCTTGCCGAGATTGGCATGCATCTTGAAGGCGATGACAAAGACAAAAAAGACGATGATGAAGACGAAGAAGACGACGGTCTCGACACCGACGCTGCCGCCACCGTCGTCACTCCTGCTGACGATGATGACGAGGACGACGAAACGGGCGTAGAAGAGCTCGACGAACTCGCTGAACTCGACCGTCTGGAAAAAGAAATTGATACCGTTACCGAGCGCGAAGACTTCGTTATCGAAGACGAGATCTAAACCGTCACAAAACACCACCTAAAAAGGTGGTGTTTTTGACAATAAAATACTTTCGTGCTATTATCGTCTTCCTTTTTCACCAAGGGAAGGAAGGTGTTATGACAGCTACTTCGGTTCGCAGGGGGCCGTTTTCGGGGGTAAGCGATCGGGGCAACTCGAGAGGGAGTGATCGTGTGTCGTCGAGTTCGGATGGGATTGTTATCACATTGAATACGCATCCACTCGGTGCTGTTCAGTGGCTAAAAGAAGAGGTGTTCTGGAATCACTTCGGGCGCCGGCCAGTTGATGGCTACGGTAAGCTCGTGAGGATCCATAAGCTCGAAGAGAAGATCGCTTCTTGGCAGGTGATGCTTGACTGGCTTCGGTCAGGCAAGCTCCCTGGTGACGAATGGGAGAAGCCTGGCCATCACCTCAATGGTGAGTGCGAGGGTACGATGCGTTGCGATTTGAACCGCTGCAGCTTGCAGCTTTTGGTTCAGATCCATCCTGAAGAGGTCATCTTTCTTCTGCGCTTGTGCGAGAAGAACAAACGCTGCTAGCGCGTTCGCGCAGCAGCACGGGTCCCGTCGAGCTTTACTTGCTCCGGGACCTTTTTCATACACAAAAACACCCCGACGTTCTATCGGGGTGTTTTCTTAAGTCGTTTTACTGACAAACCGCGCACTCTTCGCTGGCGACGTCACGCTTTACCGAAGTGCCATCGATGCGCTCGGCATTGATTGGGGCAGCTGAACGGAGGTAGTACATTGATTTCACACCGAGCTTCCAGGCGAGCATATGAACATCGTTCAAATACTTACCCGAGATAGGTGTTGGGAAAAAGACATTGAGTGATTGGGCTTGATCAATAGCTGGCTGACGGTCAGCGGCCTGTTGGATGATCTCGCGCATATTCATCTCATACGCGGTGCGGAAGACGGCACGTTCTTCGTCGTTGAGACCTTCTACATTAGCGACGCTCCCCTTGTCGGCGATGACTTGCTTCCAGATCTCAGTGGTGTTCATGCCCTTGGTCTCCAAGAAGTTCACGAGGTGCTTGTTCTTGTACAAGAAGCTACCCGAAAGTGTTTTCTGTAAGAAGGCATTACCAGAGATCGGCTCGATCGAAGGCGTGGCTTCGTTACAGATAAAACTCGTTGAAGCCGTAGGCTGAATCGAGGTGACATAGCTATTACGACGCGTGCCTCCATCGAGTGGTAATCCGCGTTCTTTACCGAGTCTCTCTGACGCAGCCCGGGCATATTGGGCGAACTTGGTGAAAATCTCTTTATTGATATTGCGAGCCATCATGCTCTCAAATGGCACCATCTTGCTCATGAGGTAGCCATGGTAGCCCATGACGCCGAGACCGATTGAGCGTTCATGTTTAACGGAGTTGATCGCCTTCTTAAATTCAACCGGGTCGGCCATTTCGATAAAGGCTTCAAGGTTATTGTCGAGTGCAGTGACAATGTCATAGGTCATTTGTTCGATATCACCATTCCATTCGTCCCATTTCTCGATATTGAGGTTGCCAAGGCAGCAAACTGCCGTGCGTGTCTCGTCGGTCGGCAAGACAATTTCGGTACAGAGATTGCTTTGGCGCACCATAAGACCAAGATCCTTGTGGTGTTGTGGACGAGCTTCGTTCACCGTATCGATAAAAATGATATACGGTTCGCCGGTTTCTGCACGCATGGTGAGGATGCGGCGCCAGACGTCTTGAGCATTGAGCTGCTTCACGACGGTTTTGTAGTGCGGATCAATCAAGTCATAGTCTCTCCCCTCCTCTACGGCTTTCATGAACTCATTGGTCACGGTGATGCCGTGGTTCAAATTCAAACACTTACGATCAATATCGCCACCCGTTGTTTTGCGCATCTCCATGAAATCTTCAATATCTGGATGGTCGACGCTCAAGTACGCGGCGGCAGCGCCACGACGAATGCCATTGCGGCTAATCGCGATCGTTTCGGAGTCCATGATCTTCATGAACGGGATAACGCCCGATGAGCGCAAACCTGAAGACTTGAGTGGGGCATTCTGGCCACGAAGCTGTGACCAATCCGTACCAATACCGCCGCCGTATTTTGAAAGAAACGCGTTCTCGCGATAGATGTCGAAAATACCTTCAAGCGTGTCAGGGACAGTGTTCAAGAAGCATGAGATCGGCAAGCCTTTACTTGTACCGATATTCATCATGACTGGCGTTGCAGGGACAAACCAGCAACGGGTCATATAATCATAAAGGCGCTGAGCGAGCTCACGATCACCACGGCACATGCCAGTAGCGACGCGTGAATAGAATTTCTGAATATCCTCACAAATCTCCCCATCAGCACCGTGCAAGAAGTAACGGTCACGAAGATTCTCGAGACCAAAGTAGGTCGCAAGGGTTTCAAATTCGTGGGTAATCTTAATACCTTCTTGAATAGAACGGTCGGCATTATAGTGCGGACAGTCCCAGCTATTGCGGTTTTTGGTCGTCTCTTTAACTTCAGCGAGCAAAATATCGCGAGCGGCATTGAGGTCGTTAGCTGAGACAGCGTCGATGACAGAAGCGTACGTGGCCATAAGGGTGAGAAGGGAGAAGAAAAATGAGCGTGATTTTTACTAATGTCTAATTTCTAGTGATGGACGTGTTTACCAGTCTGCAACCACAGCACCTTTGGCGTATTCGGTAGCGCGGTTTTCGAAGAAGTTGGCATGTTCTTTGGCATTGACCATGACGTCGAGCCATTGAAGCGGGTTTGCTGCATGATAGACCTTGTCGAGGCCAAGATCATTGAGTTTTTTATCAGCCGTGTAGCGGATGTATTGTTTGACGTCTTCAGGCTTAAGACCAGGCACGGCACCGAGGGCAAAACAGGTGTCGATGAAGTTATCTTCGAGTTTCACCATGTCCTCACAAGCTTGATAGAGGGTACTGCGAAGCTCTTGGGTCCAAATGTGTTTGTTCTCGTTGACGAGGTCTCTGAAGAGCTGACAAACGCCTTGGCTGTGTAGGGTTTCATCGCGGATACTCCAGGTGACAATTTGCCCGACGCCCTTCATTTTACCGAGACGCGGAAAGTTCATGAGAATGGCGAAGGAGGAGAACAAGCTCACACCCTCCATGAAGGCACCGAAGACCGCGAGATTGATGGCGAGTTCTTCGACTGTGCGCACATCGAAGCCTTGAATATACTGATACTTCTCGCGCATGGCATCGAACTCAAGAAAGGCGGAGTATTCTTTTTCGGGGAGTCCGAGCGAATCGTTGAGATAGGAGTAAGCCCAGACATGCACGCTCTCCATCGCCGCAAAGGCTGAGAGCATCATCTTGATCTCAGGTTTTGGAAACGCCGGGATGAGATGAGAGTTGTAGTTATTGTTAACTTCGAGGTCGCCTTGGGTGAAGAAGCGCAGAATTTGGATAACGAGATTGCGCTCTTCTTCAGACATTTTGAATCTGAAATCTGAGATGTCTGACTCCATCGGGACTTCGATCGGGAGCCAATGGGCCTGATTTTGTTTCTGAAAGAATTCGAAGTATTTGGGATACTCGAATGGGCGGTAGAACGGTCGATACGTAAGCATCGGACATGCCCCAAAGAGTTGGCTCATAAGCAAAGGACGTGACGTGAGAGGGTTAGGCTAGTCGATTTGAAGAAAGGATTGGTTGGCATGTACCGACGGTGTTGGGTGGACATAGCCATTCGCCTCACCGATCACGCCGATCGATTGGCGTTCTTCTGGAGTCAAAAAGCGCAAGGCGAGCCAGCGAAAGATATAATCTACGACCGATTCTGCGTGTGGGATATTTGGATTCTGTGTTGGGCCGGATGGTTCGTACTTTGCGTGAGCAAACTTGTTCACGAGAACTTTGAGCGGTACGCCGTACTGAAGACCGATAGAGATCGCGGTCGCAAGCGAATCAACCATGCCAGCGATAGCGCCACGCTCTTTTGCGAGGCGGATGAAGATCTCGCCAGGTTGGCCATCTTCGTAGAGACCAACAGTAACATAACCCTCACAAGGGCCGACTTGAAACTTATGGGTGATGGCTTTGCGCTCGTCTTGTAAACGACGACGACGCGGCACAAAAGCCTCGCCTGTGGAATTGAGAGGAAGTGTCATAAAAAGGGTAGGCAAAAAACGACTTTTGCGTTTATCGCAAAATCGCGTGATCAAGTTCGGGTGCCCTTTTCACCCTCCGTGAGAGCGTCTCATTGTGGCCAGAAGCCGCAAAAATGACGGAGTTCACAGAAGTTAGCGTGTGATGGAAGGTCGCCCCACCACTAGATCTAGTGGCTTAATCGAAATTATACCACAAGATCTAGTGGTCGAACGATCTTCGATGTGGATAATCGAAGGCGTACGACGTTTGTTTATTGTTTAAAGGCCAAGGGAGAGGTTGATCGTCTGTCTGGTCACCGCTTCAACAGGTTTGATGGCGAGTTTTACATCCATCTTTTGGCCCTGACGGTTGTTCACGGAGATAAAGCCTTTCTCCATAGCGTGCTCATAGACTTCTTTGGTGACTTTAACGTCTTGCAGACAATAGTCGCGCAATTTATCAATCTCACCTTTCTTCCAGTACTCCACGGCCATGAGACCGTGGCCTGACTTCCCTACTCCGAGCGTGGCTTGGGCAACGTCGTCGAGCTTTACTCTGAACCCGAGAGACTTTTCGATTTCAACGAGCACATCGACCGTGGGGAGCTTCATGATATCCCCTGAATAATACTGCTGCATGCAGGGATAATCGAAGCCGATCAAGTTATAGCCAATGATGCGGTCTGATCGTTCAAGACGCGGCCAGAGCTTTGGTAGGTCTTCTTCAAGAAAGGACTCATAGGTGTCGGTCTCATAAAAATAACAACCGATTAACGAGATCTTGAGCAAAGACGGATTATAAGCGCCAACATCTTGAAAGGTGTTGCGGGTTTCGATATCGAGAACGACGGCAGTACTCATAGCGTGGAGTGAAACGCCAAAGAGAATATCATAGGCTAGCTCGCTCTGCATCTATCAATCTCATGCGGTTTTTGCGCCGTCAAAGAAAAGCTGTGGAAAAATCTGAGGTCGAATGAACAAGCGCAAACATCATGCAAGTTTTGAAATACATTACCAATACTACGATACAAAAAAACGCCCGGAGGGGCGTTTTTTTGATTAACCTCTTGATTGGTTATCGCGTTTGCGTTCGAATTCTTTGAGGTAGGTCTTACGAATACGGAGGCTTTCTGGAGTGACTTCGAGAAGTTCGTCTTCACCGAGGTACTCGAGGGCTTCTTCAAGACTCATATCACGTGGGGCATTCAAGCCTTCGGTAACACCAGAGCCTGCGGAGCGCATATTGGTAAGCGCCTTTTGGCGGCAAACGTTTACGGCGATATCTTCGGCTTTGGCATTTTGGCCAACAACCATACCTTCGTACACCTTCACAGCAGGCTTCACGAACATGAGACCACGTTCTTGAGCGGCCATGAGACCATAAGCCGTTGTTTCACCCGTTTCATGGGAGATGAGCGAACCGTGTGGGGTTGCGTCGATCGAACCTACGTAAGGCTTATAACCAAGGAAAAGCGTATTGATAATACCCTGACCACGCGTGTCCATCATGAATTCAGTACGGTAACCGATAAGACCACGGGTTGGGATTTCAAATTGGAGGTAAGCAATGCCGTTTTCAATGCGCATGTCTTTCATTTCACCTTTACGGCGACCCATCTTTTCGATGGACGAACCGCTGTAGATTTCTGGACATTCGATCGAAACTTCTTCAAACGGTTCCATCTTCTCGCCATTCTCTTCTTTGAAGATAACTTGTGGACGGGAAACCTGAAGTTCAAAGCCTTCACGGCGCATCTTTTCGATCAAGATCGAGAGGTGGAGTTCACCACGACCAGAAACGATAAAGCTCGCATCACCATTGCCGGCATCCACGCTGAGAGCGACATCGTTTTGAAGTTCGCGTGTCAAACGGTCTTTGATATTGCGCGAAGTGGTGAATTTACCTTCTTGGCCAGCGAATGGCGACGTGTTTACACCAAAGGTCATTTTAACCGTTGGTTCTTCGATTTTGATAACAGGAAGGGCTTCAGCATTTGAAACGTCTGCAACGGTTTCACCGATATTCAAGTCTGAGATACCGGCAAAGGCGACGATGTCACCTGCCATCGCCTCTTGAACTTCGACCTTACCGAGACCCATAAAGCTAAAGAGGTTGGTGATCTTTGCTGGGGCTTTGACACCGGCACGGTTGATCCAAGTAACAGGACCAGGGCGAAAGACACCGCGAACGATGCGACCGATACCCATCTTGCCTTTATAGTTGTCGTAAGTGACGTTTGCTACCGAAACCTGAAGAGCGCCTTCGGTATTTGCTTGTGGAGCTGGGATTTCTTTTACGACCGTTTCGAAAATCGGTTTAATGTCGGTCATCTCAGCGAGATCCATACCAAGACCGGCCTTGCCGTTCTTCGCCGAAGCATAGACGACTGGGAAGTCGGCTTGAGCATCTGAAGCGCCGAGGGTAACGAAAAGATCAAAGGTCTGATCAAGAACCCAGTCGAGACGAGCTTCTGGCTTATCGATCTTATTGATAACCACGATGATGCGGTGACCAGCTTCAATCGCCTTCTTCAAAACGAAGCGCGTCTGAGGCATTGGGCCTTCTTTTGCGTCAACGAGTAAAAGAGCGCCGTCAACGAGGCTCATGATACGTTCTACCTCACCACCGAAGTCGGCGTGACCTGGAGTATCAACGATGTTGATCTTGGTACCGTTGTACATGACCGCAATATTCTTCGCGAGAATGGTAATGCCGCGTTCGCGTTCGAGTTCGTTAGAGTCCAAAATAGCTTCGCCTTCAAGACCAGCGTCTTTAAAGGTGTCGGACTGTTTCATGAGGGCGTCGGCAAGGGTAGTTTTACCGTGGTCAACGTGGGCGATGATCGCAATGTTTCGAATGTCTGGCATAGAGAATGCGCGGATTATAAAGAAATACGCGGGTCTTGTCAACCCGCGCAACCTTTCATTATTTCGCTGTGTTTACACGTGTTTTGATGGCGTTCCAGTAGCCATCATTCCCCTGCTGCGTTTTCATCCAATACCACCATTCGGCGCCCCAGAGATCGATCTGTTGATAATTCATACGCTCGGCAAAATCGAAGTGCTTCTCAACATCCAGGACGGAAAAAGTTTCATCATTGTCGGTTTGGGTGGCGAAGCGAATATCGGTTGTCGCCCAAGGCTCCATTTGAAATTCACTTACATAGGTGTCTTTAAGGATCCACGACGTCAGAAGTGCCTTACGTGAATAAAACCATGGCGGAATCAATGAGTAGCGAAAAACATTGCCGGATGATCGTCTGACGACGCGATAGGTGCTAAAGCCCACGCGGTCAACGCGTGTCGCAAAGGTGAGCCAGCTCGTTAACTCGCCGCTCTCGGTCGTAACGATCGGGCGCGGGTTCGGTCGCGTCTGCTCCATGGCGCGAATCCGATCAATCTCTTGTTTCACGAAGGCATTGTCGTTGCCTCGACATTTCATAAATGAACGCAATGTTGCTTCATTCTCGATTTGCCATGCACCAATCGCAGGATGATCTTTAATGGTTTCAAAAACATGGTCGATATAAACGAGCTGTGCAGCTTTTTGTTCGTCTTCTGTTAGCGCCAATGCCCAATCCGGGATCCAACATTCTGGCCAGCGAGGTTGGCGTGCGCCTAGTACTACCGTGGCTTTTGCGCCATGTTTTTGGACGATATCAAGTTGCGCCACGAGCCAGTCGGTTTGAAGCAGGTCTGGCATTGGCTCAACAAGAGGCCAGTATGCTGGGATGCGTACATGCTTGATGTCCATGTCGGTTAATACGGCCTCGAGACCATCTTGTGAGTCTACGCCAAGAAACTGGGCATACGGGATGCTCCACGTAATGCCATAGTTGATATCTTTGGTCACCTTTGGCCATCCAGCAAAAAGCATAAGTAGAAAAAAGACCAATACCCCAACAAAGGCGCAAAGAAAGCGATAATGCAGAGGGTGAATCTTGCGCATATTAGGTAGAGATCAAGGCAAGGCCGATAGCGGCACATGCCAATGCAAGGAGCTTGAGGGCTGCGATCGCTCCCGTCCAGTGCTCGCGAAGGGCGGAAGGGAGCCATTTGCTAAATGCGCCAGTAATAAGAGCGAGCGCGCCAAATTGCACGGCTTGCAAGGCATTCACTACCGATGCAGACCCATCAGGTAGCGAGAGCGCATACTGAACGCCCACGAATCCGAGCGTGCCAATCCCCTGCCCCACAAAGAACAAGACGAATGGTTTTTTCTCACCGTCTTTTTCTTTTTTGCCAAAAAGCTCGTTTCTTACTTGAGAGACGCCTGCGAGTACACCAACAACGAGAGCAAGGACGACGACACGTGACAAAAAGAATCCTTGAATGAAATTAACTTCGTGATAGAGAAAGGTCGCATTGACGGACGAGATGGCAAAAAATGCCCCACTCTCAAGTGCTGGCTGCAA
>JACCDN010726652.1_pt1 | contig 14308 bp, 2 predicted proteins | sample 7441691 | NCBI WGS metagenome assembly JACCDN01 (sample SAMN15323439, study PRJNA562643) | freshwater metagenome | isolation source: river surface water | place: USA:Blue River Watershed | collected 2017-08-16
GGAGAGATCCTTGCCGTAACCGCTGCGCTTGTAGCCTCCGTGAGGCATTTCGGCCACTAGCGGGATATGGGTGTTAATCCAGACGCAGCCGAAGTCAAAGGCCTTAGCCATCCGCATCGCGCGGCCGTGGTCCTTGGTCCAGACTGAGGAGGCCAAGCCGTAATCGACGCCATTAGCCATGGCAACAGCCTCTGCCTCATCTTTGAACTTCTGAATAGTGATTACTGGGCCGAAGATCTCAGATTGGATCAACTCATCGCTCTGCTTGAGATCGGCGATGACGGTAGGAGCGATGAAGTAACCCGGGATACCAGTTGGCTTACCTCCAGCTACGACGCGAGCATGGGATGGGACGCGCGAGATGAAGCCTGAGACGCGTTCGAATTGGTTGGAATTATTGACCGGACCGACTAAGACATCCTGATCTGGCATTCCCATAGCAATCTGGTTTGTAGCTTGATCTGCGAGCAACTTCACCATCTCTTCATAGACACCCTCTTGCACAAGGACGCGAGTAGCGGCGGTGCAATCTTGACCAGCGTTAAAGAAGCCGGCGATTGCAATTCCTTCTGCAGCTGCAGCGAGATCCGCATCGTTGAAGACGACGACCGGTGCTTTGCCGCCGAGTTCTAGGTGAACACGCTTGAGTGATTTCGATGCCGCCTCGGCTACTGCCATACCGGCAGCAACTGATCCGGTGATGGAAACCATCGCTGGCGTCTTATGGTCGACGAGCAATGCGCCGGTTGCGCGCTCGCCGGTGACGACGTTGATCACTCCATCTGGGAGAAATTCTGACATTACCTGTGCCATCAACACGGTTGATGCGGGAGTTGTATCGCTTGGCTTGAGGACGACTGTGTTTCCGGCAGCAATTGCTGGCGCCCACTTCCATACCGCCATCATCATTGGGTAGTTCCACGGAGTTACTTGTGCGCATACACCAACTGGTTCGCGGCGAATAAATGAAGTCATTCCACGCATGTATTCGCCAGCTGACTTTCCTTCAAGGTTGCGAGCAGCGCCTGCGAAGAAACGAATTTGATCGACCATTGGTGGAACTTCCTCAGATGCTGTTAAGCCAAGTGGCTTTCCGCAGTTCTCAGATTCAGTTGCCACAAATTCATCGGCGCGCGCTTCAATCGCATCAGCAATCTTCAGCAACGCGCGCTGACGCTCTGATGGAGTTGAGTCTCGCCAATCTACAAATGCGTTGCTCGCTGCCTGCATAGCTGCATCAACATCTGCTGCATTTGAGATAGGAGCAGTTGCAAAAGGTTGACCGGTTGCAGGGTTGATCAGGGTTGTAGTTTCGCCTGACTTTGAATCAACTGATTGGCCGTTGATGAAATTCTGTAGCTTCTTCATAACATTTCCCTTGCTCGCATTGGTGAACCTATGCTCGGGAGTCTACTTAGGAATACTTCGCCGTTTCAATAGTGACGCTAGAGACTTGCGCCGCAACTGCACGTGGGTAGGTAAAGATAATTGAATAGACACCAGTGCTTGGGAAGTAATCAATAAGTTCGTAATTATCGGCAAATCCGATATCGCGACCTTGCGGATCTACCAATGAAACCGCGTCATATGCCCATGCTTGATATTGGGTTGAGTTGTTACCGGTATAGGCAACGTTAGTTACCTTGGTGACGAGAGTGGTTGCCGTTACAGAATCTGTTGCAGCAGAAGTTGGTCCTGCGCCTAGGTACATTGGCATCGCAGTTGTGCTGCCGCTAGGGAAGAATTTAATGCGCAAGAGCGTGCCCTTACATGCGCGTGGATCAAGTCCATATAACTTTACGTTGGCAACGAATGTGTTCTGTGCGCCTTGGCCAGAAGTTAATCCGACGCCAACCCACTGGTCGCATGCCTTAATCTGAAAGATACCTTGACCGAACTCACGCTTAGCTCCGGCGTTGAGAGAGATATTTGCAGCCAGAGTTGTGCCGAGAATTCCAAGTACTGCCAGGAAAATTCCGAGATTTACCTTTGCACGCTTACTGCGCGACATCCCCTGCTCTTCGGCATAGCCATCTTCGAAATCTTCGGGGTTGGCCGAGCCGCTGAAGTAACTCATAACCCTCCCCCGTTGCGAATAGAGCCCAATACTACCTGCCGCATTAAGGGGTCACCGTAAATGTCGATGAGGCTGCCTGTCCATTTGGAGTGGTCAGAACGATTCGACCCGTTGTCGCGCCTGCTGGCACTGTGACTGTGACCGAAGTATCGCTATTTATTGTGTATGAAAGAGCGCTCACGTTGCGCCAAAACTTGATGGAAAGCCTACTTGGATCGGCAAAGAAGAAGCCCGCCCCCGTGATGGTGATGGTAGAGCCGACCGCGCCAGAGCTAGCACTCAAATCAGAGATAGTCGGAGCCACCGTTGCCTCCAGCTGTACTGAAGTTTGCCCCGTTAAGGCGATATTAGGGCCACTTCCCACTGAGGGTGCTGGCTGATTAATTACAAAGTTCATAAAGTAGATGAAGGAAGTTGAGGTATCGCTCAGATAATTGCGGTCACCGAGGCGAACCACCTGGACATTACAAGTTCCGACCGATGTCGCCGATATTTTCTTATAGTCAGTTGCGCAATTGGCAGCGGTGCCACCATTTGAAATTGAGTAGGAAACTGCGCCAGTGCCAGAACCAGTGAGCATAAATAATGTAAATGCGTCCGGGAACTGTGCATTATAGATTGCACCTTGTTGAACATTCTGTGCAATTCTATTGATTGTGACAGTTGTAGTCTCATAACGAATTGCAAGGTAATTATTTAAATCACCGATTGAGAGAGTCAAAGTTTCGGCGTTCATTCGGTATGTACCTGCATCAATTGGTTTAGAGGTAGAGGCCAAGGCAGAACAATTATCGACGGAAGAGCACGGAGTAAACATTCGGACTGGTCGTACGAAGTTGTTTACAGCATCGGATTTACCAGTGCCACCCATAGACCAGGATGAGGCAACTAAACTTGCTTGAACTGATGCCGAAACTTCGGTAGATGACCAATAGCCGTAGCGACCGATTGTCCAATTTGATCCGAGTGCAATTAATCCGGCAGCAGTCCGAACCTTAGCTAACTCAACTAATTCATTGCTGCTTGGGATAAACCAGTCCGAATATCCAGTGCTATTGGATGCGTTAAATGTATTCACCTTGGCGACAGCTCCACCGAGACAAGCGCTCTTTGCAAGATTGGTATTGGTCTCACCCCAACCAATGCCAATATTGGTAGCACCAAGATTGAGGTTTCCATTGGAACAATAGGTCGCAGTTGTTCCTAACTCATCAGCTCCTGCCCAAGTAAATGGAGCAGCTTCAAAGTATCTTCCATTACCGCCGGTAGTCGATGGAGTAATAAAGACAACTCCCCCACCTGGGCCAATATCTCCTACCGAGCAAACGCCTCCGGTAGCACAACTACTTCCGCTAGGACGATATCTAACTGATGTGATTGCGGTACCAGTATCACTCGAAACTAATCCGGAAACTCTGAGAACAGTTGGGAATACAGCGTTGGTACCTGTGTAGTTGACTGCAGTCGGAGTTTCGATCCACACGGTCAAGGTATCTGCCTTTGCAATCGTGTACGTCAGCGGGATACGGGTAAAGGAACCGTAAATATCTGTAACTGTAATAGTGTCGTAATAGACCCCGGGAGTGAGCGACTCTTGAGTAGAGAGAACTAATGACCTTGCTGTAGATGTATCCCATTTAATGCGGGTAAGTGAAGTATTAGACCAGGCCGCGGTAATAGTTTCCGATCCTGCGGTAACGGTAAAAGTATCGGAATAGCGAGTTCCGTACTTGCCAATTTGTGTCTGCTTGTTCTGTGAGTTAGTGAAGCGTCCCTTGGTTGCGTTGTAATTTTGATTGATCTCATTCATTGACAGCACTCGGTCATAAATTCTGATTGATGCTATCGAGCCAGAGAAGTAATCATCACCATCCCATCGTCGCCCAATTGCAAGAACGCTATCCAGACTCGCAGTTGTAAAAGCGCTTCGAGTGCGGGCATCTTCGACCATTGAACTCTGGGACACTCCATCCCGATCGACATAGAGGGTGACATAATCGCCATCAAAGGTGACCGTTGCCAGTGTCCATGTATTGAGCGGAACATTGATGCCATCGGTGTAGAACCAGGTATTTCCGTCATACACACCTGCCGAAAGATTAGTCGCACCCGTCCAGAAGAGCGAGATATTGAGCTGCTTTCCAGTACCGGACCACGGATTGGTTAGCATAGCGGTCCAGATTCCTTGAGCTTCCGGGATTTTAAACCAAGTCTGAACCGTATATCTGTTGAGGATTCCTAAACTTGGGGTGATGGCACAAGTTTTATTGTTTGCAGAATTTGAGAAATTCAAGATGCCGATATTCTCACTTGAATACGATGGAGCTTTACATACCGTCTGCGTCGTTGCGATGAACTGGCCACTACTGAGAGAAGCAGTCATGGATGCATTCCGAGCTAAACCAGAAATGTCGGTCCATGTATTGCCAGTTCCTGCGTAACTAACTGTGTTCCCAGCATCAAAGTAGAGAACCGTGCCGCTATCGACCTGTTCGGCATTTGCAGAAAACGAAGGTGGCGGACTGACCTTGATGGTCAGGGGAATAACCGAAGTAGCAGATACAGAATCAATCACCGTTATGGTTTCGTAATAGGTTCCCACAGTGACTGTATCGAGCATTCTTAATCGCGGAGTTCCAGCGGTGGATGTATCGAGCCAGAAATTTGGACCGTCCGGTAAAAGCGTATAGCGGAAATTAGGAGTTCCACCAGTCACAGTAAAGGTCTCTATCTTGCTGATATTGACTGTCTTACTAACCGTGGTTTTGCCGGTCATCACCAATCGCCTATTGATCGTGGCAAAGACAGCAGTTGAGGTTTCTTGAATGAACAACCCATCGCCATCTGTATCAGTAACGATTACTCTAAATAAGAAGTTATTTCCAGACGTACTCGTATCTGGCGGAACCCAAGAGAAGAATGCGTTGGCGGCACCAGTACCGGATTTAATTGTGGAGAAAGTTCCACCGCTACCAGCAGTGGTTGACTCCCATCTAAAGGATCGGGTCAGACCAACTGTGGCGCTATCTTGCGCAATATTTAAAGTAAAGGTTTCTGTCATGCCCACATTGATGGTGGTATTTGTTGGTTGGGTAAATGTTGGTTTGAGTCTAGTGATGTAACGAATGACAATTAAGCCGCTGCCACCCTGTCCGCCACCGGTTGAGTTGTTGTAATTGGCATCACCGCCGTTACCAAAAGAAGTTTGTTGATTGAAGCTCCACCCACTAATTCCGAAAGCGCCACCACCTACTCCGTATGTGACAGTTTCTCCGGTAATCGCAGATGCAACGCCAGGTCCACGAGCGGTCGGGGTACCTGCCCCGCCCGCACCTCCGCCAGTGTGTCCAGCAGAGCCATTCCAGATTGCACCAGCACCTGCGGTTGCACTTTGAGGAAAAACTTTTCCGTTAACAGTTGCGCTACTGCTTGTTCCAGGGTCGCCAGCTATACCGGCTTCCCAGTAGTTGCTCGCACCACCACCTGCACCACCTGCTGTTCCAGCTAAGCCATCCTGGTTTGAGGCATCAAAATATCCACCTGCACCACCGCCTCCGGCAGATAGCGCATCGAAGGTAGTTGTCGCGCCTTTATTTCCTCGAGCGTTCGCTCGCACATCTGATGGAACGCCAGCTGCGCCACCTGCTCCAACTTTGAGTGTTACATAACTCTTTGGCTCTAGTGGAACGTTTCTTGCAGAATAAACACCACCTGCACCACCAGCTCCTGCAGCATCCCCTATTCGCGTCGTGAAAGAACCAGCACCGCCACCACCGCCACCGACAAGCAGTACCGATGCGGCTGTAATGGCATCAGGAACGCGCCATCCTGGTGTCTTTGAAATCAATGTCCGAGGGATACTCACGACCGTATACACGCCTGAAGTCGTAGTAGTCGCAACTGATGTCCATTGCGTTGATAGCGGAGCCAAGTTGTAGCCAGAAATTGATCTTTGAGAACGTGAAATTGCAGAAGTTCCCGACCCTTCATTGAAGTCCCAATAAGCATCGAGATTTGCGCTCGATAAATCTGGTGCCGCATACATTCCAGTAACGATCTGGCTTAAAGTCCTTGCCTCGCTCCAAATTTTGACTTCATCAATCAGCCCTGTGAATTGCTGTTGATTTGAATATCCGCCTATGTAATAAGAGGACGGCACGTCGTATATGCTCGCAATATCCCAAGAGTCCGCCCATGCAGAACCATTCCAGAATCGAGTTTGTGCTTCATTGATAAAAGTTGTAACTGTGGAGCCTGTTCTCACAATTGCGATATGTGTCCAAGAATCGTAATTAATGTTCTGAGAGGTTTGATAGGTGTTCCAACCTACAGAAGACCTAAAACTCACCCACCAATACCCACTAATGCACAATAAGACAAAACTCTCTGATCCGATTACTGTCTTTTGAGTTGACGCACAGCCATTGGTTGGTCTGACCCACACTTCCCACGTTTGGTTACCAGTAAGAACCGGGAAGGTGCTCGATGTTGCTAGAACATTTGAGCCCGTAAAGTTGAGTGCAGTATCTGTCTCTTGCGAGTCTGCGACCACCTGAATCGTGAAGGAACTTGCCCCTGTCACGCCGTCAGAATCTGTCACGGTTGCTGTAAAGGCATAGGTACCAGGCGCGACAGACTCGGCAACCGTAACTTTTCCATTTGTGGAATTGACCGTAAAGCCTTCGCGCATTGGACTTAATCCAAAAGTATTTGTGCCGTTAGTGTTTGCTGCGGTAAAGCCAGTGCCGGCAGTCAAACTGCTAGTGCGCTTCTGGGTCGCGCGAAAACTGGTTGCGCTGACAGTAGCCGTCAATGAATTTCGGATATACATTTCAAATGCAATGTTGAGCGAGCTCACCGAAGCTCCGGAGATTCCATTTTGAGTAGCGCAACAGTTATTAATAGAACCAGCTGTGATCGATGAGTAACCCTGGCGGTCGATACCTATTCCGGCAGTTCCGTCACTACTTCCTTCATCTCCTGGTTGGTTCTCATTCCATCCAAAACCAAATCGAGCCCGATCTCGGTTGCCAGTGTTTGAAGAGCCATAGTTGATACCGAAGAATCGAATCTGTGTCTGCGAATAGAACAATCCATTTCCGATTGCAGAGTAAGGTGATTCAGCAGCGCTATAAGTTGAGCTGACTTGTCGGAAAGCACAGCGGCTTGCAGTGTTAAAGAGGTTTCTCAATGTAGTGGCGGTATTTACGCAAGCTGGAGTCGCAGTTGGTCCGCCCGTGTGCGCCACGTTAAAGGAATTGCCTCCCCAGCCTGCAGGATTTCCGTTTGCTGCTGATGCGTTATATGCCGCCCATGGGCGCATTGATGTAGTTGTCTCAAGCCAACTAAAACCATATGCAACAGATGTATTGCCAGTCGTGCCCGCTGCTATTGCGCCTCCGGCATATCCGGTCTGTTCTGGGAAAAGAGCCATGATCTGATTGGAAGGGGCATGGTTGTAGACACCGTACTTCGCATCGATATCTCGATAAGTGTCTGCGTTTCGCCAACGCTCTGGATAATCCGCGTTAAGCACATTGGCATCGGTCCAAAGCGCATCTCCATAATCAAATGTTGAGGAGGATTCTTTGCCTTTCATGGCAAGCATCCAACCTCCGCCGCTCATCGCCGAGTTCATGATGCAGTAGGTCAAAGTGGGGACGCCGTTGACTCTAATCCAATACATACCATCCATATTGGTTCCAGTTGCTCGCTTGATCTCCATCGCTGAGTTCGCTGCACATTGCGAAGTTAAACCAATCGGACAAGTTCCGAAGAAGACAGAGGGGTCTGTCGCCAAACTTGCCTGCGGAACAACTACCGTTCCTTGTCCCGACCAATCCCAGAAGAGTCTTGCGGAAGAGCCAGAAGCATTCTCATGGTGCCAAGCCTCAATTCGATATATCTCATCAGCAACCATATTGATTGAACCTGAAGCGTTGTAATTCGTAGCTAAAGCATCGCCCGTATAAGTGAAAACATTTTGCCCTTGAATATTGAGTATGAATCCATCGTCAGAGGCAACCCTAAAGTTCACTGTCCCGGTAAACGGTGCCCTGATGTATCCAATGTAATAAGAGGTAAAACCATCAACTGGACAGAATGTTGGTCCGCCAGTTCCGTAATCCACGTCGATGTTGTTTACGCGCCCTAAAAGTAAATTACAAATTCCAGCTGAGTTCTTATCAAGTGGCGTCCTCGTCATTCCGGTTGAGGCACCACTCTCTGATTTCACGAAAATGTTTAAGCCATTTGTGGCACCACCGGCAAGTTCATCAAACTCTGCATACTCACCAATGAGGCCGTTGAATCCTGCAACTCTAATCAGGTAGCGACAGCCTTCTGTCGTTCCGAGAATTTGAATAGAACTTGTAAGAGATGGAGTTGATTGAACTTGGCCATCCATATATGAGTTATCGCAGCCAAAAGTTTGTCTGCGGGTAAGGCTCCAACGCCATTGCGTCGCATCGATATCGTTTGTTGCCAGATTGACGGTGATTGTTCCGGCATCGGAGGTCACGCTCGTGATGGTTGGCTTATTTGGGGCTGTGGCATTTGCTGCAGGAGCCGAGATGCCGGTCTGAATGAATCCTGAAGCAAGGAGGAGCACAAGAGCGCGGGCTATCCGCGGCTGGAGCTTCTTAAGATTCATTGGACGCTCATTCTAAGAGGTGGGGCGCACCCCGTCCAAGCAAGGGATTAAGGGGTAATTGTGAGGGCAAACTCAGAGACAGCCTGCCCATTCGGGGTGGTAACGGTGACTTTGCCGGTAGTCGCTCCGGCCGGAACAGTAACTGTGATCTCAGAATTTTGGGCATTGACGGTAAAGCCCGAGGCCACCACATTGCGCCAGAACTTCACTGTGATACCTGCCAAGTTGGAGCTGTCGAATCCCGCACCAGTGATTACCAAGGTGGTCACACCTGCTTGGGCGGTATAGGTAGAGAGCGATGAAATGGTGGGAGCAACGTTTGGATCAAGAGTTACTGATGTCTGGCCACTGAGTGCGATGTTCGGACCGCTTCCAATACCTGCAGATGGCTGATTCATTACAAATGCCAACAAGAGCATTCCCGCTGTCGTTGTATCCGGCAGATAGTTTCTATCTCCAGCTTTTACAACTGTGACAGTACATGTGCCCTGCGTTGTTGAGTACAGTTTCTTGTAATCGAAGGCGCAACCAGTCGCGGTTCCATTAGTTGCGGAGTACGTCACTGCTCCATTGCCATTGCCTTCCATCACATTAACTGTGAAGGTATCTGGGAAGTTGACGTTAACAAATGGAATGATCTGAGCTCGTTGAGCAATTCGATTGATAGTTAATCGAGATTCAACATAACGAACTGATGAATATCGTTCAGCTAGAGTCGCTGCACCGACTCCACTTGTAGGTGAAATCACATAAACCCCTGCTGCAGTTGGTGTTTCAGTCGTCAAGAGCGCAGTACAGGTATCAATTGCCCAACATGCTCTAAATGCTCGTACTGGACGGACCATATTCTTCGTCGCTTCAGATTTCAAAACATTTGAAGTGCCATTAAAGAGCGGTCCAACATGACCAATGGAGGACATCGTTGAAGAGTTCACTTCGGTGGATCCCCAGTAACCCCAGTTACCAACGCTCCAGTTGTCACCAATATTCAAAAGTCCAGCGGCCGCAGCCACTTTGGCTAGTTCTATTCCCTCATTTCGAGAAGGAATAAACCAATCTGAGTACCCGGTCGTATTCGATGAGTTAAATGTGTTAACCCTTCCAACGACTCCCCCGAGGCAGGTTGACTTGGCCAAGTTTGTATTGGTTTCTCCCCATCCAATGCCTATCTGGGATGCACCAATCGTTGATGAATTATTGGAACAGTAGGTACCGACAGTGGTGAGATCGTCACCGCCAGACCAATTCTGAGGAGCTACTTCGTAAATTCGGCCATCACTGCTTGCGGTTGAGGTGTCGATAAAGACGATCCCGCCACCCGGACCGAGATCGCCTATTCGGCAATATCCACCAGTGGCACATGTAGTTCCGGCTGGCTTAAAGCGAAGCGTCGGAGTCAGTGCCGTACCTGACTCAAGTCCTACTGCACCGATTGTCTTTACCGTAGGAGTAAAGAGCGCGCGATTCCCTGTGTAATTGAGTGCAGTTGGAGTATCAACAAAAATAGTTAAGGTGTCAGCTTTAGAAATGGTAAATCTAATCGGCAAGTTAGTTGATTGAGCGAAATTATCGGTCACGGTAATAGTGTCGAAATAAGTGCCTGGGGTTAAGGTCTCTTGAACTGTAAGTTTGATCTGACCAGGTGTTGAAGCGGTATCCCAACTAATGCCAGCGCGGTTTCCTACTGCGAATGAAACAGTCTCAGTATCACCCCCGCCGGTTACGGTAAATGATTCGATAGTTATCTGACCATACTTCTGAGCAGGCTTGAGTTGATTGATATTTGCCAATACAAAACGATCTTTACTCGCGTTGTAATTTTGGAGAATGCGAGCTGCTGAAAGAGGAGCACGATATAGGCGAACGTACCCAATATCCATGGCTGAACTTGGCGCGGTAGTTGTGTAGAACCATTTGTTAATAAAAACTTTATCTGAGGATGCAGCTGGTGGAATTAAACCGGCATTCTGAGCGCTATCGCTCAGTGTTGATACCTGACCATTGATATAGAGCTCCATCTTTGTTCCAGCGGTCGTTGAATCAAAGACTGCAGCGAGATGGGTCCATTGACCTAAAGTCAGAGTTTGGCTGGTGCGCTTATAGGTCCACTGACCATTGTAGAAACCAGCAAAGACGGTGCGTCCAGTATCGATACAGATGAAGTATGGAACATTAGTCGGATTCTGCTCTGAGCCAAAGACGCAGACTTGAGAAGAACTGATTGATTGAAGATTGATATACGCCTCAACTGTAAATGCAGGCAGAGTTCTAAAACCAGTTGCGCTGATGTATTGACTGGAGCTCAATCTTAGATTTCCTGAGTAATCATCACTGAAAGTGGATCCACCTACGATTGTTACTGGCTTTTTGGTACCGCTGATATCGCTAATGGTCCCGGTGGATCGAGAGTAGCTCGCAGAATTCGCCATATCGATACTAAATTCAAGATCAGTATCAAATGTTTCTGACGTATTGACCAAAGATGGAGGCGCAGAAATCGTCAGTGAGAATGGGATTGTGACTGAAGCAGAGACCGAGTCTGTAACAGTCAGTGATTCGAAATACGTGCCGACCGAAGCAGTATCGCTGATCCTTAAAATTGTTGATCCAACCGTAGTGGTATCAATAGTTACGCCTGGAATTACAGGGGAAAGGGTGTAGCGATAGCCAGGAGTTCCATTTGAAATAGTAAAAGTTTCATTACGAGCGATATTTATCGCCTTTTTGATAGAGGCCGATCCCGTCATTGTCAGGGTTCTATTAATCACTGCAAAGACCGGAGTGGATGTATCAACAATAAATAATCCAGCTGTATCTGAATCGGTTACTACTACTCGATAGAGATATTGGCTTCCTGATGTTGATGTATCAGTAGGTACCCAACTAAAGAAGGCATTATTCGCCCCTGTACCCGACTTTATTGGAGTAAAAGTTCCACCAGATCCCGCAGTAGTTGATTCCCATCTAAAGGTTCTCGTCAGCATTACGGTGGCGCTGTCTTGAGCGACATTGGTGGTAAATGTTTCTGTCATTCCTACATTGAGGTAGGCATTTGTTGGATATGTAAACGTCGGTTTTGATGCAGTGATATAGCGGATTACTACAACACCAGCCGAGCCGTTGGTTCCAACACCACTAGCTACTGCACTGCTGCCATAAGAAACTGAACCTCCCCAGCCATTATTTGCTGTTGTGTATTGAGCATCGGCGCTCCAGACAGAGTGGAATTGGTTGCTGCCCGTATGTCCGTACTTCACATTGGTGATTGGATCTATAAATGCATCACCGGGAATTCCGTAACAACCGCTTACAGTTGCAGCTCCACGGGAACTTCCACCAAGTCCTCCCCAGCCCCAGCCGCCTCGTGCACCGTTATAACCCGAAGGAACAGTGCCTCCGCTGTATCCCAAGGTTGAACAGGAAGCAGATGCGGGATTACCTCCTCCACCACCACCAGTAGCCACCGTGGAGCCGCCTGCACCAACATAACCATTGCTTCCACCGCCACCGCCACCGAGAGCAGAGAGGCCACCGCCGATACCCAGAAACGAACTTCCTCCATTGCGGAGAGGTGCATCGTCTGCCAGAGATCTTGCTGCTATGCCGCCTGCGCCAACTTTGACCTGAACAACATTTCCTTGCGTGTACGTCTGAGTTGGTCCGTAAGTAACGCCACCGCCACCGCCAGCACCTCCGGGAGCGGCCACATTTGAATCTGATTTTCCGGCTCCACCACCACCGCCCACCACGATGGTGGTTGCAACAGTTACAGATTCAGGGACTTTCCACCCACCAGTCTGAGTGATGTAAGAACGTGGGAAAGTAATTGTTGTATACGGACCTGATGTTGTTCGTGATGAGATCTCTACATAAGGTATTGATGTCACTGAAAATAAATCTCCGCGATTAACGCCGTAGTAAGCAAGATTTGAAACATTTTCTTGTCGTGTGCCAACAGCTTTATTGAAATCCCAGTAATACTGAAGACTTGGGTGGCTTGCATCATTCGAGTGCATATCTTCTTTTATTTGATCTGCGGTTCTGGCGACTTTCCACACTTTTACTTCATCAATATTTCCATAGAAACGATCTAATGTATCTGCACGCGTACCGATGTAGGTCCACTGGTCATCAGTTTGACGAGTAATATCTGCTGCATTGAAGGTGGCATTTGTTGTTGCTGGCAAGTAAGGGCTTCCTGCCTTGGTATAGACCAACTGGCCATCTAAGTAGAGATCTAGACCAGCATTTGTATTCGCAACCCCGCGCTTAACAATCGAGACATGGTGCCATTCATTTATTGGCACCTGGTAGGTAGATTCAATCCAGTCCCAACCAGAACTTGTTCCATAGAGAATGTAGTAAAAATACCCGTTATAAACACCAAACATCAGGCCAATCTCGCGAGCGAAAATTGCACAACGGGACCCTCCGCCTGAACCACATTGAGAACCAGGTTTAATCCAGGCCTGAGCGGTAAAGGTGTCATTGAGAACTCCCCCATAACCGATATTTGTGTAGAAATACTGCCCACCGCTCATATTTACGGCCGTGTCGGTCTCGCTAGGAATGCTGGCATTAGCCAGAGTGAGTCCATAAACTCGAGACAAATACAGTTCCATCTGGCGAATTTCACCATTAGAGAGTTGGCGATTGAAGATCAAAATGTCTGCAACATCAAAGTCAGATTTTTGAGCATAGTTACTGTTGTTGACACCAAACCCAGTAGAGGTCGACTGAGCATTTTGCCATGAGACTGTTCCGACAGAGACGTCTAACCCATCTGCGCGATAAAGTTTTTGTTGATCACTTGAAAGCACCCAACCAACATTGCTCGGCACATTTGTAGCCTCAGGTGTAAGCCAGTAATTGTGATGTGTTAAGCCCGCATTTCCGTTGTAGTGACCCGATAACCAATTGCCTGTGTTAGTAGTGATGAGTCTGCCTTTAGACCCCGTAGTTCGATAGCGAGCTATGTGGAACATTGTGTAGTTGGTCGGCAAATCAACAAGAGTGATGTTATCCGTGGTTGTTCCTGAGACTGTAATTAAACTCTTAGAAGACCGGGTCGAACTGGTTCCGTCCATAGTTCCTCGGGTGGAGATAGTCGGCGACCCAGAAATATTTCCACTCGCAACAGAGGTGTTTGCTCCTGATGCATCTATCCAGCCTTTACGTCCTGAATCCAGCATTTGCAAACCATCAGGAATCCAACGAGCAGATAGTGACGATGCGAGTGAAGCTGGGAATGCATTTGCTGCATTAGTTGCATAACGAATCAAAATGATTCCTGATCCGCCCTTGCCACCGTTAACTTTTAGTCCAGAACCTGTTGCGACACCGCCACCGCCGCCACCGCCGGTTCCATTAATTCCATTTCCACCGGGTGCGTTGAGAGAAGAGCTCACAGCATAAGCGCCAGAACCGCCTCCAGAAGTCCCTGCAGATGGCGATGTTGCTACGGAGTTTGTGAAGACACCGCCACCACCGCCACCACCATATTCATATGTACTTCCATAAAAATAATTTGTTATTCCTGTCTTTCCTGTACCGCCGACAGTTCCACCGGATGTTGCTGA
>JACCDN010001073.1_pt1 | contig 14307 bp, 12 predicted proteins | sample 7441691 | NCBI WGS metagenome assembly JACCDN01 (sample SAMN15323439, study PRJNA562643) | freshwater metagenome | isolation source: river surface water | place: USA:Blue River Watershed | collected 2017-08-16
GCTCCCGCAGGTTTATACTGTGCACAGCCCTGACACTGTGTTGATTTCTCACAGGGTTTGTACCCATTAAAATGCAAACAATTTGTATGATATGACGTCATATCACTCATTATGGATTTCCTGGGTTAAGCTCTATGACCTGCGAAACCAATGTTCCAATTTTAATTTTTGCTTCTACTCGAAGAATAAATTTACGATCATCATCTGACAGCCAAATTAAATTTTCACCGATTGGCTGGAACTTGCCTTTCAATTCCAACTCTGGCCGAATTACAATCGTATTGAATGTGCCGACCGCAGTCTCCAGTTTTTCTTTTCTGATAGCTGTGCCTTTAAATAATAAATTTTCGCCATTATTAGACACTTGAAAAGAATTTGTAACACCAACATCCCAATGAAAAGTTCGCAAATAAAAAACAGTGCTATAAACGTTTTGCGCGTAATCAGATATTTCCCATTCTTTCTTTATATTTTCTTCGCCATCTTTTGCAGTGACTTTTTTATCCCAGAAAGTTGCTTTTTTCAGGTTGTGGTCAAACAACATTCTGGATTCGCGCAACAACGAGGTCTCACGCACATGCAAAGCAAATACACTGGGAATCATTTTTTCAAAATCCATCAATACATCAACATAATCATCCACAGAATAAACAGACGCAAAAAAAGAACCCGTCTTAATCGCCATTCGAAATTGATAATTTTGTAAACCATTGACCTGAGCAAATGGCCGAGTCATAAACTCTAAGGTCCCTGCCTTCATTGCAAAATAACTGACTTCGTGTTGAACTCTTTCTCCCACATGAAAAGGATCCTTAGCTGGACGACGATTTTGGAAACCACCTGAAAATCCAAGGTCACTTTCTACATCAGGTGGACGACGAATTATCACTTCTTCATTTGCCGCTGTAGAATTTGTAGCCGACTTGGAATCAGAATTAGTAACTGTTTTGGCAGTTTTTTTAACTGTGGGTTTTATTTTTTTAGCTTCTTTTGATTTGTTTTTGTCTTGTTTTACCGTGGCAGACTGCCCTGCAGAAGTTATCAAATTTTTATTTTTATCAGCAGTAGTAGTTGCCGCCGGAACAATGGATTCATTGACGACAGGTGTTTCAACAATTTTAACAGCTTCTTCAAATTCATGATTTTTTTGTAATTCTTGAGTTTTATCGTAAGTTAAAATTTTGGTAGCGCAAGAAACGCTGAGCATTAATATTAAAACAACAAAGGCATTTCTCTTAATATGATATTTTTTATTTAATTGCTTATTGAAAAATACCAACTCGGCCTCCAGAATATACTATATCTATTGTCTTTCGAATTGATAGGATTGTAAACGCAATCCGACCAACATCGCCCTAGACTCGACAATGGTAGAGCGCTGCAAGCCAAAGCTAAACGCCTACAAAGTGTCTAACTTTTTTATAATTGCCGAAAAGTTCTAAATCCATTTTTGAGATTAACTAAAAAAACAGAGCATTTCGCAATAAACACCTGCAATCTCTTCAGCTTATCTAGCCAACACCCGATCAATACCTAGACGAACATCGTGCTTAAATTTCTGAGGGGAAATGCGGCCATGCTTTTGCCGATAGGCTTTGGATCTAAATTACGTAAATACCCATTTGGCATTTTTGCCATTGTTTTTACGTGCGTGATTTGGTCTGTTTATTTCTTTTCTATAGTAAATAAAATCTCCAAAGAAACTGAATCCTTTCACGACACAACTCAACATGTGCAGTTTCTGACCAAAGCATTGATTGAATCCTGTCATTTGTATTTTGATAAAAATGCTGAAGCCACGTCAGAGTGTAATAATTTTAACAAGCTCAATTCCATCACCAGGCAAGTCGCCAGCGATAACAAAACCAAACATACTCAAGAAATTTCAAATTTTAAAAACATTGAAAATGAAATATTTAAATCCAAAAATTTAAAACCTTTTGTGCAAGAACTTGGCGTCAGTCCTGAGCATTGGCCAGAAAAATACCGTCACTCACCAGCCTACCTAGATCTAGATACTTACATTAAAACAAAAAATGTAAAAATAGCCTCACTCTACACAGAGAATGGTTTCTTAACCCCTAAGAAAAAAAGTTTCTTTCGCATAATACAAGCTGCCTTCACTCATTCAGGCTGGGAACATTTGTTATCGAATTTATTAATTTTGATTCTATTCGGAATCTGGGTCGAACAAGCCGTGGGTTTTGCCGAAACCTTATTGATTTTTATTATTGGTAGTTATTTCGGCCTTTCTCTGGAAATTTATCTCAATCATCCACCGGCAGTTCTTGGCGCCTCTGCAGGAATCATGGCTTTGATGGGCGCATTTTATGTTTTATTTTTCCGGGCTGAACTGACTTTTTATATTCTCTTTTGGAAGGTTCACATACCGTGCAAATGGATTTTTCCTTGTTTATTTTTCGCTGATGATCTTTTACAAATTGGCAATCAACAACAAAATGGAGTTGCGCACTGGGCTCACTTTGGCGGCATGCTTGTCGGTTTTGCTTTAGGCTGGTTATTCCGAAAACAAATGAACCTGAGCTCGCAAGAACTATTTCCTGACGAATTGATTTTACTGCGCAAACTTGAGCGCAATCAAAATGACAAAGAATCATTCTTTTTATTTTCAGAATTGATCTCTTTCAATCCACGACATTATATCGCTTTTCAATTGATCTTAAATAAAATTAAAAACAAGCAAGTCACCTTAAAAAACATCTCCATCATTTCAAAATTCGAAAACAACCTTAAATTCTTTATGACTTATCTGATGAAACGTCGTCCGATTGATGAAATGCTACAAATTCTTTCGCTGTTTCCGGACAATGTTTCACTGTCTCATTGTCTACTGGAAACTCCCCTCTCACAGGTCTTATTTTTAGCTGATCAAATTGCTAAAAAAGAAAAATATTCTGTCGCGCAAAGACTGTATCAGCTGGCCTTAAATAAAAACCCAACTCATGAACAAATTTATCGCATCAATGCTGCTTTGAAATATATCAACCAAATGCAGCAAGTTTCATAAACATAACAACAAGGAAATATATGTCGAGTTTACCACCATCGATGACACCACACAGCTCTGCTTCGCAAACATTTGCTAATCAAAAACATGGGCCAACAAAGGCTTTTCAAACTGCGCAACTGGATGAGTGGCAACCAGCTTCTTTATTTAAACGATATATTGCCTCGATTATTGATACAGTTATCGGGGCGATTTTTGTAAATTTATTGAGAATATTTTTTGTCTCTATTTTTTTTAAAAATCAAATCCTAGCCGGCTTGGTGCTTTCGATATGTTATCTCACAATCTATTGGGTAATGATTCCTATCGAGTTCGGCGCCACACCAGGTAAAAAAGCAATGGGCTTACGAATCATTAACAATGATGGAAATCTGAACCTTGGTTATGGTCAAATGATTTGTCGCGAAAGCATTTGCAGACTTATCTCTATGGCTTCGTTATTGGGATATTTGTGGGTATTCTTCGGCAAAGAAAAACGATCCTGGCATGACATCATGTCAAAAACTAAAGTTGTACAGTATCGATAAGACAAAAATTAAAATACTTAGAACTCATTTCAAGAAAATGTTTTCCAACGACGGTGCATCCACATCCATTGCTCTGGATGCTGTAAAATAATTTTTTCTAAAATATCATTGTATTTTTGCGTGGTCTTTTGCAATTGCAAATCTTTATTCTCATCCGCTACGGCTTCGACCGCAGGCTGAAATACCAAATGTGTTTTAAATTTTTCATCACGGTAGACATAAACAGGGACAACCGGCGCCCCAGTTTTAATTGAAAAAAGAGACAACCCATAAGCTGTTCCCGTGGCTTTACCAAAAAAAGTCGTCGCCATGCCATATGGCGGCCCCATAAATTGATCAATAACAAAAATGACAGCTTCTTTTTGCCGACATGCTTTTAAAATATCGAATGCCAAATTTTTGCCATGCGGAGCTAAAAATCTTGTGCCCATTTTTTCACGCACACCAAACCAAAACTCATTAGCAAAAAGATTCTTAAATTTCTTAGAAATCGAGTTGATGCGAATTCCTAACAATGACAGAACTGCAATTCCGACATCACCATTTCCTAAATGCAAACCAAGAAACAAAACACCTTTGTTACGCTGACGGGCTTGTTCATAATGATCCCAGCCATGAACGATCAGATTTTTATCGCACCAGCGTTGATTGACTTGTGGTAACAAACAAAATTCTATGAAATTCAAACTGAGATGAGACAACGAAACCCTCGCCAAAGACAATCTTTCCGCATGGGTTTTTTGCGGAAACACCAAGGAAATATTTTTTAAAATCGTAAATCTTCGAACACCAAACACATCAAATGCTATAAATGAAATACCCCGAGCAAAAAACCATCGCACCCGAGCCGGCCACAAACTAAAAAATATCGACAACACCAATGCTAAAAGTTTAGCGAGAAATCTGATCAATAAATTCATATAGACCTTTCGGGGGTTGACGAAAATGAGCCGAAACAGTTACACAATTTAATTTTCCTTTTAATGAATCAAATTCTTTCAGCTTAATAAAATCTTTTTCCGTGGTTATAATCCCATCCACCTTATTCGCTATCATGCTTGCATTGATTTTTTTCAAATCAGACTCATCATAAGAACAATGATCCATAAAAACCAAATGCTCAGAAATTTCCACACCCACCTTTGCCAGCAAGAGTTTAGTCTGAGTAGCAAAAACCTGTGGATTGGCAATACCACTGAGCAAAAGATAACGAGAACCAGACTGTACAGAATTTTTTAATTGCGATTGAAACTCGACCTCTACCACCGGAATGTTAGCAGGAATTTGTTTCTTTAGTTCCAACACACGATGTGGTTGTGCCCAATTCACCTTGGTTAAAAAAACGATTTGAGCACGAGACAGCGCCGCAAAATTCTCGCGCAGACGTCCTGCCGGCAGCAACTGATCATCGACCTCATTGCTGGTGGCATCAATCAACACAATATCAAAATCTCGGTGCAAAGCTTGATGTTGAAAACCATCATCAACAATAAAAAGATCAGGACTTTCTTTTTGCTGAGCTTCCAGCGCCGTCAGGTATTTTCGTGGACCAGTCCAAACTGACACTTGAGGAAATTTTTGGGCGATTTGTACTGGTTCATCACCATAAAACAAAGCCGCCCCAGGTTTGTTTAAATTTACTTTTTCAACCCCAAGGCTTTGCGCTTTATAATTTCTGGAAACAATGCATGGCTTTAATGAACGCTGCAGACAAATTTCAATCAAAGCTTCAACAATTGGAGTTTTACCTGTTCCACCCATCGATAAATTACCAACACTGATCACCGGCTTATTTACCCGGTAAACAGTCAAAATATTTTTTTGATATAGGCCCTGCTTTTGCGTAAGCAAAAAACCATACAGTCGCGAAAGGTCTTTTGAAAATGGGATTTTTTTTAAATCAAAACCCATAAAGCCTCACAATGTTTCTTTGGGCAGAGTTTCATTTTGAAAATATTTATCTAACACGCGAGCCACACGAACAGTTGCCCCGCGCTCTCCCAACGTACCTTGAATTTTTTTAAGATCAGAAACAACTTCAGACTTGTAAACAGGATCATCAATATATTTTCTCAACAGAGTAAACAATTCCTGAGGATTTGCCCGACTTTGAAAACGCTCAGGCACAAGCTCGCGTCCGGCAATAAGATTCACCAGTCCAAAATATTTTACTCCGCGAACAAATATATGTGCAATCACACCCGTCAGCCATTTCATTTTATACATAATAACCATCGGTTTTTCCAACAATCCAACTTGCAAGGTCGCCGTACCAGAAGCCGCCAAAATCAAATCACACATGTTGATCATGGCTTCTGGATCTTCTTTTTGCAGCATAAACGGAACATGGGCATCACCAATTTGCTCACGCAAATTTTCCATATCCACAGTCGGTGCACACATGATTAATACACGAATTTTTTTATAATTATTGTAAAGCAACCGAGCTGTCTCTAATTGAATTTGCAAATGCTGTTTAATTTCTAAACGACGACTGCCTGGCATCAAACCCAGTAAAACTTCATCATCTTGAACACCACATCGGCGTCGTTGTAACATTCGATAATTTTGATCAAAATACTTATCATCCAACTCATCCAAAAGCGGATGCCCAACAAATTCATAGGGCACACCTTTTTCTTGATAAAAAGAAGCTTCAAAAGGAAACAACAACAACACTTTGTCACAATATTTTTTAATTGTTTCTACTCGCCCTTTGCGCCAAGCCCAAATCTGCGGCGAAATATAATAAACAACGGGAATTCCCATTTTATGTAATTTTTTTGCCAACATAAGATTGAACTCAGGATAATCCATCACCACCACAACCTGTGGTTTGCGCCTGGCTGCTTCCTCAAGTAAATGATTAAAAACCATTTTTAATTTACTGTAATGCTCGATAATTTCCGCCGCACCTACAACGGCCATTTCTTCTGATTTTCCAAGACGCTCAAATCCAATATTTTCCATCGCCTGACTGCCAACGCCAAAAGCTTTGATGTCTTTTTTTTCTTTTTTCCATTGTTCTAATAAACGAAGAGCAAAGAGAGAACTTGATGCTTCGGCAGCAACAATCATGACCTGTTTCATGTCACCCTCACTTATACTGTTTGCGCAGTTTGGAGATAATCAAAAACCTCTTCGACCAGCTGCAAAGCCAAATGTCCATCTTCACCGCGAACAGTGGTCACACCACCTGGCAATGAATATCCACACACAGCTGCGACAAAGGCCTCTGTTTCAGTTAGAAGATTATCACCACGACCGATATTGCTTGTTTCAAATTGCACTGGCTGATCATAAGTTAAATTGCCTTGTGATTCTTTGCCTTGATGATCACCAAGGATCAGCGCTGATTCAAAATCACCTGTCTGTAAATTAGCAAAATAGATATTGTGCGTTCCAATCGCGCGAATCGTCCTGGTCATCTCTTTCGCCACACGCGAACAATTGATTTGGCAGCGTAAATGCTGACCAATTTGAAATGTAGCAGAACACCAATCCAAAGTATCAGTTACAAGTTTTCCACCAACTGCATTGATCAGTTTGATTTTTTCTTTCGTACCAACCAGGGCTCGCATCAAATCCAAATCATGAATCATCAAATCATGCAAAGCACTGACATCTGAACCACGGCGTTTAAATGGAGCATAACGATTGAGTTCCAAAAACGAAAGATTATGCACTTTATCCTGCAAATGATTCTTCATATTTTGAAAAGCAGGATTGAAACGCTCGCTGTGACCAACTGATAATACCAATTTTTTATCACGAGCTATCTGCAATAACTGTTCAGACTCTCTGGTGTTTAAACAAATTGGTTTTTCAACATTGACGTGAACACCATTTTCCAAAAAGAATTTAGCTAATTGAAAATGAACAGGTGTGATGGTTGCAATACTAACCATATCCACCTGGCCAATCAATTTTTTCGGATCTGTTACGGCCTGCACCTGCAACTCTTGTGCGACCAGCTCAGCCTGCGGAGCATGCAAATCACAAACAGCAACAAGCTCGACTTGCGATTGCGGCTGTTGCGAAAGAGTTTTATATTTTTGAGCATGAAAACGACCCAAATAACCCACACCAACAACGGCAGCACGCTTTTTCATATTATTCCTCTTCTAGATTTCTTTGGCCACGATTAAAAGCCATTCCTCGCTTTGATGATTTCACAAAATCTACAATGTACTGAACATTATCAGTCATCTGGCATTCATTGCGAATACGAGCAATCGCTTCGTCGACAGTATCAGAACCAATCATAAAAATACGCAAAGCACGGTGGATATTTTGCACTTCTTCACGCGCATAACCTTTACGAGCCAAACCAACCTTATTGGTTGCACGGCAAGTTGCATAGTTACCTTGAGCACGACAAAACGGTAAAATATCTTTGTTTACAACACTGCTTCCGGCAATGAAAGCCCCGCGGCCGACTTTGGTGAATTGATTAAAAGCACAAACGCCACCAATTACCACACCATCTTCGATAATTGTATGACCACCTAAATGAGTGTCATTGGCGATCACCACATTGTTACCAATCTTGCAATCGTGTCCAATGTGAGTGCAGGTCATAAAATAATTATTATCACCAATCGTGGTCTCTTTATCTCCCTTTGAAGTCGCAATATTCACCGTCGAGAACTCACGAAAGGTATTGTTATTACCGATCTTCAAGCTGGTTGCTTCAGATTTGTAGGTGATATCTTGTGGTGGACCACCGATCACAGCCCCTGGTGAAAAATGATTATTTTCACCAATATCCAAAACACCGTAACGTGAGCCCAGTGTTACGTGAGCTTCAACAAAAGTTCCGCGTCGGATTTTGACTTTACCTTGAATGAAACAATAAGGGCCGATTTCGACCCCGTCTTCAATTTCAACATCACCTTGGATAATAGAACTGGGATGAATTTTCATTTTGCTTTCTCAAACGCCTGTACTACAGCATCAGTTAAATCAGCTTCTTTTTGCGCCCAGATAATATTTTGACCTTGGCGTTCAAAAATCATGGTGTAACCTTTTTCTTGAGCAATGCCTTCGATCACAGTTCTTACTTTTTTCAAGATTGGCTCTACCAATTCTTTTTCTTTGTTTTGAATTTCACCTTGATTATCAGCTACGATCTTTTGGAATTTCATCATCTCTTCTTGCAATTCCATTTGTTTTTTATTCATTACTTCTTCAGACAATACAGATTTTTTCTTTTCTAAATCCTGACCCATTTTTTCGATATCAGCTTTTTTCTTGTCCAAATCTTTTTTGCGTTTACCGAATTCAGCATCCAAGGTTTCCTTGGCTTTTTTACCAGCCGTCGTTGCTTGAATAGCTTTTTGCACATCAACAAAACCAAGCTTGGTTTCAGCACGTGCTACAACTGTTGATAATACGATCAAACCTGCTAATAAACTTTTACGCGATAACAACCCTGTCACAAAAACTCCTTTTTTAGTTAACTTTTATTATTCTGAACTTTTACTAACTTAAAACCAACCTTAAAATGGTGCCCCGATCGAAAACTCAAAGACAACCGAATCCGGAGAAGCATCCGTTGTTCTTAACGGGAATCCCCACTCAAATCGTAATGGACCAATTGGTGAGAACCAACGAAAACCAAAACCAACATCGCTGTAAATATTCTGATCTGTCAGTTCGTCTTCAGCTTCACCGGCATCAAAAAAGGTGACACCCTTAATTCCGGCTTCAGCAATCAAAGGAAACTCTAGCTCGGCCTGATACAAACCTTGCTTACGTCCCCCGAATGGCCGAGTCGCATAACGTTTGCGTTCATTTTCATTAGGGTAAACACCCTTTACTTTGGCATCATTCATCAGCTTCTGTGACAACAACCGTTTACCGATACGGAAGAATCGATACCCACGTAACGAGTAAGGCCCGCCCAGTAAATACAATTCATTGAACGGCGGATCGATATCGGCATCATGTGAAGAGATGAAAGAATAAGACATGTTATTTCTCCACACAACTTCCCAGAATAATTTTTTATAATAGCGAAAAGCTGCATTACCTTTGGTGTATTTGATCTGACCGCCGAAATCGGCGTACTCCAAAGAAGTCGAGGCATAAATACCTTTGGTTGGCGAAAAACTATCATTTCGTTTGTCATATTCGATAATACCAGTCAAAGAATGAGTTTCACCAGAAGCCGTGCTCAATGGAAACAATGCTAAATCCGTGATCACCGAACCATCAGAATCCCGGAATGGATCCAACTGAGTCGAATCGTATTTCATTCGAATAGAACCCACCAGGTCCTCATCAATTGGGTGACCGAAACGAAAGGCTCCGCCGACTTTTTTCTCGCTGTAATCATAACGTTCAGAATAACTTTGATAAACATCCACACCCAATGACCATTCAGTGTCATTAAAATAAGGCTCAGTAAAATTAAAGTTATAGAAAGAACCCGAGCCGCTCATATTCAAACCAGCACTCAGCTTTTGTCCACGACCTAAAAAGTTGGTTTGATTGACTTGACCTTGCAAAGTAAAACCCGTGACGCTGCCGTAACCAGCACCCAATTGAATCGATCCGGTGTTACGCTCTTTTACCACGATATCAATATTCATGATATCTGGCTTGTCAGGCGGAGTGGAAGTTTTAAAATTCACCTCTTCAAAGAAACCTAAACGTTGAATATTCTCAATCGATTTTCTTTTTCGAGTTTCATTGTACAACTCACCCTCACGAATGCGCAATTCCCGACGAAGAACTTTATCACGGGTTTTGCTGTTGCCAACAACATTGATCTGCCCCAAGTAAACCTTGTTGCCTTTATCAAATTCAAAAGTCACATCCACCTTGCGATCTTTTTCATTGATACGCGTACGCGGAATGACATTGGCAAAGGCGTAACCCAGATCACCATATTTGGCTTGCAACTCACTGAGATCTTTTTGCAAGACTTCGTATGAAAAAACTTTGCGTTTATTAATCTCGATCACTTCGGACAACTCATCGCGAGAAAACAACAAATCCCCAGCAAAATCGATTTCACCAACATCAAACTGCTCACCCTCATCAATTCGGAAAGTGATATAGATGCTCTTTTTATCTGGTGTCACATAAACCTGTGGACGATCAATTTTAACCTGAACGTAACCTTCGTTGAAATACAAATAACGCAACATTTGCGAGTCACGATCAAAAGCATCTTGTTTATATGCCCCGGAGCCTGACATAAAACTGAAAAAACCACCTTCATTGGTAGCCATGCGAGTTTTCAAAAATCCATCTTTCAGTCTTCGATTGCCAAGAAATGTAATTTTCTTAACACGAACCTTGTCATTCTCTTTAATATTGAAAGTCAGCTTTAATGAAGCGGCTTCGTTTTTCGTTGCTTCTTCTTTTTTCACTTCTTCTAATTTGGTTTCAATCTTTGCCAAGAAAAAACCTTTGTCTTCATACATCTTCTGCAATTTATCAACGGCATCGCGAATTTTAGATGTGCTCAAGATCTCGTAAGCCTTCATGCCAGAAGCTTCCAACAACTCATCGGTTTTTAACTCGACATTGCCTTCAAAAGTAATTTCACTGACCGACGGCTTTTCATACACAGTATAAGTTAGGTCAACTTCCGTGCCTTCAACTTTTTTCTCAACTTTGACGTCGTAAAAAAATCCTGTTTTAAAAACATTTTCGATATCTTCACGAATCATGCTCTCAAGATAAGCCTCACCGACTTTACTTTTAAGTTTCACTTCGATCGCATCTTTTTCGATTTTTTTCTGACCTAGAATTTCTATTTTACGAATTTTTAAATTACTAACTGCAGCAGCAGCAGGCGTTGAAACCTCAGCAGCTTTGTTTTTGTTTGAACTGCCTGGCAATAATAAACGATTGTTTTTTTTCTTTCCAGCAACGACTGGTTTTTTAACAGCGACAGCAGGAGAATTTGCTTTTGTTCCAACGGGAGCAGTTTGAGCGCCCGACAAATCAGCAATCAATCCACAAAAAACAAATAATAACAATGTCAGAAAACGACGGCTCAGTGCTGGGCCTTGTTTGCAACCGTAGTGATCTTCATAAATCATTTTGATAAGTCCGTTTTTATTTAATTGTTTTAAATACTTAGCCAAAAACTGGTAAAGCCTAACAGTGCCTTTTGGCAAAGTCAATGCTGCCTGCACAGCCGAATTCAAAAGCTTACAACCAGCGGCCATCTGAAATTTTATGAACGCGACCGAACTTACGAGAAAATTGAGGATCATGAGTGACCACAACCAAAGTAAGACCCATGGATTCTTTCAGTTGAAAAAACAAATCTTGAATCAAAGAACCATTTTGCGAATCCAAATTTCCAGTTGGCTCATCAGCAAATAAAATTTTTGGTTTATTGATCAAGGCACGAGCAATCGCCACTCGCTGCAGCTCGCCACCAGAGAGCTGATTCGGATAATGATCTTCTCGCGCCGCCAACCCCATATGCGTCAACAGATCTGCTGCCATATCATTGGCTTGTGCTTTATCAACACCCGCTACTCGAGCCGCGATCATCACATTTTCAATTGCTGTAAATTCAGACAAAAGATGATGAAACTGAAAAACAAATCCCATCGAACGACAACGAAAAAGAGCTAAATCATCATCGTGCATTTGCAACAGAGATTTCATTTCGTTTTCATGACGAAAAAACAACTCACCAGAAGTTGGTCTATCCAAAGTTCCGAGCATATGCAGCAAAGTACTTTTGCCCGCGCCCGAAGAACCGATAATACAAACGGCCTCACCAATTTTTATATCCAAAGAAATATCTTTGACGATCTCAAGCTCACCAACTCCTTGTGGATAAACTTTGCGCAAACGTCTTGCCGACAATAAAACTTCTGGGTGTTGATTATTCATTTTTTAAACCCTCCACTGGGGAAAGCGAAGCACCTCGAAAGGCAGGGGCCAATGTAGCAACAAAACAAATCAAAAGAGTAACAAAAGAAATTGTGATTAAATCCACAAATCGCAAACTGAGATCAATACGATCAATTTTATAAACACTGCCAGGCAAAAAACCAAAATGCGTTTGAATATAGGAAACCCCTGCGCACAAAAGCAAACCCAGAATAAGCCCGCCGACCAATCCCAAACCACCCATCATCACACCCTGCAAACTGAACACGCGCAATAAATCTTTACGCGACAACCCTAATGATTTTAATAAGCCAATTTCTGAATAACGACTGACAACATTGATATACAGAGTACTAGCAACATTAAATGCCGCAGCCAGAATAATGACTAAAATCACAAAAAACACCACCGGCCGTTCAATCTTAACGGCCTCAAATAAATTTTCATTGATCTCACGCCAATCTCTTATCGAAAAAGATTCGCCATATTGTCGGCGCAGTCGATCCGCAATCTCTCGTGCCTTATTGATATCTTCAAATTTTAATAAAATTCCTGAATATCGATCGCCAATTTCCGCCAACTCTTGCGTCGCTGATAACGAAGTTAAAATCAGTCGCTGATTGTAATCGTATTTTCCTAAATCCAAAACACCACGCACAATAAAAACACCAACTTTGCGACGAAATTGTTGCGGCTGATATTCATTACGCATTGGCAGCACCAAACGAAACCGATCGCCAATTTTTAGTTTCATTTGCTCAGCCAAACCAGATCCGATCAACGCACCCATCGCATCATCTTGATTGCTAAAATCCATTTTGCCTTGTTGTGATTGCTGACCTTGCACCAATCGTGACTCCAGACCCAAAACCTGGCCAACATTTTTCGGATCCAAGCCCTGCACCATCACGCCAGATATTTTTCCCTGATGCGCAAGCACCGCTTCAAGATAACTAAAACGCGTACCAGCCACCAACGTTGGCTCTGAAATTTTAATCTTACTCATTAATTCATCAAATTTATCTGCACCAATTGGCGATTGACGACGAACCAACATTTGAATGTGACCTGAAACATCAGCCACACTTTTTTGTAAGGTCGATTCAAAACCACTCATCACGGCCATCGACACAACCAAACAGGCCACACCCAAAATCAAACCAACCAAAGCATTCAAGCCTGACAGCGAAAACAACTGAGAGCTTTTTCCTTTGAGTAGACGAAAACTGAGCCACAGGTGAAATGAATTCACGTCGCAGCCGTTCCTGAAATTTGCGAGCGTAAATACGACATGATAAAACCTTGCAGTTCACCATCCATCACATCATGCACCTGACTGGTTTCAAATTGTGTGCGATGATCTTTGACCATTTGATATGGATGCATCACATAAGAACGAATTTGAGAACCCCACTCATTCGCTTTTTTTCCAGATTCTAATTCTTCTTTAGCTTTCAATCTTGTTTCGACTTCTTTTTCATAAAGAGCAGCTTTTAGCATTTTCAATGCTTTTTCACGATTCTGAATCTGTGAACGCTGCGTTTGACATTGCACAATGATCCCAGATGGCAAGTGATACATTCGCACTGCTGAATCGGTTTTATTAACGTGCTGACCACCAGCGCCGCTAGATCGATAAGTCTCTACTTTTAAATCATCAGGACGAATTTCAATTTTAATTTCATCGTCAATCTCAGCCCAACAAAATACAGAACAAAAACTGGTATGTCTGCGCGCATTGGAATCAAACGGAGAGATTCGAACCAAACGATGCACACCACTCTCTGCTTTTAAATATCCATAGGCATAAGGACCTTCGATCAACAATGTTACCGATTTAATTCCAGCGCCATCACCATCACTCAGCTCCAGAGTTTCTAC
>JACCDN010272876.1_pt1 | contig 14306 bp, 9 predicted proteins | sample 7441691 | NCBI WGS metagenome assembly JACCDN01 (sample SAMN15323439, study PRJNA562643) | freshwater metagenome | isolation source: river surface water | place: USA:Blue River Watershed | collected 2017-08-16
GTCATGAAGAAGCAGAAGACATTACAGCTGATGTATTTTTGAAGGCATGGAATTATATTCAAGAAAAAAAAGAAATTAAAAGTTTTAGCGGCTTGCTTTATCACATTGCCCGAAATCACATTATTGATGTGTATCGAGCGCGGAGTGCTCATAAAATAGTTACTACCGACGATCCTTTGTTTGCGGACCAAGAATTGCACGACGGAGGAATTTGGGAAAAAAATTTAGAAACAAAATTAGAGCATCAGTATATAGTAGAAGCTTTAAAAAAATTAAAACATGAATATCGAGAGGTGATTACGCTTAGATTTATTGATGGTCTTAAGATGGAAGAAATAGCCGCAATTACTGGAAAAAAATCTTTGGCGATTCGTGTGACTCTTCATAGAGCTTTAAAAAAATTAAAAGACATTTTAAAACAGTCTTCATTATAACAAGGTATCAACCTATTTGATTTATGTCGAAGTATATTATTCGACAACTCAATTCACTTAAAAATGGTCTTGTAAACCCCCGAGAAGAATGGGTAGAAAAGAACCGTTCTCTTTTGTTTTCTCAAATCAGCAATACTTTGCCAGAAAAAGATTTTTCAGTTCATGCTAAAACTTCTATTTTTAAACAAATATTTCTAGTTATAAGTGCTGCTTTTGATGTAAAAATGTTTCGCATGGTATTTAAGCCGGCGCTTTTTGTGTTGGTTATTGCTATTGTTCTTCCATCGTTTTGGATTGCCACAGGTTTTGCTGCGTACGATGCCTTGCCGGGTGATACATTATATGGAGCTAAAATTGTTGCTGAACAAACCCATTTAGCATACGCGTCTTTTGTGGGTGATGCGGGTAAAGAAATTCAGCTTCATATGGAGTTTGCTAATCGCCGAGCAAATGAAGTGCGTCGAGTAATTAACGATCCTTTAAAAAAAGACCAGGCTCAGCAAACCGTTTTAAATCTTAAAATGGAATTAGATGGAGCTAATCAAAAATTATCTCAAATCAAACAGTCGTCTACACAGGAACGTTTAACTGTGCAGATTGCTAAGGATGTTCAAAAAAATTCTGGTACCATTAAGCAGGCTTTACAAGAAGTTAAAGAAAGTTTGCAAGTAAGTAGTAGTACGGTAGATAAAAATTTATCTCAAGAAGTTGTGTCGGCAAAAAGCTTGGTTAAGGATACAGATGTTCATGCTGTAGAAGTAGCTCTTGTTTCACATGTCGCCAATAGTAACGCTCTTACCGATCAAGATATAACAAATTTGGTAGATACCAGTTTGTTGGCTTCCAAAGAAGAGGTGAGTAGCTCAGAAAAAGGTGTGGAACAGGTAAAGACAATTATGGCTGGGGTTAAAAAAGAAATTGCCGATAATTCCAAAAGAATGTATGATGTTTTATCAACCAGTACAAAAGAGCTCAATTTAAAAATCGATTCTATTACAAAAGATACCGCAGATGCTGTTGAAAAAAGCAAGGCAGCTTCTTTGGATGTTGATAAAAAATTAACCGAGGTAAAAGAGTTTCTTAATAACGGTAATTTAACCGAAGCTGTCGGAAAACTTAAAGAAGTTTCGGATGCTACTAAGCAGGTAGAAAACATTTCGGATGCAACCTTGCAAAAAGCCCAGACAATTCTTCCTGTGGTTCAAGTAATAAAAATGAAAGATCGTGTGCCAAATGCTGCTAGCTCCACCATTATTTTTACTTCCGTCTCAACAAGTATAGTAATTAGTGTAAGCACAACGGGTGCGGTTTTTTCAACAACATCTTTAAATAGCATCACCATTCCTTTGGTAACAAGCTCCTCACCTTCGTCGTCGAGACTTGTAATCCCATCTTCTTCTGCTAATATAAAACCATAACGTACTTTATCAGCTGTTCTCTTTCCCTCAATACATATTTGCGCCAAGTATTCATCGAGGGAGAGAGAACACAAAATTTTTAGATCAGTTAGTGTTTAAAAGTCGAAAACTCATGAGAGTTTACCTAACTTAATTGTGTGAGTTGCGCCATTCGTGACTCAAAGTCTGATTTTGCTCACCGTATTATTATGGTGAGAAGGTCAGATATTAAAACTAACTTAATTATGAATAATAAATTTGGAAGAAAAGTGTTAAATGGAGTAGTAATGTTCTCCATGGTGCTTTCTCTTGCTCCAGTTTTTTCTGGAAATAATGTTGCTCAAGCTGCAACAACAATGTCTTGTGCAAACGTTAAACCAGGTATGTTCCTCAAAGTAGAAGGTAAATCTGCTATCTTTGGTATTGGAGCTGCTGGGCAAATCCGTTATTGGGGAGAAGGTTATATGGCAAAATCTTGGTTCAATGCATATAAAGATATGAACTATCAATATGTTAACCAAGATTGTATTAACTCATTACCACAACCTAAAATGGTACCAATGGGCATTAACGTAGGCCCTGGAACACAGGTTGTAAAATACGATGAGTTTGATCAATTATATGTTGTGTTACCTGGTAATGCTGTAGCTCCTGTTTCAATGGATGTTGCAAAAGCATTATATGGAACAAATTTTGTAGCACAAAAAGTTTCTTTACGTGATTGGCCAAATTTGGCTGTATGTAAGAAATCTGAAATTACTGAAAAACTTCCTCAAGCTGGTCAGGTGATCAGTGTTGGTTCAGTTTATTACTATGTAAATTACGGTAAAGTACTTAGTGAAATTACTGCAAATGGAATGAGTGCTAATCATAAACTCATGAACTTTGTTCGTGTTTGGCCTACTTCTGTTTTAGCAAGTTTCACAATGGGATCAAAAATTGATGGTTACGTAGCTTCAATTGGTGATGTTCACCAAGAAGGCTGGGACTGCCAAGCAAGCCCATCAATGGGTACTTGGGCACAGCCAACTGGCGGTGTTCAAACTCCTCCAACTCCATCTGCAGCTGGAAGCTTACAAGTTACACTTGCAAGTGCAAACCCAGCTAACAATGGAAACAATATCGTAGTTGGTACTACTGCTTTAGCAAAAGTTATGGACATTAACTTTGCTGCTGGCGGAAGCGATGTTGTAGTAAATGGAGTAAAATTAGTTCGAAGTGGTTTAAGTGTTGATTCTGATGTATCTAATGTTTACTTGATGGACGGTAATACCGTTTTAGCAAGTAACTTAGGAATTAGTAACGGAATGGTAAACTTTAGCAACACTGTTGGAAGTGGATTGTTTAAAGTTTCAGCTAATTCAAGTAGAAGAATCACCGTTGCTGTTACAATGAACAGTTCAGCAGACGGAAGAACTGTTGGTTTCAGCTTACCTGATGCAAACTCAGTAATGAGTAGCGCAGCTTCAGTAAGTGGTTCTTACCCACTAGTAAGTCAGACTTATCAAGGAACTTCACTAGCTTCTAATGCAGGTGGATTGCAAATTACCAACTCTTCAGCTGGTACTGCTTCTCCTGGTATTACAATGAATTCTGGTCAGAAAAATGTTCTTGTTGGTCAATTCACTATCTTGGGACAAAACCAACCAGTAGAATTACTTTCTATCAAATTAACTAACATTGGCTCAGTTAATCCTACTGATCTTGCAAATATTAAATTGGTAAGTGGTGGTCAGACTATCGCTACAGCCTCTACTCTTAGTGGAAATGTTGCAGCATTTGATTTGTCAAATGCTCCATTGCAATTAAGTGCTGGTCAAAGCATGTCTGTTATGGTGTACACTGATATTTTAGGAACACCAAATCGTTACTTCCAATTAACAGTGCAAAACAGTTATGACGTTATTGCTCGAGATAAAGTGTTCAATTCAAACATTTTGCCAACTTTAAACACTGGCAGCTTCCCATTGTCTTTATCTTACGTAAGCGTTAGTGCTGGTAACTTAACTGTAAACCGAAGTACTAGTTCACCTTCAGTAAACGTATTACCTGGTGGAACTAACCAAACTCTTGCTAAATTCGATTTCACTGCTAATGGTGAGCCTGTTACTTTGACAGGTGTAACTGTTGCATTAAGTGGTTCAATGAACTCTTCTAGTGTTATCACCAATCTTAAATTGATTGATGATCTTGGCACTCAGATTGGAGCAACTCAAAGTACACTTAGTGGAAACGTAACTATTCCAGCAAGTGGTGGAACCCTCAACTATTACATTGAGGCAAACAAAACTAGAACTATTTCAGTTATTGCTGATTTAAGTTCTTCTGCTACTGGAACAATCGCTGCTGCTTTACAAAGCATGACAGCACAGGGATTCACTTCAAAAGCTACTATCTCTGTAAGTAACCAAACAGGAAATACTTTGACAGCAAATTCTACCATTTTAACTGTTAGTGCAGTTGGTGGTCCATACAATGTGGTTGCTGGTCAACAGAATGTACAAATTGGATCGTTCAGCTTAACTGCTGGTTCTGGATCTGACGTAATGCTAACCAACTTACCATTATTGGTAAACACTGGTTCTGCTGCAGCTTTCCAGAATTTGGTAGTTCGAACATCTGAGGGAACGCAAGTAGGAAACATTGTAAACAGTCTTACTGATGGAACAACTTATAACTTTAGTGCTGCACAGCCAATCAAAATTCCAGCTGGTGGTTCTATCGTTCTTAATGTGTTTGCTTCAGTTGCTACTGCCGGTAGTTATTCTTTGGCTGCTCCAGTTAGTATTCCGAAAGCAAGTTTATCTGCTACTGTAGTTAGTACAAACCAAGCTGTTTCTCTTTCTGGAACTGCTGCTGGTGCCAATGCTCAGGTTGTTTCTGCTGGTACTATCACAGCTTCGCTTTACCAAGGAAATGGTTCACTACCAAGTGGACAAGTTACCATGGGAGCAAAAGATGTTAAGCTTGCAACATATGCTTTAGTTGGTTCAACTAACGAAAGTATTAAAGTAACTGATGTTACTATGATTGTAACATCTTCAAACAACAGCACATCTACAATTGCTTCAGCCTTTGTTAACTATCGTTTAATGGTTGGAAATACTGTAGTTGGTCAAGGACAATACTTACCAAACAGTACTAATGTTACCTCAAGTTACACTTGGTCAGGTTTAAGTCTAGTAGTTCCACAAAACCAGACCTTGTATGTTGACGTAGTTGCTGATGCAAACACCTGGAACAATTATTATCCAGTTGGTGCACATACAGCTTCAACAGATTCAACAACAACTGTTAAACTTAGTACAGTTAGTTACATCGGATCTTCTTCAAACCAAGTATCCTCAACTATAGCAACAGGCGTTGGTAACGTATACGATTTGTTACGTAGTACACTTGTAGCTTCTGCTATGGCAGTACCAAACAGCTATGTTTTGGCAAATCCACAAACATTTGGTACAGGAATGAATTTAGCAGCCTTCACATTCAGTGCTCCAGCAACAGCTGACTCAGCTCCTGGTATCACTACGGTTACTACTACATTGAATGCAACAAACATTAGTGGCTCAGCTCTTAATAATACCTTCTACTTGGTAGATGGTTTAACTAATCAAGTTGTCTCAACTGTTAATGCTAGTACAACCGCATCTAGTACTATTCTCTTTACTCTTAATCTAGGACCTGCATCTAATGGTTTAGGATCTGGTTCAAATGGATTACCAGTTCAGGTTGGTAGTACTCGAACATTAGTTGTGCGTGGAGATTTGACTGGTCTTTCAAAGACAAGTGCAAATACAACAATGTCTTTACAGGTTGGTTTGAGCTCAGTAACTTGGACAGACGGAACAAGAACAAATCTTGCTCTAAGTTCAGTTACTCCTCTTCAGGTGCCTAATTTACCGGTTCCTGCAACAGCTGTATACTCACCATAATAGACAACATTTTGTCTAAATTGATGAAATTTTACTAACGTAATTTTTCTCAACCAAACACAACCCTGGAAACGGGGTTGTTTTGGTTTTTGTTTGACAAATGTGTATTTTTATTCTAAAATCACAACAAATATTTGAAAGTTTATCCATCTAAAATTTACTCATGTGAACAAAAATACTCTACAACTTATTACAAAATATTTAATTTATTTTTCGTTTTTTGTTCCTCTGATTGTTTTGCCGTCGTCGTTTATTTTCCCTTTTATTGTTCCGAAAATTTTGGTTTTCAGATCATTGGCAGTTGCCATGCTTTGTTTTTATAGCTTGCTTTTGATGATAAATTGGAAGGAATTTAGGCCAGTTGTAACTGTTTTAAATGTTGCCATGGTACTATTTTTATTAAGTTTTACAGTTTCTACCTTTATAGGTGTAGATCCATACCATAGTTTTTGGGATAATCATGAACGCATGTTAGGTCTTTTTACGATTATTCATTATGTTATTTTTTATTTTATTTCGGTCTCTGTATTCAAGGGTTGGAAAGATTGGCAAAAGGCTCTAAGAGTTTTTTTGGTTGCTGGGTCGCTTGTTATGTTGGTGGGCATTATTCAATTTTTTAAACCAGATTTTTTACTCAATACAGATAAAAACCGTGTTATTGCTACTTTGGGAAATGCTATTTATGTAGGTGGATATGGAATGTTTCTTACATTCGTAGCGATTCTCCTGCTGGCAAAGGAGACTGCGCGTAATTGGAAGCTGGCCGAAGCAGTAATGGGTTTTTTAGCTTTTATCAGTATATTTTTAAGCGGTACTCGAGGTTCTCTATTGGGTCTTATAGTATCCATTTTGTTTGCACTTATTACATATGCGATTCTCTTGAGAGCAAATAAAAAAGCCCGCGTTATTACAGTTGTAGCAGGTAGTGTGGTAGTTTTGGCGTTGACTTTGTTGATAATTTTTCGACACACATCGTTTGTTGGCAATATACCAGCTGTTGGGCGGTTACTAAACACACCGATTGATGAATTTTTATCAAGTGGGCGTACGTATGCCTGGCGTGGTGCGGTTTTAAGCGTAAAAGATCATCCTGTATTTGGGTGGGGTCCAAATAATTTCTTCTACGCCTATAATAAGTACTATGATCCAAAAGCGCTGAATTTTGGTTACTCTGAAACGTGGTTTGATAATGCTCATAATATTATCTTAAACACGCTTTCTGTTCAGGGTATATTTGGGCTTGCTTCATATTTGTTTATTTTCATCGCTGGGTGCATATCTTTAATAAGGGCTTATACCAAAAAAGATATTGGAAGGGAAGTTATGGTGATTGGTTTGACTTTCTTGGTCGCACATTTTGTTCATAACATCACCGTGTTTGAAGATCCAACTTCGTATTTATATTTTATGTTTTGGTTGGCACTAATAAATGGTCTAACTGCTTCAAAAAATCAATCCGAAATCGTTGTTGCGGATACAAAACCAAATGTGATAAGCGTTGGAATAGTTGGGGTACTTGGTGTTTTGTTTATATATATATGTAATGTGCAGCCAGCACGTGCAAACCAAAATGCCCTAGATGTTTTGCGAATCATGGGAGCTGATCCGACTCAGGGAATACTATCTGTGAAAAATGCCTATAATTCTCCTTCGCCGCATATTGATGACATTCGCAATGATATTGGCCGCTCTGTTATTTCTGCTTTAGGCAGTCGTTATAAAGATTTAGGTGTAGAAAAAAGTGAGGAGTTATTTTTAGCCACGGAAAGTGCCTTAAAAAGTAATATCGAACTTCATCCTATGGATATTAGGGTTCATCTTCTTTTGGCCCAATTATTGCAAAACCAAGCTTCTTTAACCAATAACACAAAATATTTTGTAGAAGCAAATAGTTATTTGGAAGAGGCCTTACGTTTTTCTCCTCATCGCCAGCAGGTACTCTATACATTAGCCATGAATTATTTACCATTAAACAAGTTTAAGGAAGCAATGTCTCTTTTAGAAGGTTCGATAAAAGATAACCCGAAAATTTCAGAAGGTTATTGGAGGCTTGCGTATGTCTATCGAGTTTTTAATCAGTTTGATAAAGCTCAAGAAATTATAGACAATGCAAAAAAAGATGGTATTATTTTTTCAGAGAGTGAAATGAATATAGTTAATCAAATTCTTACAAAACCTCCAATTACTATTAAAGCTTCTTCAAGTAAAAAGTAAGTATGCTTTTTTCCATTGTTATTCCAGTTTACAATGAAGAAAAAAGAATTCCGGAGCATATTAAACAAATAATGAATTTTTTTGAGAACCAAAAAAATTCAAGTGAAGTAATTTTTGTAAATGATGGTTCTAAAGATACAACGTTGCAAATTTTAGAGGAGTATAAAAAAGATTTTAATTTTACGATCGTTAGTTATCCAGAAAATAAAGGAAAGGGGTATGCGGTAAAACAAGGTGTGCTGGCCTCGAAGGGGGATTGGGTTGTTTTTTTTGATATTGATTTAGCAACACCGCTTGAAGAATTTAATCATTTTCTGTCATTTTTAAATGATGAAGATGAGGTAGTTGTTGGAAGTAGACGCTTGCAAACTTCTGAAATTAAGAAAAGTGAATCGTTTTTGAGGGTTTTTTTGGGCCATGGATTTACAAAATTATCAAACATGCTCGTGCCAAAAATTGTTGATTTTACATGTGGTTTTAAATGCTTTTCTCGAAAAGCAGCACAATCTATTTTTTCAAGAGCAAGGATTTGTAGGTGGGGTTTTGATACTGAATTACTATACATCGCGACGCTACATGATATTAAAATACGTCAGATGTCTGTTGTGTGGAGTCACGATTCGCAATCAAAAGTTAAAATAGGCAAAGCAATAGTAAGTTCACTGAAAGAACTAGTTGAAATTAAGTTAAATCAACTGAGGGGATTCTATAATTAAAATATGGAAAAAGTTGAATATCAAAAAATGGAATTTTTGGAAAAAAACCATTGGTGGTTTTTGGCAAAAAGAAAATTTTTAAAGGTTGTTCTCAGTAGGAATACACCAACTAATCACGATTTTAGAAAAAAAATGCGTGTTTTGGATATTGGTTGTGGTACAGGGGCAGTAATGAATTTTTTAATGCAGGAAGGTTTTGAAAATTCCGTAGGTGTTGATATGAGTGATGAGGCATTGTTCTTTTGTGAAAAGAAAGGTTTGTCTGTGCAAAAAGCATTTGCAAATAAGCTACCTTTTCCCGCAGAGCATTTTGATCTTATTGTTGCTTTAGATGTTTTGGAGCATATAGAAAATGATGAAGAGGCGCTCAAGGAAATATCGAGGGTTTTAAAAAAAGATGGTTTATTTATTTCTACAGTTCCGGCCCATAAAATGTTATGGTCATATCATGACGTTGCACTACATCATGTTCGAAGGTACGATAGAAAGTCATTCGAAAAAAAACTATCAAGCGATTTTAAAATAATGACTATTTCCTGGATTCATTTTTTTATTCTATTTCCAGCTGCTATTGTGAGGTTGGTTGAAAGTTTTTTATTTAAAACAGCTGGTAAATCTGATGTAAAAAGAGAAAATGCATTTTTAAATCACATAATGTTGATGATATATTCTTTAGAAATTTCATTTTTTAAAATCTTTAATTTTTTACCCTGGGGATTGTCGCTATTAGGTGTGGTAACTAAAAAATAGTTTTGTGAATCAGTTTTCTAAAAAACTTTTTATTCCTGCTTTAATTGCGTGGGGCTTGCTCGCATTTTTTTCGGTTTTACAGTATGTTAGTATTTTAAAAGGAGCATGCGAATTTGAAATAGGTTGGCTACAATGCTCAAGTAAAACAACAGTTCTCACTAGTTTTTTTCTATGTGTTTTTGTGTTCGCGATCTTTTCCCTCATGATTTGTTATAGCTACAAGAGTTATAGATTGTTGCATATTGAAAAAAATGAAGATAAAAAATATTTTTTCAAAATAGCTAGTTTGTTTTTTTTAGCATCATTTCTTATTGTTCCATTTGGCTCGGGTGACATGAAATTTTATTTCAGTGCTGGAAAAGCTGTACATGAAGGAATTAATCCTTACACAGAATCGTGGAGCATAAATGATTCCTTCAGTGTTCTTAGTCAGTCTAGATCGCAATTAACCGGAATTATGTACGGTCCGGTCGCGGTTACATTGTTCAAGTTATTTTACGAATTAAGTTTTTCAAACATCATTGTCTTTGTTTTTTTGTGGAGACTTTTCATGATTTTTTCATTATGTACATGCGGTTGGGTGCTCAAAAAAATTATCAAAATTTATGCAATTCCTGTGTCTGTTGAGATGAGTGCTGTATGGTACATAACCCAACCTCTTTTGTTGTTTGAGTGGGTTGTTAATGGTCATTTTGATAGTTTGTGGCTCCTTTGTGTTTTATTATCAATTTACTATGTCAAACTTAACAAATGGTGGTTTGTGTTTTTTTTACTCATTTTAGGAACTTGGATTAAGTTTATCCCGTTGATTATAGCGCCTTGGTTTTGTTTGCTGTGGTGGCAAAATGTTTCTAGATTGAATTGGAAAACATCTGTTTTGCACTTGCTGGGGGGTGGAGCGGTAGGAGCATTTTTTACGGTTTTAGTTTGGTTTCATTATTGGAAGGATTTTTCGGTTTTTAATTCTATTATTTTGCAATCAAAGTGGGCTGTGATGAGTATTTTTTCATTACTATACTATTCGTTATTGCCACTATTCCAGCTATTTTCTTCTAATCAAAATCAGATTCATTGGTGGCTTACACGGATAGTACATGGGATGATTTTAATCTTTATTCTGTATATACTTTATCCCTATTTGAGAAGTATTTATTTTATAATTTTAAAAAAAGAATCTCGTGATGAAAAATGGTATTGGCGGGCAATATTTGTATGTTTGACCACGTATGTTCTGGTGTGGCAAAAATCATTTTGGCCTTGGTATAGTTTGTGGATTATCCCTTTTGGGATTATTGCTGCAAATTCTCTTAAAAATAATTACGTAAAATATTGTATTTTGTGGTTAAGCACCGCTTCTTTATCGTATTATTTTATGTATTTTTTAGGTTGGACCTTTTTAAAAAAGGATAGTGTTACTCTTTTGTGGTTTAATTATTATATTGTTTTTGTGATTATTTTTTATCCGTTGTACTCTTTATTGAGATGGAGAAAAGATACGTTTTCTATTGAAGAAAAAAATAATTAACATTTAAATGTATATGAAAAAAGCTCTAATTACAGGTGTTACAGGTCAGGATGGTTCGTACTTGGCTGAATTACTTTTACAAAAAGGATATGAGGTACATGGCATTATAAGAAGATCAAGTAGTTTTAACACTGGAAGAATTGATCATATTTTTCAGGATCCTCACGAAGATACGCGGAAATTTATTTTGCACTATGGAGATTTAAATGACGCCAGTAATTTGGCGAATATCCTAAAAAAAGTGCAGCCGGATGAAATTTATAATTTAGGTGCGCAAAGTCATGTTCAGGTAAGTTTTCAGTTGCCGGAACTTACTGCAAATGTTGCTGCAACAGGAGTGTTGCGCTTGCTTGATATAGTTCGTGAAACTGATTTTAACCCCAAGTTTTATCAAGCTGGATCATCTGAAATGTTTGGTAAGGTTTTAGAAAGTCCTCAAAATGAGAATACGAGGTTTTACCCGCGCAGCCCATATGCCTGTGCAAAAGTTTTTGCTCATCATATTGCAGTAAACTATAGAGAATCTTATGGTATGTTCATATGTAATGGTATCCTTTTTAATCATGAATCGCCTCGTCGTGGGGGTACATTTGTTTCTAAAAAAATAATAGATGCCTTTGCTGCATTAAAAAATGGCAAGCAGGATAGATTGTTTTTGGGAAACATTGAGGCAAAGCGTGACTGGGGTTACGCACCAGAATATGTAGAAGGGATGTGGCGAATGCTTCAGCATTCTTTTGCCGACGATTACTTGTTGGCTACTGGTGAAACGCATACGGTGCGAGAGTTTGTTGTGGAGGCAGCGCCATATTTTGGTTTTGAGATAATTTGGGAAGGCGAAGGAATAAACGAGAAGGGAATTGATGCTAAAACAGGTAAGCTATTGATTGAAATTGACCACAGGTATTTTAGGCCAGCTGAAGTTGAGTTATTATTGGGGGATGCTTCTAAAGCCCAAAAAATTCTTGGCTGGGAACCAAAAGTTAAATTCAAAGAATTGGTAAAGATTATGGCTGAGTCTAAGTTGAGTGAGTAGTTATTTCTTTAAAGAATATGATAAAACTTATAAAATCAACATTTTTAAAAGAAAGTGAAACAAAGGAAAAGCTTGCGGAGTTTATTAAAAATGCTCCGATGCTTAGTATGGGAAAAGAATGCGGCAAATTTGAAGAATCATTTGCGCGTAAACAAGAGAGAAAGTTTGCTGTATTTGTGAGTAGCGGAAGTATGGCTAATTTGGTTTTAATGCAAGCTTTACTTAATTTGGGTTTATTAAAAAAAGGTGATAATGTTGCAGTTTCCGCGCTCACGTGGTCTACAAATGTAATGCCTTTGTTTCAGCTTGGCCTTTGCCCGATTGTATTTGATTGTGAATTGGGGAATTTGAATATTTCAGCCGATATCTTAGTTGAAGGGTTAAAAAAAAATAAAATTAAAGCATTGTTTATTACTCACGTTCTTGGCTTTGCGGCAAATATTGATAAAATAAAAGAAGCTTGTTTTGAAAACGATATTATTCTTCTTGAAGACACGTGCGAGTCATTGGGTTCAAAAGTTCAGGACACATTATTAGGTAATTTTGGTTTAGCTTCAACTTTTTCTAGTTTTGTGGGGCACCATTTTTCTACAATTGAAGGGGGTGTGGTTGTAACAGATGATGAAAAACTTTACGAAATGTTGGTAATGGTTCGTGCGCATGGTTGGGATAGAAATTTGCACCCAACTACGCAAACCCAAAAAAGAAATGCATACGGGGTTGATAATTTCTATGCACAGTATACTTTTTACGATCTTGCATATAATGCGCGACCAACTGAGATTCAAGGATTTTTAGGTAATACTCAGATTGAGTTTTGGGATGAAATAGTTAGTAAGCGCGAGAATAATTTTTTAAGTTTTATAGAAGCCTCCAATGAAAATCCAGACATCTATCCTATACACGTTGAACATATGGATGTGATTTCAAATTTCGCGATGCCGATTGTATTAAGGAGTAAACATTTATTTGAAATGTATAAAAATAAATTTATTGAAGCTGGAGTGGAAATAAGACCGGTTATTGCTGGAAATATTGCTCAACAACCATTTTTTAAAAAATATTCAAAAATTGATTTTGAATGTCCCAATGCTGAAATTTTTCATCAAAATGGATTTTATTTTGGAAACAATCCAGAATTTACTAGTGATGAAGTTGCATTGTTGTGCAGCCTGTTAAAAAAATAATGTATTGTTTGCAGTTTATTTTTATACGCAATTTATGAAAAAAGATTCGGTTATTTACGTTGCGGGTCATGCTGGTTTGGTAGGTTCTGGTATTGTGCGCGAACTTAAAAAACAAGGTTTTTTTAACTTAGTTTTACCTTCACACAAAGAGCTTGATTTGTTGGGCAAAAAAAAAGTTGAAGATTTTTTTAAGAAACAAAAACCAGAGTATGTTTTTATGGCAGCTGCAAAAGTGGGTGGTATAGCAGCAAACATGGCAAGCCCAGCTTCGTTTCTTTATGAAAATTTAGAAATTCAAAATAATGTAATTTGGGCTGCTTTTAACCATGGGGTTAAAAGGTTGCTTTTTTTGGGTAGTAGCTGTATTTACCCAAGATTGTGTCCGCAGCCTATGGTTGAAGAATCAATATTAACAGGTCCATTTGAACCAACAAATGAAGGTTATGCAGTTGCAAAAATTGCTGGTTTAAAATTATGTGAAAAAATTTTTATGCAGTATGGGAGAGAGTTTTTTTCATGTTTACCGAGCAACATTTACGGTATAGGTGACCATTTTGATTCTAGTAAATCGCATGTCATACCTGCACTTATTAGCAAGTTTCATAACGCCAAAAAAGAAAATCAAAATTCCGTTACTGTTTGGGGAACCGGTGAGGCGAAGCGTGAATTTTTGTATGTGGATGATTTGGCGGATGCTTTGGTGTTTATGATGTCTCATTTTACTCCAAAACCAGATGATTTAAATTCGGTAACGTATCTCAATATCGGAGCTGGGAACGATCTGCGAATAAAGGATTTGTGTGAAAAAATTAAACAAGTAGTAGGCTTTACAGGCGACCTTATTTTTGATACATTAAAGCCGGATGGAATGCCTCAAAAGTTGTTAGATATAAGTAAAATAAAGGCTTTGGGGTGGTTGCCAAAAACTAATCTTGAAGATGGTTTACAGAAGACATATTCATGGTATCTTGAGAATTTAGTGTGATATAAAATATGGAATTGATAATTCGACCCAAAAAAAATTTTAGTTTAGAAGATATCGTCGAATTGTGGAGATTTAAAACTCTCCTTTATTTTTTTGGTTGGAGAGATTTAAAGGTACGTTACAAACAGAC
>JACCDN010027838.1_pt1 | contig 14304 bp, 13 predicted proteins | sample 7441691 | NCBI WGS metagenome assembly JACCDN01 (sample SAMN15323439, study PRJNA562643) | freshwater metagenome | isolation source: river surface water | place: USA:Blue River Watershed | collected 2017-08-16
AAGCCATTACATGCAAGTATTGGTATGTCGGCTGGTTATTTATTAAAAGCCAGAAATAAACAAATTAGTACCGAAAGAGGTAAGGAAAAATACGATGGCACATTTAATTTAAATAATTGGAGAATCGCCACTATTGGTGAATTAGGCTTTGGAAATTTCACGATCTACGGATCTTATAGTCATACCAATTTGTTTGACGAAAATCAAAGCATATTGAATATGGCACCTATTGCTATAGGTATTAAACTAAGCGATCTATAATAGCGCTAGATTAAATCCTTTCCTCCAAAATAAGGCTTCAATACTTCTGGCAAAGCAATGCCATTAGCTGTTTGATAATTCTCTACTATCGCAGCAAAAATTCTTGGCAATGCTAATGAGCTACCATTTAAAGAATGCGTGAAATGAATTTTTCCATTAGCATCTTTAAATCTACATTTCATTCTATAGGTTTGATAGTTCATGAAATTAGAAACACTACTTACTTCTAACCATTTTTCTTGAGCAGCACTATACACTTCAAAATCATAAGTAATAGCTGAAGCGAATCCCATATCACCACCACATAATCTTAAAATTCTATAAGGTAGGCCCAGACTAATTAATAGCTTTTCAACATGCGCTACCATTTCATCCAAAACGGTTTCACTCTTATCAGGATGAACAATTTGAATAATCTCTACTTTCTCAAATTGATGCACTCTATTCAAACCTCTTACTTCCTTTCCAAAACTTCCGGCTTCTCTTCTAAAACATGGAGAGTAAGCAGTCATCATCACCGGCAAATCTGTTTCTTTTAAAATGGTATCACGAAACACATTGGTAACGGGTACTTCGGCGGTAGGAATTAAATAAAAATCATCTTCAGTAGCATGATACATTTGGCCTTCTTTGTCTGGTAATTGACCAGTAGCAAAAGCAGAAGCTGCATTTACCATAAAGGGAGGCAAGTATTCAGTATAACCAGCAGCAGTATTAAAATCTAAAAAATACTGCACTAAAGCTCTTTGGAATTTAGCGCCTTTGCCAATATATAAAGGGAAACCACTACCAGTGATTTTAGCCCCTGTTTCAAAATCTACTAAATTGTATTCTTTGATCAAATCCCAATGTGCTTTAGCACCATCAGCCAATGTAGGCACCACTCCACCCGTTCTCACTACTTCGTTCTCTTCTGGGGTTTTACCAACAGGTACTAAAGGATGGGGTAAATTAGGAAGTTGAACAATGGTTTGTTGCAAATTAGCTTCTACTTCGGCCATCTTAGATTTTAGAGGCTCCAACTGTGCTTTCCAACCAGCCACATCCTGCTTGATCGCTTCTGCCTTATCTTTCTCACCCTTAGCCATTAAAGCTCCAATTTCTTTGGAAGCTGCGTTCACCTTAGATTGCAAATCATCAAAACCAGCTTGTAAAGCCTTTCTTTCATCGTCTAAAGCAATCACCGTATCCACCAAACCAGGTTGAGGGAAATGTTTTACCCCTAATCTCTGTTTAGCCAAATCAGTGTTTTCACGCAAATAACTAACCTGTAACATGATAAAAATATTTCGGCAAAGATAATCAAACCATTTTACAACGCTTAGATATACCCTACCTTTGCCAAATAATTAGAAAAAAAGAATATGGCAACCATAGCAGATGATTTTCAGACAAGATGGTGGGATTTGGAGCGAAAACTAATGGATCGATTTGGCAAAAAACCGGATGTAGAAGCCATCTTATTTTTAATAGGATTACAAGAAATAGGCTTATCGCAAGAAAAAATAAGCAAGGAACAGAAGCAAGATTTAATGCATGTAGCTATTTGTACCATACTTTCTAGTAGTGGCTATTATATTGTTGAGGGTAAGGATCAAGAGGGTTGGCCCCATTTTAAGCAGCTTAAAAACCTACCCATTATGAACATGATAGAGCAGGAAGCCTTTTTGAAAGACCATATTTTGCTCTATTTTGATAACAATCAGTTCTAGTGGATTGTTTTTTCAGTGAATTTTACCAATCTTTGCAACAATAAAAAAATAGCATATGCAATTCCCAGCTGAGTTACGTTACACAAAAGATCATGAGTGGATTAAATTAGAAGGTAATACTGCCACAATTGGTATTACAGATTTCGCTCAATCTGAATTAGGAGACATCGTTTACATCGATATTAATACAGTAGGGTCTAGTTTATCAGCTGAAGCTGTATTTGGTACAGTAGAAGCAGTTAAAACAGTGAGTGATTTATTTTTACCAGTAGCAGGTACAGTTGCAGAGGTTAATCCAGCATTAGCAGGTCAACCAGAATTAGTAAATACTGATCCATATGGAGCTGGTTGGATGGTGAAAGTGACAGTAAATAATCCTGCAGATGTAGAAGCTTTGTTAACTAGCGAAGCATACGCTCAGTTGGTTCACTAAACCAGCCCAATGAAAAAATTAAGTAGTCTTTGGCTGATTGCCGAAATCATCTTTATTTTTTACATGCTAACAATACCTGGCAATAATTTACCCAGAGTAAACTATTGGGGGCAGGACAAAATCATACATATCATACTATTTGGATCTTTGATGTATGCTGCGCTATTTCATTTTGATCAAATGGATAGTAGCTTTGTGAAAACAACTAGAGCAAGAGCACTTACCATGATAGTTTGTATTTTGTATGGTATCGGAATGGAATTTTATCAAAAATATTTTGTGCCAACAAGAGGATTTGAAGTATCCGATATGTTGGCTGATGCTGCGGGTGTAATAATGAGCTTGCCTATATATCAAAAATTAAAGCAGCGCAAATAGTATGGGAATAGAAAAAGATATACAGCAAACTAGTTTCAGAAACGAACACCAAAAGTTGGGTATCAATATTATGTATACTGCCAACTGGTTGAATGAAAAAATTGCTAGTATCTTATCTCAGGAAGATATTACACAACAACAATATAATATTTTAAGAATACTTCGTGGAGCAGACAAGCCCTTAAGTACTTTGCAAATAAGGGCCCGTATGTTGGATAAAATGAGTGACACTAGTAGAATTGTTGACAGATTAGTGGCAAAAGAATTAGTAGAAAAAAACACCTGTCCTACAGATAAAAGATTGGTTGATGTAACACTTTCAAAAAAAGGTTTTGTCATCTTAGAAAAATTGGATCAACTCAATCATCATTTAGATTCATTAATGAAAGGTATCAGCGAGAAAGAAGCTAACACCATGAATCAATTGCTAGATCAATTGCGTGACGCATCAAAATAAACCTATTATGATTCAAAGAATTTTATATAGCCTGCTTAGTGTAGGTTTTTTTATTTCCTTAAATGCACAACCCAGTAAATTCGATAAAAATGTATTTGAGTTTAGAGGTGTTTGGATTGCTACAGTAGAAAACATTGATTACCCAAGCAAAAGAGGTTTAAGTAGCGAAGCACAAAAAGAAGAATTCATACAACTATTAGAAAAGCATCAGCAAAATGGAATGAATGCCATTGTGATGCAAATTAGACCAGCAGGAGATGCCCTCTACCCCTCTGAATTAGAACCATGGAGTGAATACTTAATGGGCAAACAAGGCCAATCACCTATTCCCTTTTATGATCCCTTACATTTTATGATTGAAGAGACACATAAAAGAGGCATGGAATTTCACGCTTGGATCAATCCATACAGAGCAGTATTCAATATTAATAAATCAAGTGTAGCGCCAAGTCATTTATCAAAAATGCATCCAGATTGGTTTATCAATTTTGAAGGAAAAAAATATTTCAATCCTGGATTACCGGAAGTATGGAAGCATACTAATAAAGTAGTAGCAGATATTTTAAAAAGATATGATGTAGATGCCATTCATATGGATGATTATTTTTATCCTTACAGAGTACCCAATAAAGATTTCCCAGATCAAGCCACTTATATAAAATATGCCAGAGGATTGGATAAAGAAACTTGGAGAAGAAGCAATTGTGATACCATCATCAAGCAACTTAATGCTACTATTAGAAGCATTAAACCTGGTGTGCAATTTGGCATAAGTCCATTTGGTGTTTGGAGAAATAAATCAAAAGATCCAAGAGGAAGTGCAACAAGAGCAGGTCAAACTAATTACGATGATTTATACGCAGATATTTTATTGTGGTTGGAAAAAGGATGGATAGATTATGTAACACCACAATTATATTGGGAACATGGTCATGCATTAGCAGATTATGACGAATTAGTACAGTGGTGGAATGATCATACTTATGGGAAAGCCTTGTATATAGGACATGGCATATATAGAGCAGGCACCAATGCAACCTGGAGAGATCCAAACGAGATTCCTTATCAAATCAAAAAACTAAGATCCTTACCAAATACTGGAGGTAGTGTATATTTTAGCAGTAATAGTTTTAAGAACAATCCTAATGGATGGAATGATAGTTTACAAAATAACTATTATAAAAATCCAGCTTTGCTTCCTTCTTTGGTTCCACAATACACCATGGCTGCTCCAAGTATTGAGAAGAAAACTGCTACAAGTTTTCAAATAAGCATGCCTAAAAATGCTTTGGTCAAATCATTTGCAATCATTCAGAAAGAAGAGGGAAAATACAGCGTTGCAAGCATTTTAGCTGCAGACAGCAAAATGGTCAACTTAAACGCATTAGGCATTCAAAAGAAAGCAGGAAATCAATATTGGCTGGTTGCCGTTGGATTACAAAATCAAATTAGCGAATACATCAATATTCCTTAACAAGGCTTATTCAAAAACGCGTTTTAGATTTAGATTTTGATTGGCTTTAATAATCAAAGGAACATGCTCAACAACCGTCATGTCATTGTCTAAACCAAATGCTTTCTGATCGCTTTGCGCTAATTGTTTGATATTAAAATAGGTATCCATAATAAAGTCTTCTCTAAATGACAATTCATTTTCAATAGAGAAGAAGCTTTCAATAATTACATAAGTAATGTCTGCATGGAAATCTTTGCTCTTTAAAGATTCGTATTTACTATATATACCCAATTCTTGGCATTCGTTTAATTCTTGCATTACTTTCTTAAAGCAAATATTAATTCTTGGTTGAATTCTAAAACCAATTTTAAAATCAACACGCATTACTTTATCATCCACTAATTCGCGAATACTGTATTCCATTCCATAAGGAGAATCTGTTCTGTCAATATGAATAAACCAATAAATATCTGCTCGTTTTGGCTTACGATTTAAAATTGAATCAATTATACGATGTTCGATCTCTCTATGATTATTCGCTTTAGTTAGATACACTAAATGTGTTGCATACTTAGGCACATCCTTATCAGAGCTTAAATCTGTTAATTGCTGTAAATAATCTTTTAACTTCACAAAGTCCAAATATCTATTGGTAATTTTTCTTGCACGATGCCAAATCATCATCACAAAAATCATACTCAAAGAGAAAATAAAAGTGATATAAGCCTCTTTAATTTTAATAACATTCGCAATAAAGAAAGAAAGTTCTACCACACTGAAAATCGCAATAATAATGGCTACTGGTAAATGACCCCATCTTCTCACATTTAATAAATAAAAATTCATTAAAATAGTTGTAGAGATCATGGTGATAATAATAGAAAAGCCATAAGCTGCTTCCATATGTTCTACTTTTCTAAAAAAGAGAATCATAGTGATACAACCTACCCACAATAAAAAGTTTAAAGAAGGAATATAAATTTGACCTTTCTGATCTGTAGGAAATTTAACCGTGACTCTAGGCCAAAAGTTCAAACTAATTGCTTCATTGATTAAAGTAAAAGATCCACTAATCAATGCTTGACTGGCAATAATGGTTGCCAAGGTTGCAATACCAATTCCAATCAATAAGAACCAATGAGGCATGATTTCAAAAAACGGGTTCACATTTGGAATAGTTTCACCTAAATGTTGAATTAACCATGCACCCTGACCCATATAGCTGGTCACTAAGGCAAGCTTAACGAACATCCAGCTTACTTGAATATTTTGACGACCACAATGTCCTAAATCGCTATATAACGCCTCGGCTCCTGTGGTACATAAGAAAACAGCGCCTAATAACCAGAAACCTTGAGGATAGTTGACTAATAAATCGTAAGCGTAATAAGGGTTTAAAGATTTTAAAATTTGTACATGTTCTGTTACTTGTAAAAACCCTAAAACAAATAACATAGAAAACCAAACTAACATTATTGGTCCAAAAGCAAATCCAATAATCTTAGTTCCAAATCTTTGAAAGAAAAAAATCACAGAAATAATTCCGACAACAATACCCACTGTTAAGTTATTTCCAGGAACAATAATTTTTTCTAAACCTTTCACTCCACCTAAACCTTCAATCGCCGAAGCCACAGAGATAGGCGGCGTAATCATTCCATCTGCTAAAAGCATTGCAGCACCAATGATTGCAGGAATATAAATCCATTTTACATAACGCCTAATTAATGCGAAAAGAGAAAAGATACCACCCTCCCCTCTATTATCTGCTCTTAAAGTAAGAAACACATATTTGAAAGTGGTTTGTAAAGTCAGTGTCCAAAAAACACAAGAAATAGCTCCATATACTAACTGCTCAGTAATTGTTCTATTGTTGATGATTGACTTGAATACGTACAATGGAGAAGTTCCAATATCACCGTATATAATACCTAATGTTACGATTAATCCAGCTACAGAAAGTTTCTGTGCATGTCCGCCATTTGTTTGTCCCATGGAGCAAGTAATAAATTGACGACAAAGTTTATGCTTTTTAGCATACCAAGTAACATTCAACCCAAGTATTTTAAAAAATCTTTTTGGAAATACTAAGGCTTGTAAGCTCCCCAAAGATCCAAAACTGCTTGGTATCTAAAATCAAAAATACCTTGTAGTTGCTTTTTGACAAATAAGGTATTGGCAATATCTCCTAAAAAGCCCATCGGTATCTTGTAATGAACAATATCTTCCATGGCAACTCCACCCGGAATCGCTTTAAAATGATGTTGGTGATGCCACATGGTATAAGGGCCAAATCTTTGTTCATCCACAAAATAAGCGCCTTCTTGCACATGGGTAATTTCTGTCATCCAATACAATGGGATACCAAAAAGAGGTTTTACGGTATATTCTATAATCTGGCCAGGATACATTTTTTCGCCATGATGCTTACTTATAATATCAAACCCCATATGAGAAGGGGTGATTTTAGCAAGATTGGCTGGACTACTAAAAAAATCCCAGGCAGTTTCCATGCTAATGGGCATTTCCTGGTAGGTATGGAGGGTATAAACTTTTGACATATATCTATAACAATACTTGAACCTTTTTGTTGTAGGAATTAGGCATAAAGCAGTTAATTTTAACCCATGATTAGTAGAGCGGAACAGCAGGCAGCATTTGAAGCCATTTATAAGAACCTAAATGCGGCACAAAAACAAGCAGTAGATAATATTGAAGGCCCGGTAATGGTGATTGCTGGCCCAGGTACTGGTAAGACGCAAATCTTGGGTGCACGCATTGGTAAAATTCTTTTAGAGACAGACACAGCGCCTGAAAATATTTTATGTTTAACTTATACGGATGCCGGTGCCATTGCCATGCGTAAAAGACTGGTAAGTTTTATTGGTAGTAGTGCATATAAAGTAACCATTTCTACTTTTCACTCCTTTTGCAACGATATCATACAAGATAATTTGTCGCTCTTTGATAAAACAAGTCTAGACCCAATTTCGGAATTAGAAAAAATAGAATTACTCAAAAAACTAATAGATGGCTTTGATAAAAACAATCCACTAAAAAGATATAGAGGAGATGTGTATTTTGAGATGAGTAATTTGGCCAAGTTATTCAGTGCCATGAAAAAAGAGGGATGGACAAGTCAATACTTGATTGAAAAAATTGACGAATACATAAAGGAGATCCCATTTAGAGATGAATTTATATACAAAAGAAAATATAAGCAATTTGAAGCAGGCTCTTTAAAAGAAGGATTGGTAGAAGCTGAGATGGAAAAAATGAGCAAGCTAAAAGCAGCAGTCAATTGTTTTGATATTTACCAAGAACTCATGAAAAGTCATAATAGATATGACTTTGATGATATGATCAATTGGGTTTTAAAAGCTTTTAATGAAAACAAGAATTTATTAGCCCAATACCAGGAAAGATATTTATACATTTTAGTAGATGAGTTTCAAGATACCAGTGGAACTCAAAATGCATTGATCAAGTTATTGGTAAATTACTGGGAACAACCCAACCTGTTTGTGGTAGGGGATGACGATCAAAGTATTTTTAGATTTCAAGGTGCCAATGTAGAAAACATGTTGCATTTTCAACAAGATTATGCGCAAGAAGTATTGATGATTGTTTTGGAAAACAATTACAGATCCACACAACCAATTTTAGACGCTTCCACCATCATTATCAATAATAATCAAGAGCGATTAGTCAATAAAATTGAAGGCTTAGAGAAAAAATTAATTTCTTCTCATCCCAATTTACAAAACAACACCACCCTTCCAACTATTGTTTCTTACAGCAATCCACAAGAGGAAATGATGGATATTACAGAACAAATTACTCAATTAGTTGACAAAGGTGTTGCCCCACAAGAAATAGCGGTATTGTATAAGGAAAACAAATACGGCGAAGAAATTGCTCATTTCTTACAACAAAAAAATATTCCAGTTTATACTAAAAGAACTGCTAATTTATTAGATCAGACACTGATCAAACAAATTATTACTTTACTAGATTATTTAAATTGTGAATTAGATCAATCATATGAAGGCGCACATTTATTGTTTGAGATATTGCATTTTAAATGGTGGAATATCTCTCCTATTACTGTGGCCAAATTGACATTTGAGGCCAATCAATTAAAATACAGTGATAGCAATAATTCTTTTAGAAAAGTATTGGTAGAAAAAACGCAAGAGGTGCAAACTGATTTATTTCAGCAAGGTGGATTAACAGAAGTAGCGAAAGCGGTAAAAGTAATTGAGGGACTCATTGGAGAAGTAGCCAATGTAACATTGTTAAATTTAATTGAACAAGTATTACAAAAAACAGGCATCATACAAGGTGTTTTAAAATCCGATAATAAGGCATTTGAATTAGAGATGATCACTAAGTTCTTTGATTTCATCAAAGAAGAAACCCATAGACATCCTAGTTTAAATTTAAAGACCTTGGTAGAAATGCTGCACTTAATGCAAAGGGAAGGCATTAGACTACCGCTTCCTATAACCACAGGAGGACCATCAGGTGTGCATTTATTAACTGCACATGGATCAAAGGGATTAGAATTTGAATATGTGTTTTTAGCGGGCACCAATGCACATTTATGGGAAAAGAAAAGATCTTCAAATGCAATTGGCTATAAATTACCAGACACTGTTTTGAGTAGTTTAGAAAATGCAGATGACAAGGAAGAATTAAGAAGATTATTTTATGTGGCGATCACCAGAGCAAAACATTTTATACAAGTATCCTATAGTGCCAATAAAGCAGATGGTAAAGAAGCCGAAGCAAGTCAGTTTATTATTGAAATGACCGAGGGCAATGAAAAATACATTACCCAGAAAGCAATTGATGAAACAACTTTAATGCAGTACAAGCTATTGCATTTACAAACTGCACCACAGCCAGAAATAGCACAATTAGAAGCCGATTTTATCGAACCCAAATTGGAGCATTTCACTATGAATGTGACAGCATTAAATAATTACCTAAAATGTCCCTTACATTTTTATTACAATAGTTTAATCCGAGTTCCTTCAGGCAAATCAGAAGCCACTACTTTTGGTTCAGCCGTTCATGATGCATTGAACAAATTATTTAGAAAAATGCAAGAAAGAAATAACCAATTCCCAGAGATCAAAGAATTGGTAGACGATTTCAACTATTATATGCAAAGACATAGGGAAGCATTTACCCAAGTAGAATTTAAGAATAGAAAAGAACAGGGAGAAATGGTCTTAACCAATTACTACAATCAATATGTTGAGGGATGGAATAAAGTAGTAACAACTGAATACAGAATCAATAATGTACTACTAAAAGGCATACCATTAAAAGGGGCCATTGATAAAATAGAATTTAATGGGAAGCAAGTGGTAGTGATTGATTACAAAACCGGTAGTGTAGAAAATGCCAAAGAAAAATTACTGGCCCCAAATGAAAAGAATCCATTAGGAGGTGATTATTGGAGACAGGCGGTATTTTATAAAATTCTATTAAGAGGCCATCCTAAAAACTGGGAAGTAGAAAGAGCAGAATTTGATTTTGTAGAGCCTAATAAGAAATCAGCTTTTGAAAAAATAGGTATTGCTATTTCTGAAGCAGATATAACCACAGTTACACAACAAATTGTAGAGACTTGGGAAAAAATTCAAAACAAAGAGTTTTACAAAGGATGTGGTAAGGCGGAATGCCATTGGTGCCAATTTGTAAAAAGCAATGAATTGGCCGTGGCATTACACGAAATCGAGTCAGAAATAGACTAATTTTGCATTCTATGAAAAAGGCATCCCAGCTAGTTCCATTTATTCAAATCATCTGTATTGGCTGCCTAATACAATTGGCAGTAGGATGTGCCAATATTGTACCACCTGCTGGAGGCCCAAGAGATACATTGGCACCTTATTTAATTGCAGCCAAGCCAAAAGACTCCACCACTAATATTCAACCTAAAGAAATATTGATTGGCTTTAACGAGTACATCACTAGCGCAGATATTCAAAATAATTTAATCATATCTCCTACTATTAAAAATACCCCATTAATTGATGTAAGATTAAATGCATTAAGAATAAGAATCAACGATAGTCTTTCTGCAAATACTACATATAGTTTACAATTTGGCAATGCTATTAAAGATGTGAATGAGGGAAATATTGTCAAAAACTTCACTTATGTTTTTAGTACTGGAGATAAAATAGATACAGGGAGATTGGTTGGATATGTTAAGTTAGCTGAAACGGGATTGATAGATAGTACCTTAATAGTAGTATTACAACCTGCAGAAGACGATACCGCCATTTTTAAAAATAAACCGCTGTATTATACAAGGTTAAATGGTAAAGGACAATTCGAATTCAAGTTTTTACCATATAAATCATTTAAGCTATTTGCCATCCCTAATGATTATGCTAAAAAGTATGATGATAGCACAAAACTATTTGCTTTTGCCGATAAGCTAATTGCAGCAGAAAATAAAATAGATACCATTCAGCTATATGCTTTTAATGCATATAAAAAAACAGAAAAGAAAAAGGCAACTACTACTGTTGGAAGTAAAAAAACTGTAACTGGCTTAAAATATACCAAGAGCTTGGAAGGAAGTGAACAAGATATATTAAAACCCATAAGCTTAAACTTTGATACTAAAATTAAATTAAACGACAGCTTCCCTATTTTGTTAACGGATACATTGAACAAAGTAGTAGATGACTATACTGTTCAACTAGATTCAACTCAACAAAACATATTGGTTAATTCTGATTGGAATCATGAGGAAAAATTTAAACTGATCATCCCTCAAAAAAGTGTAAGTGATAGTCTACATAATGTACTAATCAAAACAGATACACTAAAAGTAAGTATCAAGCCTGCAAGCGCTTATGGCACTGTATTGATAAGAACCACCGGCTTTCAACAATTCAAACATCCAGTATTATTATTAACACAGGATGATAAGATTAAATATAGCTATCCAATTACTCAACCCATTATAAGAATTCCATTAATTCTACCGGGGGAATTTATTGTGAAAATTTTAGAAGACGATAACAATAATGGTATTTGGGATACGGGTATTTATGGAAAAACAAAACAACAACCAGAAATAATTCGTTTAGTGGGAACTAGCATAGCAATCAAAGCAGACTGGGAAAACGAATTCAATCTTATTTTAAAAAAATAAAACCATGCAATTACCTTCTACGCTCTTAGAAAATGCTGTTGCTGCTTTTGCCAAACTTCCAGGTATTGGTAAAAAAACTGCATTGAGATTGGTTTTGCATTTATTAAAACAAGACGAGGAAGTAACCATAGAGTTTGGAGAAGTATTGCAAAAAATGAGAAAGGAAATAAAATTCTGTCAAAGATGTTTCAATATCAGTGACGGAACCATCTGTTCCATTTGTGCCAACTCGGGAAGAAGCAAAGAAATGATCTGCGTGGTAGAAAATATCAGAGATGTTATTGCGATTGAAAACACGCAACAATACAATGGAACCTATCATGTCTTAGGCGGAATCATTTCCCCATTAGATGGTATTGGACCCGACCAGTTAACCATTGAGCCCTTGATCGAAAGAATTAAAAAAGACAAGGTCACCGAACTCATTTTTGCTTTAAATCCTACCATTCAAGGAGATACTACCATTTATTATATACAGAAAAAGCTGGCAGATAGCCCCTGCCGCATTACCACCATTGCCCGAGGAATTGCCTTTGGGGGCGAGTTGGAATATGCGGACGAAATGACCCTTGGAAAGAGTATTTCCAACAGACAGCCCATACATCAATACATTAAATAGGTAGTTTTCAATAAAAACACTAATTTTGATGTTCAAACATTGATTTATCATCTAAAACATATTTATATGAAACAGTTATTAGTAGCTTTTGGTCTTTTATTGATGAGTGCAACTACTTATGCGCAAAAGAATTTTAGTACTTCTACTGCAGTGGTAAGATTTATAGCAGTGGATGATAATGATATTGATGCCACCAATAAAAAAGCAGTAAGTCGCCTACAATCCAATGGTGACTTAAGTTTCATCATGCTTATGAAAGATTTCACTTTTGATATGGATAAAATGCAAGAACATTTTAATGAAGAATATGTAGAGAGTGATAAATTTCCAAGAGCTTTCTTTAATGGCAAAATCACCAATTTTTCTAGCGTTAATTTCAAGAAAGATGGTACCTACCCTATCACCGTAACGGGTAATATGCAAGTACATGGTGTCAATAAAACCATGCAGACCAATGGAATCATAGAAATAAAAGGCGGTAACCCAGTGGCTACTGCTAAATTCACTGTTACTCTAAAGGATTTTGGAATTGGTGGTTTATTGATCAAAATGGTGGCTGATAAGATCAATGTAGAAGTAACTGCTGCTTACCAATAGTATTTGGCTACAAACTAGTTCTATACTAACTTTGCTCCGCAACTGCAGGTGGGATTTGTTTATTGTTCAACCTGCCATCCGTAAGGAGAAAAGAACTAATAAACGATACACCAATCGACTCCCCTTTATTAAAATCTCTCCTTAGGCAGCTGCATAAAAAATATAGGTATGTCAATAAGAGAGGAACTTAAAAAAAGAATTTTAGTAATTGATGGCGCAATGGGTACCATGGTACAGCGTCATAAATTAACTGAAGAAGATTATCGTGGAAAGCGTTTTGCCAACTGGCATACGGATGTAAAAGGCAATAACGATTTATTGTGTATTACACAGCCTGAGATTATCACAGGTATTCATTTACAATATTTAGAAGCAGGTGCAGATATTATTGAAACCAATACTTTCAGTAGTACTTCAATTGCGATGGCAGATTACGATATGCAAGAATTAGCTTACGAGTTAAATGTTGCTGCAGTAAAATGTGTAAGAGAAGCCATCAATCAATACAAATCAAAGCATCCCAATACCACTGAAAAATATATTGCTGGATCTATCGGACCATTGAATAAAACTTTAAGTTTATCTCCTGATGTAAACAATCCAGGATATAGAGCAGTAACATTTGATGAAGTGGTAGTAGCTTATACAGAACAAATCAAAGGATTAGACGAAGCAGGTGTGGATGTATTATTAGTAGAAACTATTTTTGATACATTAAATGCGAAAGCAGCCATTTTTGCCATCAAAGAATATTATAGAAAAATAGGAAAGGCAGAATTGCCTATCATGATTAGTGGTACCATCACAGACGCTTCTGGCAGAACCTTAAGTGGACAAACATTAGAAGCATTCTATACCTCTGTTGAACATGCTAAGCCATTAAGTGTTGGCTTAAACTGTGCTTTAGGTGCGCAAGAAATGAGATCACATATTGAAGAGCTTTCACAAATTGCTTCATGCTATACATCTGCTTATCCTAATGCAGGATTACCTAATGCAATGGGACAATACGATGAAGCACCTCATCAAACCGGACATTTTATTGAAGAATGGGCAAAGAATAAATTTGTAAACATAGTGGGCGGATGTTGTGGTACAACTCCGGATCATATTAAACAAATGGCAGACAATGTTAGAAATCTAACACCAAGAAGTCTTCCTATTCTTGATACAACAATATAATATTATGAGCGAAACGATACATA
>JACCDN010851554.1_pt1 | contig 14300 bp, 12 predicted proteins | sample 7441691 | NCBI WGS metagenome assembly JACCDN01 (sample SAMN15323439, study PRJNA562643) | freshwater metagenome | isolation source: river surface water | place: USA:Blue River Watershed | collected 2017-08-16
AAACTGAGGCTTGGGCGACCTGCACAAATACAAAACAACGAGATGTTGACTGGCAATTTACCATCGGCGATGCAAGGCGTAAGCTAAAGTCAGTATATCCTCAAATTAAAAAATGACGAAACACTAGGGTAACTTCCGGCTTTGGGATTGACATGAGCAGGTTAACTTGAGCGGAGAAACGGTCTGGAGAGCTGCTACAGTAAAAGTCAACTTTTAATTTATTACTTGAAATATTAATTATTTTATACTTATAAAGTTCCTGGGAAACTTTGGCGGCAATATGTTCCGCCGGGTCAATTAGATCAACGCTTACAGGCAAAACCTGTCGAATGGTATCGGCAATCCATGGGTAATGCGTGCATCCGTATATTAAAGTATTCAAGTCCTTTTTCTTAAATATATCTAAGTATTTATATGCAGTTGTAAGTAATTCTGGTTCAAAAATGCGGCCAGATTCAATGATAGGGACAAATTTCGGGCAGCTGATGGAATAAAGGCGCCCCTGAAAACCTGACTTTACCAGAATGTTTTCATGCATACGGCTCTGGACGGATGCCGGGGTAGCAATAATTCCAATCCGGCGGCCTTGATAGTGTTGCAGAACAGTTTCGACCATGGGGTAGATGGCGCCAATGACAGGAATTGTAAATTCCGGCGACACGATATCAAGAGCGGTAGCGGAGCTTGTATGACAAGCAGCGATGACAAGCTTCGCGCCAATGTCATTTTGCATCCATGTCAGTGTTTGGCGCGTATACTCCACGATTTGTTCAGGCGTTTTTTCCCCATAGGGGAGATTGGCCGTATCAGCAAAATAAACGAAATGCTCATGAGGAAGGGTTCGCTGCAACTCTTTTAATACGGTTAAGCCCCCTATACCACTATCAAAAATGCCAATTGGCTTCTGAGTCAATATCATTTAAAGGCCATTCGTCGTATGATTGATATATCGGGTCCAATGAAACTTGACACGGTTCTGCACGCCTGTTAGAAGGTCATAAGAAACATTAGCGGTAAACTGGGCAATTTCTTCAATGGGTAAGTCGTTACCCCATAAAATCACCGGGTCACCCACTTTAGCGTCCGGGCACGCGCTTAAATCGACAGCGATCATATCCATTGAAACCCGGCCGATAAGCTTGCACCTTGCATTGTTCACCAATACAGGCGCGCCATCCCGCGTTGTCCGGGGATAGCCGTCCCCATACCCGAAAGCAATAATCCCGACGGGAAGGTCTTGCGGGCAAACAAAACGGGCGCCATAGCCAACAGGCGACCCTTTTGCCATCATTTTCATCGAGATTAAGCTTGTTTGCAAGGTCATAACGGGTTTCAGGTTTAGTTCAGCAGCTGATTGGCTCAAAAGCGGAGAAGCGCCGTAAAGGGCTATGCCCGGGCGTATAAAGTGATAGTGACAAGCCGGATATTGAAAAATGCCCGCTGAATTGCAAAGGCTATATTCACTCGGAGCTTTGCTGGCAATTGACTGTATGAATTGGTTAAATGCGTCAATTTGTTGTTGGTTCAGCGGGTTGTCAGGTTCATCCGCGCAAGCGAAATGGGACATAATACGGATAGGTTGAGCGATTTGACGGCTCTTTGAGAGCTGGTCAAAATACGCCGGGGCTTCATCCATATCAAATCCCAAACGTCCCATGCCAGAATCAACTTTTAACCATGCTTGAATCGGCAAGGGGCAAGATAAATTAGCCAACCATTGAAGTTGAACCTTTTCATGAAAAACGACATGAAACCCTTCCGTTGAAGCGACAAGCAGCTCATTCGGCTCAAAGGCGCCTTCCGCCAGAATAATAGGGATTTGAATGCCAATTTTACGCAAAATCAAAGCCTCATCAATGGAAGCGACCCCGAGCATATCGACATGTTTTTCAAGGCGTGACGAAACGGAGCGCAACCCATGGCCATAAGCGTTCGCCTTAACCATGGCGATCACTTTGGAGTGCGGCGCTTGTTTCTTAATAACCTTGAGGTTATGGAGTAAATTCTCAGTTGATAAAATAGCGATAGCGGTACGGCTCATGAAATAATGGCTTTTAATGAGGAATACTTACTTTTATAGGTACCTTAGAAGCTATCTCCTGTTCAAGAAGATTTGAAGGTCACGCTGTTAATTTTTATTTTCCGCAAGCCTGATGGAGTCAACCGGTCGTTAAACCTTGCGAACCCAGGCGCGGATTTTTAAAAAATCCCGCTATAAAGCATTCAGGTTCATTTTTTTATACGGAATTGTTTCTACAGTTGCTATAGTGCTCCTTAGCAAAATATATCAAATAGACTTGAAGCTCTCTGGATTATTTTGTCGCTGCACTCCTGGCGCTGACATGATTAAGGTAACTTCAAGGGTGACGGGTATACAATTTTTCGGAAAGGTTAAGAGGCAATCGCATGGTTGAAAAGTTTGATGAGTTTTTGGAAGAGGTAGAAAAAGACATCCGCCAGGAGAAGCTCCTGAATCTGTGGAAGCAATATGGCAAGCTTGTGAGCGGGGCGATTATCGGGATTATTGTTTTCATAGTGGGCTACAACCTCTGGAGCCGTTATGAGCAAAACAAGCGGGTTCAAATGGCGGAAAAGCTCATTGCCGCTCAAGAATATATTGCGCAAGGAGAGAGTGGCAAAGCGCAGGAAATCTTAAATCGCTTGTCTGCTGACTCGCATAAAACTTACCAGCCGTTGACGCTCTTTCAAAAGGCGGGACTGCTTTTACAAGAAGGCCCGAAGTCCAACCCGGCAGAGGCTATTGAGATCTATAACCAGCTCTCTGCGAACTCAAAAATTGATGCCTTATGGCGTGACCTGGCCAACCTGCTCGCGGTAATGGCCAGCATAGACCAGCCGGATATGAAAGTTGAAGAGTTGCTTGGTCGGCTCAACGCATTAACCAGTGATCAAAATCCCTGGCGGTATTTCGCGAAAGAAATGAAAGGCATCCTTCTTTACCGCAAAGGAGAGAAAGACCAAGTTGCAGAACTCTTTGCGCGGTTGGTTCAGGACAATCAAACGCCATCTGGTATTTCCATGCGGTCCCGGTTGATGGTACAAATCGTATCGACAGGGATGAGCGGTTAACGCCTTTTTAAATTAAATACATGAGAGAAAACGATGATTCCAACAACAAAAACCATTTATGTAGCATCCTTTGCTATGGGCGCTCTAGTTTTATTGAGCGCATGTGATACCTTTAAAGAAAAAACTCTTCTAACCGGCAAGCGGGAAACCATATTATCCATTGATACGGCTATATCGCCAGACCTGGAAATTGCCCATTCCCCGGTGGTCATGCCGGCAACGACAAGGAACAAGGATTGGCCGCAAGCGGGGGGAAATCCTTCCCATGCGATGCCGAACCTGTTTTTAGAAAACTCCTTGAACCCAGCATGGACAACCCGCATCGGATCTGGCGCAAGTGAGGACCACCGGATGACGTCTAGCCCCGTTACAGGGGACGGCCGGATCTATGCTTGTGATGCGATGGGGATGATCAGCGCTGTGAATATTAAAGACGGGTCTATATTATGGGCGGTGAACCCCTTACCAGAAGAACATACTTCTGAAGCGATGGGCGGCGGGGTCGCTTATGATAATGGAACGGTTTTTTGCACAACTTCCTTTGGCGAATTATTGGCGCTTCAGCCTCAAGATGGAAAGATTTTATGGCGCAAATCTTTAGGGGCGCCATCCCGTGTCGCGCCAACAATTAAGGATGGAAAAGTTTATGCGTTGACCATTAATAATGAAACGCATGCCTTTGCTACAACAAGTGGTCATTCCTTGTGGAACCATGCGGGTATTTCAGAAGCGGCGGGAATTTTAGGAGGCGCAAGTCCGGCCGTTGGAGAAGGGGTCGTTGTTTCAGCTTATTCTTCGGGAGAAATTTTCGCTTTCCAGGAAAGTTCCGGACAACCCATCTGGGGCGATCTTTTGAATCCTGCCTTGCGGATTGATTCCGTAGCCAGTATTGCCCATATCCGGGCGCGTCCTGTTATTATGGGCGGAATTGTTTATATCATTAGCCACGGGGGCCAAATGGTTGCCTATGACCTTAAGACGGGTGGCCGTTTGTGGCAACGGGAAATTGGCGCTATCCGCAGCCCTGCTGTTATCGGGGATTCTATTTTTGTTATCACCAACGATGCGGATTTAATCTGCGTGAAGAAAGCGACAGGCCAAATTCACTGGGCAACTTCCTTACCCAAGCTGGATCGTGAGAAAAACCCTGTGCTGTGGGCCGGGCCTATTGTTGCGGGTGACTCTTTGATATTAGCGGGGTCTGATGGTCAGTTGCGCTTTGCCTCTGCGAAAGATGGGAAACCCTTACAAACGATCGAGATGGGAACGGGAACAAGCCAATCTCCCATTGTCGCAGATGGGGCGCTCTATGTTTTGACGGACGAGGCGAATATAGTGAAATATTCCAGAGAAGAGCAGAAATCATAACGAGAAAATGCCCCAAAAAGAGACCCCTTACACGATTGCGATTATTGGACGTCCCAATGTTGGAAAGTCAACTTTGTTTAACCGGTTGGTCGGGAAACGTATTGCGCTTGTCCATGACCAACCGGGGATGACGCGCGACCGGCGGGAAGGGCAGGGACACCTCTATGATTTAACCTTCACCGTTATGGATACGGCCGGGCTTGCGGATCCGGACGCCTCTCAATTGACCCGGTCCATGAGGGAACAAACCCTTGCCGCCATTGCGGAAGCCCATTTCATCCTGTTTGTCGTGGATGGCCGGGAAGGGTGCACGCCTTATGACCAGGATTTAGCAAATCTCCTGCGTCGTCAGAAAAATCCCATCCTCGTTTTAGTCAATAAATGTGAAGGCCGTCACGGTCATTCGGGTATTTCCGATGCGCTTTCCCTTGGATTGGGAGAGGTCATCGCGGTTTCAGCTGAACATGGCGAGGGATTATCAGAACTTTATGACGCGCTGGTTCCTTACGTACCTGCGGATGAAGATTTGTCAGAAGAGGGGAAAGAAGACCTCCAAAAGCCTCTTCAACTCGCCATTGTTGGACGGCCAAATGTTGGAAAATCAACATTAATCAATCAATTAATTGGACAAGACCGTCTGCTTACGGGTGATATGCCTGGCGTTACGCGGGACGCTATTGCGCTTGACTGGGAGCATCAGGGGCGCCGCATCCGGTTAACAGATACGGCTGGCATGCGTAAGAGCGGGCGCGTAACAGCCTCTGCTGAACATCTTGCCGTGATGGATACCCACCGGACCATTCAATATGCGGAAGTCGTGATTGTTCTCATTGATGCAACAACCCCTCTTGAACGGCAAGATTTAAGTATTGTCAGTGATGTCGCTAAAGAGGGACGCGCGCTCGTGCTGGCTTTGAATAAGTGGGACCTGGTCAAAGATAAAGACAAACAGATGAAAGAGGTGCAGCGTATTCTGGATAGTCAATTAACCCAGGTACGGGGAATTCCTTGCATTCCCATTTCCGCCATTCATGGCAAAAATTTAAACCGGTTGATGGAAGCGGTTTTCCAAGTTTATGAGGCTTGGAATAAGCGCCTTCCAACGGCAAAGCTGAACCAATGGTTACACCATATGGTCGAACGCCATCCGACCCCTGCTGTATCCGGCCGCCGGATTCGCCTGAAATATATGACCCAAATTAAAACACGTCCCCCAACCTTTGCTTTATTTGCCAGTCAAGCCGGGGAACTACCGACTTCCTACATTCGTTACCTCATCAACCAAATGCGCCAGGACTTTGACCTTCCTGGCGTACCGTTACGCATCTCTATGCGTCAGGGCAAAAATCCTTATGCGGATAAAAAATAGACTTCTTTCGAAACCGTCGCTTTTTGGCCCATGGCGTCGTCAAAAATTTGTTCGTGATCCTCATGTACTCTTATGTACACTCCGGTCACTCATAAATTTTTTCCTAGCCCTGCACCAAAATTCTTGGTTTCGAAAAAAGTCTAATAAAGCCAGTTTGCGGTCATTCAAGAGGTTTTGAGAGCAGTTGCGTATCAAGGCGCTGGATAACTTCTGCGGTAAGGTCTAAGCCTTCATTGCAGAAGAGGACAATGGCCTGGTCCATTTGATTTCCATCACCAATGGATTTATTCAGGATAATTTTTAAACGGTGAGCTTTACCGAGGTCATCCATAATTTTTTTGAGGGTTTGTTTGATGTTGATTAAGCCTTTTGTATAGCGCTGGTCGAGTTCTTCCCGGCGTGATCGAACCATTTTCTCAAGGGCGGCATATTTTTTATCAAACTCTGTTTTTTGCTTTACTATCTCCTGAGTTGGCTCTTTGGTTTCCTCTTCATATTTTTTGAACTGTTCATATTCCGTGCGAAGTTTGGTTTCCCGTTCCAGGATCTCCTTGTGAATCGTGGCGTTAAGGCTATTCAAAGCCTGTGTAAAATTTTGAAAAACTTTGGAATGACTCTTGATGCTGTTAATATCAACAACCCCGATAGACAAGGCGGCAGGAGGCTGTTTAGGTGATGGGACATAGAAAGGAGATGACGGGGAAAGAATATAAATTCCTGCTCCCGTCATCACTCCAGCGATGCTAAGAAACAGGGGCCAGAAGAGAATATTTTTCCATCGTGCCATCAAAGTTCCTCAAGGTATGCTGACCTGTTTTACCAGCGCGAACTGAAGCCAAATAAGAACCGCTGCGTCTCGTCATATTTCTGCTTTTTTACAGGGACAGCATAATCAATTTTCAAAGGCCCAAAGGGTGAGGTCCAGGATAAACCGATACCAACAGAGGCGCGGATTGAGCGGTTATCAAGGACTTGAGATCCTGTTGAGCCGGGTTTCCAGCTCGTACCAAAGTCGGTAAAGACAGCCCCTTTGACCCCAAATTCATTAGGCAGGCCAATAGGAAAGAGAGTTTCAAGCGTTCCCGTCCAAAACCGCGTAGCGCCGAGGGGGTCAAGCGTTTTGGCATCACGCGGGCCGATACCACCCCAGGCGAATCCGCGAAATGTATCGGCTCCGAGCTGGATGCTGTCTGTGATACGGATGGTCTTTCCACCGACGCGCTCAATACCGCCAACAGCGCCCCGGACATTCAAGACGACATCTTCAATTGGTGAGTAAAACCATGAAGCGCCGACCGAGTCTTTTAAATAACTTACCTGCCCGCCCAAACCCGCATACTGGTTGCTCAAGCTGACGACATATCCTGAAGTGGGATCGATACGGCTATCACGGCGGTCATAGGCCAGCGTTTGGCCAATGGCCGAGGTCACGACCTTTCCCGCTTGCTGCTTGATAAAATCAGATGCGTCAGCGGAAATGTTCGTGATACGATCATCTTTCAAAGTATAGGTAATCGTTTGACCCAAATGTTCTGTTATGGCATAGGCGATATGAGGCGTTATGCCATTCGTTGCTGAGGTATAGTAAGATAAACGGGTAGACCGGAGACGAAACAAGTCTATGCCGGCTTCCAGGTTATACCCGAGGAAATAGGGGTCTGTGATGCCGACATCGAATTCTTGCATGCGGCGGGCAATGGTGGTATTGGCGTGGATGATGCGCCCTGTTCCCATAAAATTACGCTCGGTAAACTTGATGTTCCCCAAAATGCCATCGAGGGTTGAAAAACCGGCGGCGACCCCCATTTCTCCGGTGGGTTGTTCTTCAACTTTCACGATAAGACGCGCTTTGTCAGGAGCTGTGCCTTGTTCAGTTAGTATTTCTGATTTCTTGAAGTAGCCAAGGTCTTTCAGGTTCTTTTCGGCTTTCTTCACTTTTGTTGAGTTATAAGCGTCCCCTTCCAGCATACTTAATTCACGCCGAATCACTTCATCCCGTGTCCGGTCGTTACCGGTGACATCAATGCGTTCAATATAAACGCGGGGGCCCTCCTTGACTTCAAAAGTGAGGTCCACAGTTTTTTTCTCTCTATTTTTTTCAATCCGGGGTTGTATGTCTGCAAAGGCATACCCGTAAGTCCCGATATGCGTATTTAAGGTCAAGACATTACGCTCGATTTGTTTGCGGGAGAACGAGTCCCCGTTCTTAATGTCGATAAGAGATTTAAGATCTGCCGCATTGACCTGTTTCAAATGCGAAACGATGTCAACTTTTCCATAAGTATATTTCTCTCCCTCCTCAATAGTAAAAGTGAGGTAAAAATCCTTATGGTCGGGACTTAACTCGGCGACAGCTGATATCAGGCGAAAATCAGGATACCCCATGTCAAAATAATATTGCTGTAATTGTTGCTGGTCTGCCGTAAAGCGATCAGGATCAAAAGTGTCATCGCTTGCCCATAAGCGGAACCAGCGTTTACGTTTCGTAAATAATTGATCTTCCAGGCGGGAGGAGCTGAAGTGCTTGTTTCCAATGAAGTTTATCTTGCGGACATAGGTTACTTCCCCTTCATTGATTTCAAAAACGAGGTCAACACGGTTTTCTTCAAGGCGGATGACTTTGGGTTCAACCGTGGCATCAAAGCGGCCCATGCGGCGGTAAATTTCTAAAATACGTTGTTGGGCGGCCTGGATCTTTGTACGGGATAGCACTTCCCGGGGGCGCAACTGAATTTCTTCGGTTAATTTTTCATCTTTTAACTTTGAATTGCCTTCAAAGGAAATACGGTTAATTAAGCTGTTTTCAATAACTTCAATAACAAGAGCATTACCCTGGCGGCGCATGTGAACATCCGCAAAATAACCCGTTGCAAACAGATCTTTTAAAGCCTGGTTGAGTCGGAGGTTATCAAAAGAATCCCCAACTTTAAGGGGGAGATTTGAGATAACGGTTTCAGTTTCAATACGTTTATTGCCTGTAACCTGAATGGATTGGATTGTTTCTGCAAAAGCGCCTCCTGCCAGTATGATTGATAAAAGCAAGCCAGAGCCAAAAGACTTTATATTTTTTATAACTGAAAACATTATTTATACCCTTTATTTCAAAATAAGACGGACAACATCATTCCAGGTAGACATGAGCATGATGCTTAAAACAAGCGCCAAGCCAGCCATAAAGGCATATTCCTGGATCTTTTCTGGTACCGGTTTGCCGCGGACCCCCTCGATAGCATAGAACAATAAATGCCCTCCATCCAGAACAGGAATGGGGAGCAAATTAATCAACCCGAGGTTAATGGACAAGAAGGCCATGAAGAAGAAAAGAGCAGCGACCCCGCCTTTGGCGCTCTTTCCAGCCATATCCCCGATAGATAAAATGCCCCCCAATTCTTCAGAGGAACGCTTACCCGTGATCATTTGACCGATACCGGTGAGCGCATCCGCGCACGTCATCCATGTTTTTTCTACGGCACGGGTAACAGCTTGAAGAGGGTTAACTTTAAGATATTCAGGAAGAGGGGGGGCGATCCCCATCACGCCAACAGGCTTTTCCTGGCCCATAGCATCCGTTTCAACCATTTTCACATGGATTGTTTGTTCAACGCTGTCCCTTACAAAGCGCACCTCAACTTCTTTACCTTTATTGTTGATAATTAAATCACGCAAGTTATGAAAGTCTTTTGCCGCAACGCTATTCAGACTGATGATTTTATCTCCTTCTTTGAGTCCTGCTTTTTCCGCAATTTTTCCAGGAATAACGCCGCCCACAGCGGCGGGCATAAAGGGTTCCCCTTTTATCATAAACAACCCTGCCAGAATAATAATGGCAAATAGAAAATTGGCAAAAGGGCCTGCAGCGCTAACAGCCATGCGTTGACCAACCCGTTTGCTGTGAAGGCTTTCGGATTTTTCCTCTGCGCTCATTTTCTTTAAGGAGTCCGTGTCTGGCCGACTGCTGGCATCCGCATCACCATACATACGGACATACCCTCCCAAAGGAATCATGCTCAATTTCCACCGTGTTCCGGCCTTATCATGCCACCCAAACAATTCGGGACCAAAGCCAATGGAAAAGACTTCAATCTTTACTTTATTATAGCGGGCAACAAGGTAGTGGCCGAGTTCATGGACAAACACGAGGATTGTCAAAACAATGAGGAAGGGAATCACATATTCGGAAAAATGAACGAGTGAGGCCATGAATAAATTCCATTTCATTTAAGTTTAGCTATCTGCCACCTTAACTGATAATTAACCATATGGAAATGCGCAAAAGCGCGGGGGGTCATTTTTTTTGTGAATAACTTTTGTGGCTGTTTGCCGAGCTTGTTGGTCTACCCATAAAACTTCGTCAATCGTGGTGGGAACAGATTCGCTCATTTCGTTCAGGACATCGGTACATACCTTGACAATATCAAGATAAGAGACCCTGCTTTCCACAAATGCTTGAACAGCGACCTCATTGGCTGCGTTTAATATCGTTGGGCGGCCCCTACCGCTTTTTAGAACTTGCCTGGCAAGGGAAATTGCTGGAAATTGGCGCGTATCGGGCGTCTCAAAATTTAACTGTCCAAGGGCGCTGAGGTCGAGGCGTGGCAGGTCTGTTTCCATACGGGCTGGCCAGGCCAGGGTATGGGAAATAGGGACGCGCATGTCATGAATGCCGAGTTGGGCCAAAAGAGAGCCGTCACGATAGGCAACGAGGGAATGCACAATAGATTGGGGATGAATGAGGATATCAATCTGATCTTCTGGAAAATTAAAAATATAAGAAGCCTCAATCATTTCCAGGCCTTTATTCATCAAATTTGAACAGTCGATGGTTATCTTTGGCCCCATCGCCCAGGTGGGGTGTTTTAAGGCTTGCTCTACGGTGATGGACGCCATTTGTTCGGGAGAAAATGTGCGGAAAGGACCGCCAGATGCGGTGAGAATTAATTTCTCGACATGGGCGCGATGGGGTTCATGGAGGACTTGAAAAATGGCATTATGCTCCGAATCAACGGGCAAAAGGGTGGCTTTGTGCCGCGTCAAAGCCTCTAGCATGACAGGCCCTGCAGAAATCATGGATTCTTTATTAGCCAAGGCAATGATGGCGCCCCGTTCAATGGCCGCATAGGTAGGGCGTAACCCCGCCGTTCCCACAATGGCGGACATGACCCATTGGGCGGGAGCTTGCGCTGCTTCAATAACAGCCGCTTTTCCGGTGGCAACCGTAATTCCCGTTCCAGCTAAAGCGTCCTTTAATTTTTCATAACGAGATTCATCTTCGATAACCGCCATTTTGGCCCGAAGGGCTTTGGCCTGGGCGGCCAGGGTGACCACATCCTTTTGAGCGACAAGGGCTTCTACGGTAAAACGGTCTGAATTCTTGAGTAAAAGGTCAACTGTGCTTCGGCCAATAGAACCCGTACTACCTAAAATAGTAACCGAACGTACCATCAGTCTGCCTAAAAAAGTTTGAAAAATTTGAGGAGGGTCAGAAACAGGGCAACCAGCAACAAGCTATCCATTCGGTCTAAAAGACCTCCGTGTCCCGGAATAATGCGGCTAGAGTCTTTGATGTTAAAGAGCCGCTTGGCGGCGGATTCAAGAATATCCCCACTATGGCCTACTAAGGTGGTCAAGAGCGTTAAAGTGAGCAAAAAGGTTTGATTTTTTATACCTATTTGACAATAAGGGGCGATCGTGACGCCGAGCGCTGAACCGAGCATTGATCCTGCGATAAACCCTGCCCATGTTTTGCCGGGGCTGATGCGGGGAACGAGCCTGGGGCCTCCTATGAGGCTGCCAATGATGTAAGCTCCTGTGTCGGTTGCCCAAACAACCATGAGCGCCCATAAGAGCGTCAACGGGTGGAATTTTGAGAGGTTTAGGATCGCTGTCATTCCAAGGCCAATATAGAAGGGGCCTGAAAGCAGAATGAGGGAAGGGATAAGTTTCGCCCCAATTTGGTAATGATAGAAGCAGATAAAAGAGAACCCGGCTAACATGAGGCAAAAAGCTGGTAAAAAAGTACCGGTGCCAAAAATAGCCCATCCAATTAAAAAGACGATCATTCCATTTAAGGGGTGAGTTAAGGGGAGACCGGACATTTTTGACCATTCCCACAAAAGGATGCAAAGGAAGAAGACGGCCAGAATATCAATGTAAGGGGAACCCAGGATAACAGCCCCAACAACAAGAGGGCCGCCAATAGCAGCAGATACTATTCGTTTCCCGAAATGGCTTTTCACCAAATTATTTGCTGGAGGCGATAACGGCACCATAACGACGCTCTCTTTGCTGGTAGGTTTTAAGGGCTTGATCAAAATCATCCGCTGAAAAATCCGGCCACAGGGCTGGAGAAAAAACAAATTCCGTATAGGCCATTTGCCACAAAAGAAAATTGCTGATTCGTTTTTCACCTCCGGTACGGATGAGCAAATCCGGATCGGGAATACCCGCTGTATAAAGATGATGACTGAATGTTTCAGGCGTAATGTCTTCAACCTTCACACTACCCGCTTTGATTTGTTCGGCGACTTTTTTTGTTGCGCTCAGGATTTCGTCACGGCCACCATAACTGAGCGCCACAATGAGAGTTATGGTTTTATTGTCCACTGTTTTTTCTTCACTTTTTTCAATAAGGGAAACAATGTCCGATGGCAGTTTTGCCCGGTCGCCAATGACTTTTAAGCAAACCCCATTATCTGCCAAATCTTGAAACTGATTTTTAAGGTTATAGCGCAGCAAGCTCATCAATTCATCTACCCATCCTTGCGGGCGCAGCCAATTTTCTGCAGAGAAAGCATACAGGGTTAAATAGGAAATACCGCGTGTCGCAGCATGATAGACAATTTTTCGAGTGGCTTCTGCCCCCATGCGGTGCCCTGAAATGGTGGAAACGCGATTTTGATCAGCCCAACGGCCATTTCCATCCATAATAATGGCAACATGCTGAGGAAGGCGCGAAAGAGGCGGCGCTTCAGGCGCCTTCGCGGGTAAAATTCTGGACATAACGGCGGTTATCCTCGAGGAACTTTATAAAACTACCCCTTATAAAGCATGTTTTTGAAGCAGGCGTCAATGAAGATGCGCCCTGGAGCCTGTGGCTCTGGATAGATGTAATTATGGAGGCAGCCCACCCCATGCTTAAAAGCCGGCGCCGGCATCTTACTTCCTAAACCCGCATTAGCTTTATGAGCGCCTTCACCACAGCGGCGCCACGGCCTACACCATACAGTAACTTAACCTCTTGCCGGCTTTCGATTTCGCTTGCAAGCTTTTCAAAAGCTTGCAAGCTTACGCTCAGGACGAGTGGAGCAGGGAGCTATCCCAGAGATGAAAACAGAAAAAACTTTCATTATGACTTTTTAAAGTTCTCTACCCATTGCGCTAAATGTTCTTCCCCATACTGTAATCCAAAATTTTTATAAGCGGCTTCATCATGGGTAATTAACCCGTCTTCTTTAGTGAGTGTCGCAGCCTTGACACTTCCCCTGGAAAAATCTGATGTCCAGTAAAAAATAATTTCGTCAGCCTTCTTAAAATAAATGGGGAACCGCTCGGGAAATGCTTTGCCTTTGCTGATGGTATCTTCATCAGAGTTCTGAATAAAAGCCAGCTCTTTTGCCCGGTGGCGCAAGGAAGCGATGCGATTTTCATCCGTTGAACCACAGAGCAAAAGAACGATTTTGTAATTCTGCGTCTTCAACGTGTCATAAAGCCCTTCAACTTGAGGAGCCGTAGAAGTCGTCCCATGGGCAATATTATACCTTTTGGAGAAAGCTTCATTAAGGATTGTGCATGCTATGTAATTTGAAGCTGGACGCCACTTCTCATAGGCAGACCTCAACAGCGCCGCATAAGATGGCGCCTGGCTAATATCGTAGTAGGTCAGGGATTGGTGGTAAGTATTGATCATGAGTTTCAAGGCGCCAGGATCAGGATCAGCATATACAAATCCTGGATGAGTTTTCAAATAAGTTTCCAGGATTGTGCTCTTGCTTGCGCCAGGCCCTCCAGCAGTTGCAACATAAACAGGCCGGTCAGAATCAGAAACAGCCTTTTGTCCGCGAAAATACAGTTCTAAAATATTTTTAAGGTCCGCATGAATCAAATCAATTTCATTAGGCGAGTATGACTTTAAGTGACTGTTCACAAAATCTGCTGGAATAAGAGGCAAGGAGGGAGTTTCTATAGCAGAAACCTGTTCAATGCCCCACAAACATGCCAGGCAAGCAAAAAATCCTACTTTTGAGAGCGTCTTTTTTATCATTTTTATTTTTTCCTTATCCTTACTGTTTAAGTTTTTTATAACCCGATAGGCGCGTCTCTAATGCCGGCGCCCGTAAAGCTATTTCTTTCCCACAGACTTCTTAAAAACAGGAGAAGCGCGGAAACTGATCACTTGACGGGGAGAGATTTTTGCATCTTTCCCTGTTCGTGGATTGCGGCCAACGCGTTCTTTTTTCTGAAGAATGGAAAACGT
>JACCDN010100736.1_pt1 | contig 14296 bp, 16 predicted proteins | sample 7441691 | NCBI WGS metagenome assembly JACCDN01 (sample SAMN15323439, study PRJNA562643) | freshwater metagenome | isolation source: river surface water | place: USA:Blue River Watershed | collected 2017-08-16
AAAGATTTTTGGCATTTCCATGCCTGCTTTCGAAATAACTGGCGGACTAATCATTCTATTACGTGGTTTATCCATGTTGCATTCTAAAGAAACACCTACCTCACAAACAGCCAATGAGTTAACTCAGTCCGTTAAAGAATCTATAGCTGTAGTGCCTCTTGGTATTCCTATTATTGCAGGTCCTGGCGCTATGACAAACGCCATTATTTTCAGTCGGCATTTTGCCAATCCTAAGGACAAAGTCATTATCTGTCTTGGGGTGCTTTTAGTGTCTTTTATTATCGGTAGCATGCTTTTTTTTGCCAGTAACCTAGCAAAGATTCTCGGCGATACAGGCATTAAAATCACCACTCGAGTCATGGGATTATTATTGGCCGCTATTGCGATGAGTATGATGACCAATGGTCTGAGCGAACTCTTCCCCGGTTGGAGTTAGGGCGTGTCATCAATTCTACTATACTGGCTATAAAACGCGGCTTTTTTGCGCTCCGCTACTCACATACTACCCCTGTATGCTGCGTTGCGGTGCTCAAAAACCCACGTTTTCTTGCGCAGTCTAGCGAATTGATGACACGCCCTAGCTAAATGGAAATTTTACACCTCTCCAAAACTCACGTTATAGTATCCGCGTTCGAGATTGTGGTTTTAGCAATGCTCGAACGCAACAAACCCGGGGATTGTTAAGGGGGGCAAATGCTTTCTTTTTCCCCCTTTAACATCAACAGATTATGCAAATTCAACATACTGAAAAACATCTTAAATCCTCTCAACCTTTAAAAGACATTGTCTTGGGCTTGTCTGATGGGTTAACCGTTCCTTTTGCACTGGCAGCTGGGTTAAGCGGCGCAATAGACTCAACGCATATCGTTGTCATCGCAGGGCTTGCAGAAATTGCTGCGGGTGGAATTTCTATGGGCCTAGGCGGATATCTTGCCGCCAAAACGGAGGCGGAACATTATGAATCCGAATATAAGAGAGAAGTGTTTGAAGTAAAACATTTACCTCAGATAGAAACAGAAGAAACCACAAACATTTTAAGAGATTTCGGCGTGTCCGAAGTGCATTTGCCTGTTGTTGTTGAAGCGATTAAATCTGACACTAAAAAATGGGTAGATTTTATGATGCGTTTTGAATTGGGCTTAGAAAAACCTGAAGGGAAACGACTCTTTTTTAGTCCACTGCGCATTGGTTTGGCATACGTTTTTGGAGGATTCATCCCGCTGTTTCCTTATTTTTTTTTAAAACCCATCCATGATGCGCTTATAAGCTCTATTGCCGTCACCTTGGTCGCTTTATTCATTTTCGGTGGATTTAAAGGACACTTTACCAGTAAAAACATTTTTATGTCAGGATTGCAAACTACGCTGATTGGAGGCATTGCATCTGCAGCAGCTTTTATTATTGCAAGAGTGATAAGCTAAAAGAATCTTGAGATTTTTTTCAAGAAAGCCTACAACGTTTGGAACTATTCCCCCCCCCCAAAAGATGACCTATCCTCTCAGTTACCACTTTCTCAATAACCTCAACTCGACATAAGAAGACTGAAAAATGTCCCTTAGAATAGGAAAAAGAACGATAATTCTCTAATTTTTTCAATAGGTGAGCTCTAAAAAACTGCAAAGACATTTTGTTGAGAGCAAGTATGATACGTTAAATGCAAGGCGAAGATCGCCAAAAAAGCGGAGCATACTTGTTTGTCTGTGAGCATTTTTTGGTGATTTTCAACGCAGCAGTTGGCGTATCAGACGATGCTATCACAGGGTTCTTAGGTCGAGTTGAGGTTAACATAGATGAAATGCATTGATGCTGGAAAACCGATCGAGGATGTTTGTCGGCTGGTTTTTTGGGGGGTGATTCCTAGACAGCGTTTCAACTACTTTGCTATAGTCAGTCTTGTAAAAATGACTAAACAAATAAAGGTAAGATTGGCATGGGTAAAACGCTATCTTGCGCATGGGATTGGCACTGCGCGTGCCATATGCATTTATTAAAACACGCGATGGCATGGAAATCACAGCGAAACATTTTATTAAGGATCACGTTCATGCATGTAAAAACTGTGGTGACAATGAAAAAAAAATTGTATTGCTCCACAGAAGAAAGAGCTATTCACCTTCTACTAAAATGTATGGCTGGTATTTAGTACGTTGTTGGAATTGCGGTTTTAGCGCTTCCCCAGAATCAAACATCGTGGAAGCGCTGCGAAACTGGAACGGCATGAACGCTCAGATAAACTACTAAAGACCAGCTCAGCGCCCCGTCATTCCGGCGAAAGCCGGAATCCAGGGAAGCCGCCTATAGCAAATGGGCATCTCTACTACGAAACTTAGTTGCAGTCTAAGAACGTTAAAACCGGGGATTGTTAAGGGGGGAAATGCCTTGTTTTCCCCCTTTAACATCAACAGATTATACTCCCCGCGACATTAAGATCTTTTTCAAAAACTCGCGATTTCAAACGCGGGGAGTATATACAATCAATGAATACATTACATGAAAAATCGCTTATTTTACGCGATATTGTTTGGTTAATTCCCTTGCTCTTTCTTCTGTTTGGCGCTGGCATAGGGATGCGTCCTTTCATTACGCCTGATGAAGGGCGTTATGCAGAAATTCCCCGTGAGATGGTAGAGTCGGGCGATTATGTTACCCCCCATCTAAATTACATCAAGTATTTTGAAAAACCGCCGCTTTCTTATTGGTTAGAGGCAGGCGCCATTAAAGCCTTTGGTTTTAGTGAATTTTCATTGCGCATCATTCCTGCTTTTACCGCATTACTGACTTGTTTGATGGTTTATGTAGCAGGTAGAAAACTCTATGGCAGACATACAGGCCTATTAGCTTGTTTTATATTGGCAACTTCAGCGCTTTATTTTGGCATGTCTCGTTATATCAGTACGGATATGCCATTAACAGCCTGGGTAACTTTTACGCTGCTGCTTTTTATCCTTGGAGAATGTGAAAAGTCACCTTGTAAGCAGCGTTATTATTTTTGGGGAATGTATGTTTTTACAGCTTTAGCCGTATTGACCAAGGGGTTAATCGGGATTGTTTTTCCTGGGATGATTGTTTTTATCTGGTTATGTATAACAGGACGATGGGGGCGGCTGAAGAACTATTGTGTGCCTTCGGGTATTTTACTTTTTCTAATCATTGCAGCACCTTGGCATATTTTAGTGCAGCTTAAAAATCCTGAATTTTTTCATTTCTATTTCATTGAACAACATTTTCTTCGCTATTTAACTGATTATGCAGGGCGGGAGCAACCTTTTTGGTTTTTTTCTACAGTAACGTTGGTAGGCTTTTTCCCTTGGGTTTGTTTTTTAATAGCGGGGGTAGGGCATTGCCTAAAAAAGCTTAGGAGTTGCACAGCGGCAAAGCTCCTGCTTAATTTTTTTTCATATATGAAAGCTTATCCGCACACCGGATTTTTAATTTTGTGGCCTGTAACGCTCTTTATATTTTATAGCTTATCAAAATCATTGTTGCTTTCTTATGCTTTACCGCTGATGCCACCTTTAGCTATATTGTTAGCGCGCCATTTTTCTGTATACGGGAAAAATTCGGTTGATATCATTAGCCGGAATGGGTTCTTTTTGTTGGGTTTTTTAGGCGTTATAACAAGTATAATCAGTATGGTTTTTATAGGCGTAAGGGATTGGTTTCCTGGAGAATGGTTAGTTTGTGCAGCGGTTAGCCTATTTATTATAACGTTATGCTTGAGTAGTTTAATGTATTGGAAAAAGGGTCTTTATGCAGGAGTTATTGCCCTGACAGCAGGGATGGGCATTAGTTTTATTGTTGCAGACAACGCTTTTTCCGTTTTGGATACGCGTTCGATTAAACCGCTTGCTATGAACATAAAGCTGCTGCAAAAAGGGAATGCGGAAGTCATTTCATACCATGAATACTTCCAAGATCTGCCTGCTTATTTGGGTAAGCGTGTTATGATAGCACGTTATAAAGGCGAGCTGCTTTTTGGCACACAGCATCAAGATACGCGTGATTGGATGTTAGATGATGCATCTTTCTGGCAATATTGGGGCAATCATTCAAATCTGTTTATGATTATGCGGTTGTCCGATTATGAAGACTTGGTAAAGCAGGGGATTAAACCGTTGTACCCGGTTAAACAAACGGCCAGGAATATATTAGTAACGAATCAGCAATTTCTGCTTCCCGTTCACCATTAATAGGTTGATTTTGACTTACTATACCTATTATGTAATACTCTTTTTTAATCGTAATACTTTTTAGGAGATAATCATGCTTTCTTCTACGCTTACATCCAAAGGTCAAATCACTATACCTGCCAATTTTCGTCATGCACTGGATTTGCATCCTGGAGACACTTTATTGTTTGATCTTGTTGACCATAGAGTAATTATTTCAAAGAAAAAGGACGATATAACACAAGCGTTTGGTATGTACCGTGTCAATAAAAAAATAACCCTTAAGAATATTCAAAAAGTTATCGAGGCTGGTTACTCTGATGATAGCCGTTGATACAAATATTATTGTGCGGATTTTTATTGATGATTTAAATACTCTTCAAGTTAAAGCTGCTAGGAATTTGGTTCGAAAAGTAAAACAAGTATATCTTACACATGTTGTTATCGTTGAGATGGTATGGGTTTTAATGAGAGCTTATCAGTTGCCAAAGCCAAATATTGTGAATATTTTGCATGAAATTTGTGAGAACGCTGCCTTTGTTGTGGATGATAAAACAGTATTATTAGATGCGTTAACTTTATTTAAGAACAATACTGTGGAATTTTCTGATTGTATGATATTGGCTACTGCTAAACTAGCAAATGTGGAAAGAATTTATACATTTGACGCTAAATTTGCTCGCTTAGAAGGTGTTGAAAGATTATAAATTCATGAAAATTAATATACTTCCCTGGTTATTATGCGGCGTTTTTTTAAATGCTGCTGCGCAGTTATTGCTGAAGGCAGGTTCTGGTCGGATTAGCGAGACCACCTTTACTTGGTCAAATCTTATTCCAATTAGTTTACAAATAGCTACGAGCCCCTGCATATTGTTGGGACTTGCCTGTTATGTGATTAGTGTGGTGGTATGGATTGGTGTATTATCCCGAGTGGATGTAAGTGTGGCTTATCCTATGGTCAGCTTAGGTTATGTCGTGAATGCGGTTGCAGCGTATTATCTGTTTGGAGAGGCGTTGACAGTTGCTCGGATAAGCGGTATTTTTTTGATATTGGCTGGCGTTTATTTGGTGGCCAGGAGTTAAATGAAAAAAATCAGTTTCTATAGGGGAAAACAGCATTTTTTGGTAGAGAAAATGTTATTAACCAAGAAGCAAAGTTGGTATATCCAATTGTTTTCCACTGTAGGCTAGTATCTTATCTGCCGTCACTAACGTGGCATTCATGGCAGCGCTACACGCTAAATGAAGCGCATCAAGCGTACGTAACTGTGTACGGTAAGCATTTAAAAATCCTATGGCTTTTTCAAATAGGGTATCTATGATGTAAATTCTTTGGTACATTAATTCAGATAAGTGCTGATTGAATAGTGCAGTCACTATATTGATGTTATGTTGGCTAATCTCTTTGTTTCGTTTTTTCATAGCAAGGGCAGAGTAGAATTCTACTTCTGTTAGGCGAGAGATATAAGGCTGTTCTTGGTTTTTTTGCAATAATTCAAGAATGTTTTGGCTGTGTCCTTCGGGAACATAACAAGACACCAAAACACTTGTGTCTAAATATAGAATCATTTGTTTAATTTCGTTCTTGATTTCTTTGCTTTAATACAGTATCACACATACTTGTTTTGAGCTTAATATTACGTAGTTGATAATGTAACTGCTTTAGTTCGTTTATAAAATTTATTTTTTTAGTGTTCATGTTGATTGCCTCATCTGCCGCTATTAAAGGGAGAAGCCGCGCTATTGGGCGATGATGTGATGTTATGATTAGCTCTTCGCCTTGACACACTTTCTTTAAATAAGTGCTCAAGTGATTTTTTAAATCTTTAATTGAGGTTTGCATTGAATTTAAATAGGATGTGGCTATAATCGCTAACTAATATAGCTACTTTATTAGAAAAGTCAAACTTATTATTGTAATGGCCAAAAAACAACAAAATGTATAACCTGCGCGAAAAAATAGAAAATAAAATACCTGATCAAGTGAAGAAAATTTATCAGAATCACAAGACTTTGATTTTAGCAATAATTGCTATAGCAGTATTTGTTGTTCTCTATAAAGGATATCGGAGTTATAAAATAGCGCATTCTGCCCATACAGAAATGGTCAGTGTATCGGTTGCAACGACCGTACAAAAAAATATGACTGTTCCTTTTTCAGTGATTGGAACAGTTGCTGCGTATAATGCAGTTAATATTATGTCCCAAGCAAGTGGGCAAATCATGCAGATTCTCTTTAAACGCGGTCAACTGGTAAAGCAGGGGCAATTACTGTTTGTTATCGATCCGCGCCCTTCTGAAGCGCAGTTGCAACAACAAAAAGCTAATTTAGACAGAGACCTGGCACAGCTTAAATATGCCCAAGTAACCCGTCAGCGCGATAAAGCTTTGATTGGCAAATCGTATGTTTCTCGGTCAACCTATGACCAAGATGTCAGTACAGAAGAATCTGATAAAGCAACGGTGGAATCTGATAAGGCAGCTATTGTTAACGCTGAACTGCAACTGGAATATAGCTATATACATTCGCCTATTACAGGTAGAACGGGGGATATTTTTGTAGATCCAGGGAATATTGTAGAGTCGGGGCAATATGTAACGCTCACAACCATTAATCAGCTACAGCCTATTTATGTGAATTTCTCTGTGCCGCAAAATTACTTTTCTGTGGTATCTGAAAATGGCGAATATAAGCCGCTTACAGTAAGCGCGAAAGTAGGCGATGAGATTAAAACAGGGCATTTGAGTTTTGTGGATAATCAAATCAGTACGACAACAGGCACTATAAATCTTAAAGCGACATTTCCTAATACAGATTTGAAACTCTGGCCGGGTCAGTATGTAGATATAAATTTGCCAACCGCTAGTTTTGAAAAGGCGTTAGTCGTTCCTACGGTAGCCGTGCAGCAGGGGGCTAATGGTAGCTATCTTTTTGTGGTGAAACCAGATTCTACTGTAACCTATCGTACAGTGGACGCTGGACCCACGGTTGGCGATGAAACTATCGTATTAAAAGGATTAAAAGCGGGAGATAAAGTCGTCACATCGGGACAACTGCAATTAACAGACGGCAGTTTAATAAAAATAATACCTTCGGCTACTACGGCGCATGAAGGAAGCCAGTCATGAATTTCAGTATACCTTTCATTCAGCGTCCTGTCATGACTGTCCTGGTTATGTTAGGGATTTTGCTATTTGGGTTGCTGGCGTATACACAGTTGCCTGTCAGCGATTTGCCTGATATGGAATTGCCTACGATTGTGGTAACAGCTAGCTTATCGGGCGCCAGCCCAGAAACCATGGCAAGTTCAGTGGCAACTCCTCTAGAGCAGCAATTTTCGTCAGTTCCCAGTCTTAACTATATGTCTTCCAGCAATACTGCCGGCCAGACCCAAATCACGCTGCAGTTTGATCTTGATCGCGATATAGATGGCGCTGCCAGCGATGTGGATGCGGCTATTTCTGCAGCCAGCAAATTACTGCCTTCAGATTTAACGTCGCAACCTACTTATCGTAAGGTTAATCCTTCTTCAGCCCCTGTTATTTATTTGGCGATGAGTTCTGATATATTGCCGCCCTCGGTCATTGATAATTATGCAGAAAATCAGTTGGCGCAGCTTATTTCCATGCTGGATGGGGTTGCACAAGTAAATATTTATGGCTCGCAAAAATACGCTGTACGCATACGCGCCGATCCTAATCAACTAGCCAGTCGCAATATTGGCATTGATACATTGATGAACACCGTGGCTGCAAATAATGTGTATCAGCCAACGGGCAATTTAAACACGCCAAATTTAAGCATTCCTATTGACATAAATGGCCAATTGAAAAAAGCCGCAGATTATAGGCCGCTCGTTGTTAGTTATATCAACGGCGCTCCTGTACGTTTGCAGGATGTGGGCCGTGTCATTGATAGTGTGCAGAATAATCAGGTGTCAGCTTGGTTTAATAATTCAAAAGCAATAGTATTGGCAGTGCAGCGTCAATCCGGTTCTAATACTCTGGCAGTTATTAACGAAATTAAAAACTTATTGCCTAGTTTTCAAAAAGGATTACCTGCTGCCATTAAGCTTTCTATTGTATACGATCGTTCTATTTCTATAAAAGCTGCGGTTGCTGAAGTCAAAAAAGCGCTTATTCTTGCTGTTATTTTAGTGACTTTAGTCATTTTTATTTTTCTGCGTAATGTTTCCGCAACGATTATTCCCGCGATTGCTATGCCATTTTCTATTATTGGCACTTTCGCAGTTATGCATTTATTGCATTTCAGTATTGATACTATTTCGTTAATGGCATTGACTTTAACGGTAGGTTTTATAGTAGATGATGCAATTGTAATGTTAGAAAACATTTCCCGTCATATTGAGCATGGAGAAACGCCGTTTCGTGCAGCGCTAAAAGGTTCTAAGGAAATTAGTTTTACAATTTTCTCTATGACTATTTCATTAGTGGCAGTATTTATTCCCGTTTTATTTATGGGGGGCGTCGTAGGAAAATTGTTTCATGAGTTTGCGGTGACTACGGTAGTGGCTATTTTGTTGTCGGGCTTCATTTCCATCACGCTCACCCCTATGTTAGCCAGTCGATTTTTGCGTGAAGTCGATGAATCAAAACTGCCTACTTTTTTAAAACATAGCGAAACTATTTTTAATAAAGTCTATGCTTTTTATGAGCATACTTTAGATTGGAGCTTGAATAACCCCAGAAAGATAACGGATTTTTTTATTATCAGTCTCCTATTGACGGCTATATTGTTTGTGATTATTCCTAAAGGATTTATGCCAAGTCAAGATATTGATCAATTGCTTGCTTTTACTGAGGCGGATACTAGCGTTTCTTTTGATGCCATGAAAAAACGTCAGGATCAAATTTCAAAAATTATCCAAAAAGATTCGAACGTGAAGTCCATGGTGTCTGTTGTTGGGGCTGGAGGGGCAACTTCTACATTGAACAACGGTCGTATTTTTATACGCTTACTGCCAGCTAAAGAACGTTCTTTAACGGCAGATGAGGTGATACAAGAACTTCGTCCTAAACTAACAAGCGTTCCTGGCATAAAGGTGTATTTGCAGAATATTCCTTCCGTACCAATGGGAGGAGTTTCAAAGAGCGCTTATCAATATACCTTGCAGGATTCTAATTTTCAGGAATTACAATATTGGACTAATCTTTTTCAAACGCGTATAGCTAAACTGCCTGCTTTACAAGACGTTACCAGCGACTTAGACTCCGTAACGCCACAAATACATATCAAAGTAGATCGTGAAAAAGCAGCTCAATATGGCGTTAGTATGGAAACGATAGAAAATGCTTTAGGTATAGCATACTCCCAGCAGCAGATTTCTACGATTTATGATACCCTAAATAGTTATTGGGTCATTATGGAAATTGAGCCAAAATATCAGAAAAATCCAGATGCGCTTAAATTGCTTTATTTAACCTCCAGTTCCGGGACACAAGTGCCATTGAGCGCCATCGCTACTTTTTCTATGTCTAAAGAACCCCTCACGGTTAGTCATACAGGTGTACAAACGTCTGCCACTATTTCATTTAATTTGAAACCCGGTTCATCCATGAGTGATGCAGCTAATGCCATTAATACGATTTATAAAGAACTGAATCCTCCGTCTACCTTAACAGCTGGCTTTCAAGGCACAGCTCAAGCCTTTCAGTCTTCTCAGCAAGGAATGGGTTTGCTGCTCATTATTACTGCTTTTGTGATTTATTTGGTTTTGGGTATTTTGTATGAAAGTTTTATACATCCCTTTACCATTCTTGCTGGATTGCCTTCCGCTGGCGTAGGCGCTTTGCTTGGGTTGCTGTTTTTCTACGGAGAATTGGATATTTACGGATTTATAGGATTAATTATGTTAATTGGGATTGTCAAGAAAAATGCTATTATGATGATTGATTTTGCGCTTGTTGCAGAGCGCGAGCAAAAATTATCCGCTAAGGACGCCATACGGCAAGCGTGTTTAATCCGTTTTCGCCCGATTATGATGACTACCATGGCAGCTTTGTTTGGTACGCTTCCATTAGCCTTGGCTTTTGGGGCAGGCTCTGAAACACTTAAGCCATTAGGCATTGCAGTAGTAGGCGGATTATTAATTTCACAACTGTTGACGCTTTACATTACACCTATTATTTATTTGTTTTTTGATGCCAAGGCTAAGCGATTCTCTTTTACAGAATATCAGGTATAGCTATGAACACTATTTTTTTGCCTTTTTCCAAACCCAGCATTAGTCAGGCGGCTATTGAAGAAGTCGTAGATTGTCTAAAATCTGGTTGGATCACCACAGGCCCGCGCGTACAAAAATTTGAAGACGCTCTGGCTGTTTACCTAAAACCTCCTCATATAGCAGTCTTGTCTTCTGCAACGGCTGGCCTGCATTTAGCTTTGCTTGCGTTAAATCTGCAGCCTGGCGATGAAGTGATTACTGTGCCGCTGACCTTTGTAGCAAGCCTTAATATGATTGTATTAGCAGGCGCAAAACCTGTTTTAGTCGATGTTGATGAGACGTATAATATGGATGTATCTCGTTTGGAGAAAGCGATTACGGCGAAAACTAAGGTCATTATGCCCGTACATTTTACAGGATTGCCGGCTGATCTAGACCCTATTTACAGATTGGCAGAAAAATATAATTTACGGGTGGTTGAGGATGCGGCACAGGCTATTGGAGCGAGTTATAAAGAGCGATTGTTAGGCAGTTTTGGTGATACCCAAGTTTTTAGTTTTCATCCGAATAAAAATATGACAACGGGAGAAGGAGGCTGCGTTACTTCCTACGATGCTCAATTAATGGAAGCTGTGCGTTTACTGCGTTTTCACGGGATAGATCGTACGGCTTGGAATCGTTACGCCAAAGATGGCGATCAAAGTTATAACGTTGCCATGCCTGGATTTAAATACAATATGATGGATATCCAAGCAGCCTTAGGCCTTCATCAGTTAAGTGAGTTAGAATACTTCATTGCTAAACGCACGGTATTAGCAAACCGCTATTTATCTATTTTATCTGATTGGCCTGAACTTACATTGCCGAAACTTCCTCATTATGCACATCGTCATCCCTGGCATTTATTTTGTGCATTAATTAATCCTGATAAAGCGGGGATGGATCGCAATACATTTATGCAAAAAATGAAAGAGCATAATATTGGTACGGGGCTACATTACAATGCTGCACATTTGTATGAATTTTATCAGACAAAATTTGGTTTTAAAGAGGGCGATTTTCCAGTGGCAGAAAATTTTTGTTCGCGTATAGTCAGTTTGCCGTTATTTCCAAATTTAACAAAAGATGATCAGGATAGGGTAGTAACTGCCATGCGGCAAGTGTTTAAAAAATGAGGATTCCTATGAAACCATCGGAAGCTTTTCGTTTACATCGTCAAGAGATTCGTCGAATTGTAGAGCAGCATCATGCTTATAATGCTCGAGTTTTTGGCTCAGTTTTGCGAGGTAATGATACTGAAAGTAGTGATTTAGATTTGTTAATTGACCCTACGTCAAAAACTACCTTAATGGATATTGGCGCTATTCGTTATGAATTGCTTCAATTACTGGGTATACCAGTAGATGTGTTAACACCTAAAGCGTTGCCTGATGGCATGAGACAGAAAATATTATCAGAAGCTATGTTAGTATGAGTATTTTGCGTTTAGTCAATTATCTTGAGCATATCTTAGAAGCTATGCAACGTATTTTTAGTTATACTGAAGATATAACCGAATTAACTTTTACTGAGAATAAGCTTATACAAGATGGCGTGATTCGCAATCTAGAAGTCATCGGTGAGGCTTGTAGGAATATTACGCGGCATTATCCGGATTTTGCAAAACAATATCCTAATTTCCCGCTAGGAATAGCTTATGAAATGCGTAATGCATTAATTCATGGTTATTTTAAAATAGATTTAGAAATTGTTTGGAGAACTATAGAAAAAGAACTACCAGGCTTACATAAACAAACTAAGAAACTTTACAAACAAATGAAAAATACAAAGGACTCTTTGCGTGATCCAACCTTACATTAGTATAGTTATACCGGTTTATAACGAACAAGAAGTTTTAGAAATGCTTTATCAGCGGTTAATGTCCGTCATGGATAATTTGCAAAAACCGTATGAAGTCATTTTAGTGAACGACGGCAGTCGTGACAAAACGCCTAAGATTCTTAATGAATTTTTTGAGCGTCGTCCTGACAACATACGCGTCGTTCATTTTAGTGCTAATTATGGCCAGCATTTGGCTATTATGGCAGGACTTGAGCAGGTGCAAGGACAAATTGTCATCACCCTAGATGCAGATTTACAAAATCCCCCAGAGAATATTCCTAATCTTATTGCCAAAATAGAAGAAGGTTATGATGTAGTCAGCGGTTATAGAGAAAATCGCCAGGATAGTGTATGGCGAAAAAAAATCTCGCAACTACACAACTACTTCCGCGCCAAAATGATTCCAAATATCATCATGAAAGATGAGGGTTGTATGCTGCGAGCCTACCGTCGCAACATTGTGGATTTAATGATATCTAGTCAAGAGACCAATACATTTATTAATGCATTAGCGCTAAGTTATGCGCACAATCCTACTGAAATTCCTGTCACGCATGAAGCGCGTGCGGCAGGTGAGTCCAAATATAATTTTTATAAATTGATTCGTTACAATTTTGATTTAATCACGAATTTTTCATTAGCTCCATTGCAATTATTTACAATTTTAGGCATTTCCGTTTCTGTTTTAAGCGGATTATTAGTGATTTATTTATTGTTAAGACGCCTTATTGCCGGACCAGAAGTAGGGGGTGTTTTTACTTTATTTGCTGTCGCTTTTTTCTTAATTGGATTATGTTTGTTAGGGTTAGGCATTTTAGGGGAATATATAGGCCGCATTTATCAAGAGGTTCGCCGAAGACCGCGGTTTGTGATTCGTGAGATTGTGGAGAATAAAAATGATTAATTTCTAAGTTAGATAATATCTAAAATTTTGATTACAGTATAAGCGGATTCTTCGTAGGGATGTGCCTTTTTTAATTCAGCGATAACAGCTTTAATACAATCAGCTGAACACACCATTTCTACTTTATATTCAGCTACTCGACTAATTTTCCCTTGCTCGCCTGAGAAAGGCTGGCTGTTTTCCAAAGGTCGAAATTGCCCTTCACCGAGAACCTGCCAGGCGCACTGATCGTAATTGCCAATACGACCTGCGCCTTTGGCAAATAAGGCTTCTTTTACGCTTTCTAAGTGCGTGACAGGAACATAAAAAGTAAGTTGGTACATAGTTTTTTCAAAGAATGGTTATATTTTAGCACAGGATACCGATTGCAGCTGAATTTTTGGATTTTTCGCGCTCGCTTACGAGAGATTAGGACGCAAGATGAGATGCTAAAAACCTAAAATTCAACGATGAGAGGTATACACCAGGGAAGGTTCGCCTCATCGAAAATATTAATAACGTTGCAAAAAGAAAATGAAAATAGTATAACATTTAAATGCGAATTGTGGGCTAAAAATTTGATTAAAAAAGAATCCTTATTTTATACCTCTCCCCTTTGTGGGAGAGGTCACGGCGTTGTTTTTACGCAGGCGGGTGAGGGGAGATTTTAATCACTCCTTCCTTACACGTCTAGACAGGCTCTTCGGGCACCTTCTCCTACGAGAAGAGGATAAAGAATAATCTCATAACTTGTAGTTAGCATTTAAGATGCATTATTTTGAAGAAAATTTTCTAACCGACATTAAATGAATACAAGGAAAAAAATATGAGTCTTAAAATTTTAATTCTTGGTGTTAACGGATTTATTGGCAATGGGCTCGTCAGAGCTATTTTAAAGCATACGGACTGGGAAGTGTATGGGATGGATATGTCTACTCACAAGCTTGAAGGCAGTCTAGGCCACGAGCGTTTTCATTTTATTGAAGGTGATATTGGTATTAATAAAGAGTGGATAGCGTATCATATTAAAAAGTGTGACGTTGCATTTCCATTGGTAGCGATTGCTAATCCTGCCACTTATGTCAAAGACCCATTAAGTGTTTTTGAGTTGGATTTTGAAGCAAACCTAGAAATTATCCGCCAGTGTATGCATTATAAAACCCGCGTTATTTTCCCTT
>JACCDN010032224.1_pt1 | contig 14287 bp, 13 predicted proteins | sample 7441691 | NCBI WGS metagenome assembly JACCDN01 (sample SAMN15323439, study PRJNA562643) | freshwater metagenome | isolation source: river surface water | place: USA:Blue River Watershed | collected 2017-08-16
CAATACGATAACCTGGATGCTTTAAACACACTGGCAGATCAGGTGGATATTCTAACCTACGAATTTGAAAATATCTCTTCAAGCGCGTTAGAACAATTAGAACAACAAACTAACTTAACACATAAAAAATTATATCCCAGCGCCGCTATTCTAAAAATCTCTCAAGATCGTCTGCAAGAAAAATATTTGTTTGAACATTTACATATTCCAACCACCCAATATGCTCCTGTGGATTCGCTGACAGCTTTGAAAAAAGCGGCTCATGACATAGGGCTTCCTGCTGTTTTGAAAACGCGCTGTCTGGGGTATGACGGCAAGGGACAAGCTATCATTAAACATTATCCAGATATAGAAGCAGCTTGGGAAACGCTCAAAGATCAGCCGCTTATATTGGAAAATAAAGTCAATTTTGATAGAGAAGTTTCTTGTATTGGGGTAAGAAATATCCAAGGAGATATTTATTTTTACGCATTAACAGAAAATCAGCACAAAAACGGTATTTTGCACTTATCCCATGTTGTTCAACACAATCAAGAAATTGAAAAACTAGCGCAAGATTACGTGACCCGTATTTTAAAAGAGTTTAATTATGTCGGTGTTTTAACGGTCGAATTTTTTCAAAAAGACCAAGCATTGATCGCCAATGAAATAGCGCCGCGCGTTCATAATTCAGGACATTGGACAATAGAAGGCGCTGATACGAGTCAATTTGAAAATCATCTGCGAGCTGTTTGTAACTTGCCGCTAGGTTCTACCCGCACACGCGATCAGGTAGCAATGTTAAATTTGGTAGGAAAAATTCCTGATTTGGAAAAAATGTTGAAAATACTGCATGCACATTGCCATCTTTACGGCAAAACGCCTCGTGAAGGAAGGAAATTGGGTCATGTGACGTTGTGTGTGGATAACGAGAACATTTTTCAGGATAAATTGGTAGAATTGTTGCAATTAGCAGAGTAAGTCTTGATAAGCGAATACACCCTGCCTTAGAAAGTGTCTTCAAATATTGAATCGAGTTTTGTAAGAATATCTTCATTATAAAAGGATATCATTTTGACGGTTGATCTGATTTTTTCAATAGCAGAATTAGTACTGCTTACTGCCTATTTCTCTAGAAGCATACTAGCGCTGCGTCTAATAAGCATCATAGGGCTAGCCTTCTTTGTTATTGGTGCTCTAATAAGTGGGGTAAAACACGAAGGAATGATGGCCCTTTTAATTTTTAATGGGCTTAGCCTAGTCGTTAATGCTTATCAGAGTATAATGCTATTCGTTGAAAAAGCGCCTATTTTTTTACCGCCAGATATCAAGCAGATTTACATGGAAAGTTTCCAGATAATGACAACTAAACAATTTTATAAAATTTATAAATTTGCAACCATCCGTCAATACACAAAAAATGCTTTGGTAACGGAGCAAGGAAAACCTGTTCCAGAACTTATCGTTATAAAGGCAGGAACCGCTGAAGTAGATGTAAACAATAAGACTGTTGCACAACTAGGCCTAGGTTTTTTTATTGGCGAAATGAGCTTTTTAACAGACAATATTGCCAGCGGAACAGTTCGAGCTAAGGATGTCTTGACTTGTATCGTCTGGGAGAAAAATCGGTTGGCTGTTTTAGAAAACTCTGCTTCTGATTTATATATTAAACTACAAGAGGCAATAGCTCTTAATCTAATAAAGAAACTCCATAGCAATTCTCTTAAAAAAATATAACGCTTATCACATAAAAATGTCCCTTGAAATGGCAAAGAAAAATAATAAAATTGCAAAGTAGGATTTCGTATTCTATATTTTAAGATGAGCATGATGCGTTTTATAGAAATTCGATTTCAAGTGCAACCGAAATTTCTCTTTGTGGTTGCCGCAATTTATAAGGCAGAAGCGACCCCAAGATTTTTTAAAATCGGTCGCAAGGAGGCAGAGTGGATATCATTGTTAAGAAGTTTGGCGGCAAATTGCTCGCGTCTATTCCTAAAATTCAACAAATTGCAAAAAATGTAGCGCAAGAAGCAAGACAAGGGGGAAAAATTGTAGTGGTTGTTTCTGCCATGGGGGATACTACTGAACAACTCATTACTCTATCAAAGCTTATCACGGATACTCCCCCCAAAAGAGAATATGATGCTTTGCTTGCATCTGGAGAGCAAGCGGCAATGTCTTTATTTGCTATGGCATTATCCGCCGCAGAATGTCCTGTTAAATTTTATACGGGCTTCCAAGCAAAAATATTGACTAAAAAAATGCGTCATGTCACTGATATTGTCAACATAGACACAAAAGCTATTCTGAAAGATCTTAGATTAAATAGAGTAGTAGTAGTTGCTGGTTTTCAGGGTGTCGATATAAAGGGGAATATCACTACCTTAGGTCGTGGTGGATCTGATTTGACCGCTGTTGCATTGGCTGCTTTTTTGCATGCTACTTCGTGTGAAATCTATAAGGACACAGGTGGTGTTTATAGCATTGACCCACATAGAATAAGCAACAGTTATTTAATTCCTTTCGTAACTTATGATGAAATGCTGGCTATTTCCAATGCTGGAGCATCACTACTGCAAGCACAGGCAGTCAAATTGGCCAAAGCGAAAAACGTTCGCATTCATATTATGGATGGCGAAAAAAACCAGTGTGGCACGGTTATTTCAGCGGATAGACATCGTCAAAATGGCTATTTTTACAGTATGGTGGAAGATAATGCTCATGTGTTCGCACAGTTAAAAGAAAATATTGCACATTTACATGTCGATCAGGAAGCGCTTGCTTATATGAAAGCTAATCATTTGAATTGTAAAATAATTAAAACAATTACGCATCATTACTATTTATCATTATTAAGTCGCGATTTGGATAAAATAAAATCACAAACCTTCTTTAAGTATTGTTTTCATAAAAATTTATTCAAAAAGTTGTCGGTTATTTCAGATCATGTTGATGTCGTACTAGCGGCATACAAGAAAAACATGCCTGCAGATCTCTTAACGCGAATAGAGATATTTAAGAACCATAAAAAAAATATCATCACTTTTTTTATAAGATCCAATGATTGCAATAGCATAATAGAAAAAATGCATTTAAATTTTCAGGAGAAAACAGCATAAATTTCTCACAAGGGAGGCTTCCATGTTCACTTATGCTAACATATTAGAGTATGAATCGAATGTCCGTTATTATTCTAAACATTTTCCGGGTGTTTTTTCGCATGCAAAAGGCAGTTTCATTTACAACAAGCAGAATAAGGCGTACCTAGATTTTTTTAGTGGGGCAGGCGCATTAAATTACGGACACAATAATTCAGTCTTTAAAACAGCACTCATACGTTATATTAATAATGCAGGCATTGTACATGGATTAGATATGTCCACCCCTGCACATCTAAAATTCCTGCAGAATTTCCATGATATTATTTTAAAAAAACGTAACCTAGATTACAAAATTCAGTTTACTGGGCCTACGGGTGCAAATGCTGTGGAAGCTGCATTAAAATTAGCGAGGAAGTTCACAAGCAGAAAAAATATTTGTTATTTCAAAGATTCTTACCATGGCCTATCTCTGGGCGCCCTATCAGTCAGTGATTCGCCTAAGCGAAAAGAAAATATACACATTACCTTTCCACACACACTTATAGCGCCTTACGATATACCTGGATCGACAGAATTAGTGTTGATTCAGCTCAGAGAAATGATAGAAACGTTGACCCCAGAGGAATTGCCTGCTGCTTTTATTTTGGAAACTGTCCAGGGTGAAGGGGGCGTTAATGTTGCATCGGAAGCTTGGTTAAAAGGGGTATCAGACATCGCTCGACAATTTGGTATCTTGCTAATTGTGGATGATATTCAGGTAGGTTGTGGGCGAACGGGTTATTTTTTTAGTTTTGAGCCCTACCCTATTTATCCTGATATTGTTTGCTTATCTAAATCAATTAGCGGCTATGGTCTTCCGCTTGCTGTTTTATTATTAAGGCCGTCGGTCGATGTATGGGAATCGGGGGAGCATAACGGCACATTCCGCAGCAATAATTTAGCCTTGTTAACAGCACAGATAGCGCTGAACTTTTGGAAAAATGACCGCCTTCAGGGAGCAATATTAGAGAAAGCTGCTATACTGCATGAGAACTTGGCATATCTAGTTGATCAATACCCCTATCATAAAAGCTGTGTCAAAGGACGAGGATTAATCCAGGGTATTGAATGGGCAGATGATAGCATTGCATCATTAGTTGCTCAGGCTGCTTTTCAAGAAGGGCTAATTATTGAAACTTCTGGCAAACGAAACCAGGTACTTAAAATTCTACCCGCTCTTACGATTAGTCAGTCCAATTTGATCAAAGGTATTCATATTATTGATCGCTGCATGAAAAAGATAATGGGATAAATGGACAACAAAAAGTACACTTTAGTCTACCATGCAGGCATTCAGCGTTATTTATCTGAAAATCGCTGTATTTTTCACATGCCAGGTCATAAAGGGCGATTTTTGACAGATGGTATCCCGGACAATATTCTACCTCCCGAGATGTTTCCGTATGATATAACAGCATCTTGTGATCGAGAAGATTTATATAACCCAAAAACTTTTTTGAAAAAATCATTAGATAATTTAACTGATATTTATAGAACAGTTCGATCCTATTATTTAGTTAATGGCAGTACAGGCGGCAATCAGGCAGCATTAATAGCCACATTGAATCCAGGCGATAAGGTTTTAATGCCGCGCCATGTCCATAAACTTATTTATGGCGCTTTAGTGGTTACACAAGCGAAGCCAGTTTATATGGAATTCGGCGACTCTCAAAACAGTCATCCTTTAGTCTCTGGTGTGGACCCTAAAAAAGTTGAAGCGGCACTTCAACATGACCCCGAGATTAAAGTTGTTTATTTGGTAAATCCAAGCTATACCGGCGCTTGTTCAGATATTGAAACAATTGTACGAATTGCACATAAATACCACAAAATCATTATTGTAGATGAGGCACATGGTTCGCATTTTTTCTTTCATTCAGAATTGCCGCCTTCCGCCATAACTGCCGGCGCTGATATCGTCGTACAGAGTACGCATAAAACTTTAAACGCTTTGAGCCAAACGGCATTGTTACATATTTGCACCGACAAGATTGATGTCGCACGTGTAGAACTGGTCATTGGCATGTTTCAAACTACATCACCTAACACGCTTTTCTTGCTAAGTTTGGAAGCAGCTGTTATACAAATGGTCAATCAAGGTTACCAGCTGCTTGATACAATACTGACATATGCGCGAGAGATACGACACAGCTTGCAATCATCGCGATTGCATTGCTTTGATAAAACATCGCTTTTGAAGGCGTATGTTGCTGATATTGATGAAACAAAATTATACATTGATGTTTCATCGCTTGGTTTAACGGGTTATGAAGCCAAAGATTTGCTAGCAAAAACCTATAAAGTCGAAGCGGAACTGGCCGATTATAAGCATGTTCTTTTTTCGCTCACGATAGCAGATTCCCCTTCTGAAATTAAAAAATTGAAAGAATCATTGTTCCGTTTAGCAGAACGGAGATATGGTAAACCGCATACAGATATACAGTTACCATCTTTTCCGATAGCGTCTAGCTTAACGCCCGCACAAGTCTTTTATGCAGAACATGAAGATGTGCCTTTAGCAAATAGCGTAGGGCGGATATGCGCTGAAATGATTACACCGTATCCGCCCGGGATTCCAACGCTAATGCCTGGAGAAATAATTAGTCAAGAATTGATTGAATATATTCAGTGTCTAATGACAATGAATGCTAGTTTTGGTGGCAGCAAATATAAAGATTTATCCTATATTATGATTGTTAAAAACCGATAAGAAAAACAACTATGTCTTTGCCAGTTATTGCTATTGTAGGAGCAACAGGTGCTGTGGGCACAGAGTTATTGCTTTGTCTGGAGCGACGGAATTTTCCTTTATCAAAATTACACCTTTTTGCATCTGCACGCTCAGCCGGCAAAAAATTATGTTTCAGACAGCAAGAAATTGTTGTTGAGCGCTTGAGCAAACAAAGCTTTAAAAATGTGAATATTGTTTTTTTTGCGGCTGGAAACGCTGTTTCAGAACAGTATTCTCAGTTTGCAATGAAAGAAGGCGCTGTGGTGATTGATAATTCTTCTGTTTTTCGTCAAGACCCAAATGTGCCATTGGTCATTCCTGAAATTAATCCAGAGATGATTTCCCAACATAAAGGACTCATCGCTAACCCTAATTGCTCCACGATCATTGCATTAACGCCTTTATGGCCGATACATCAGAAATTCACCATATGTCGCGCTATCGTGAGTACCTATCAGGCAGCATCTGGCAGCGGCGCCGCAGCTATGCAAGAACTGCTCAATGCAACTCACGCTTATCTAGATAATATGCCCTATCAGCATACAGTCCTTCCTCATCCCTATGCTTTTAATTTGTTTAGTCATAATTCAGCTATTGATCTTGCAACTGGGTATAATCGGGAGGAATTAAAAATGCTGACAGAAACGCGCAAAATTTTTAATACAAATGATATACAGATTAGTGCTACCTGCGTTCGAGTGCCTGTTTTACGCGCTCATTCCGAAGCTTTACATATTGAATGTCTCACGCCAATAACACCCAATGATGTGCGTGATCTTTTGAAAACATCGCCTGGCATAAAAATAATCGATGATGTTAAAAATAATTATTTCCCCATGCCTATCGATGCTTCAGAACAAGACAATATTCTAGTTGGACGCATTCGACAGGATATGAGCGATCCCACGGGGAAAGGCATTGCCATGTTTGTGGCAGGGGATCAATTGTTAAAGGGTGCAGCGCTAAATGCAGTACAAATCGCAGAGTATCTTGTTTAATTAGCTGCTATCCAGGCTAAAGTCGTATCAATCATACGATTAGAAAAACCCCATTCATTATCGTACCAACCTAATACTTTCACAATATTGCCATTTACTTTAGTTAGCGTTGCATCAAAAGTGCATGATATAGGCGTATGATTGAAGTCTACGGATACCAGTGGTTCGTCTGAATAGCGCATAATCTCTTTTAATGGGCCGTCTGCAGCAGTTTTCATTATGGCGTTCACTTCTTCTGCTGTTGTTTTTCGCTTGGATTCAAACGTTAAATCAATAAGCGACACATTGATAGTGGGAACACGAATTGCAAAGCCGTCTAGCTTTCCTGCCAAATCGGGAATGACCAATCCAACCGCTGCAGCTGCACCTGTTTTAGTAGGAATCATGGAATGTGTTGCAGAACGCGCACGACGTAGATCTGTGTGATACACGTCAATCAATCGCTGATCGTTCGTGTAAGAGTGAATGGTGTTCATGAGTCCCGATGCGATGCCGACTGTTTCATGCAAGGCTTTAGCCATAGGCGCGATACAGTTGGTTGTGCAGGATGCATTGGAGATTACGGTGTAATCTGCTTTTAAAGTATGATGATTTACTCCGTACACGATTGTGGCATCTATGTCTGTCCCTGCAGGTGCAGAAATCAACACTTTTTTAGCGCCAGCTTTTAAATGGGGCTCAACCTGTTTTTTACTGGTAAATAGCCCCGTGCATTCCAGCACAATATCAACACCTAATTCTGCCCAAGGCAGTTTGCCAGGATCACGTTCGGCAATGACTCGGATTTTATCGTCATTGACGATTAAATGATCGCCTTCTACGTTAACTTCACCGGAAAATTTTCCGTGAACGGTATCATAACGCGTCAAATAGGCATTTGTTTTGACGTCGCCCAAATCATTGATGGCAACAATTTGAATGCGATCTCTGTAACCGGATTCGTACACAGCTCGCAAAATGTTGCGCCCAATACGTCCGTAACCATTAATGGCAGCTTTGATAATCATATTTTTTTCCTTTAATTTTTAGGTGAAGATGTTTTTAACATGTTTGCTAAATTCTCTGATACGTAACTATTTCCTCCCAGTAATATTTCACTGGCATTTAAGTCATCCATAACTTATTTTTACAAATTAGTAACTGAAATTATAATACACTTTTCAATGTCTTCTCTATCTGCTCTACAGTCAATCCCAATGCAGCATAAACATCTTGATAAGGAGCTGATTCGCCATAACGGTTTAGTCCTACGATTTTACCTTGCAGTCCCACGTATTTATACCAAAAGTCAGCAGCGCCTGCTTCAATGGCAATTCTTGCCGTTACTTTTGCAGGTAACACGGACTCTTTATAGCTAGCATCCTGCTGGTCGAATAACGTGGTAGACGGCATGGATACCACGCGAATAAGATACCCTTGCGCTGTTAATTTGTTTGCCGCTTGTAATGCGAGCGATACTTCAGAGCCGGTTGCAATAATAATGGCTTGAGGTTTTTTTAGGCTGTCTTGTAGTATGTAGCCGCCTTTGTGAATATGCGCTAGCGTTTTTAGATCGCGCCTTTCTGTTGGTAAATTTTGTCGGGACAGCAATAAACAAGTAGGTCCTTGCTGATTTTCCAGAGCGCTTTTCCAGGCGATGGCGGTTTCAATCAAATCGCCGGGACGCCATACCGTTACATTGGGCGTAAGACGCAGCATGGCTGCATGTTCGATAGGTTGATGCGTAGGACCATCTTCCCCCAGACCAATGGAATCATGCGTCAATACGAAAATAACACGCTGTTTCATTAAAGCGGCTAACCGAACAGCATTACGTCCGTAATCCACGAATGTTAAAAATGTTCCACCATAAGGGATTATGCCCCCATGTAACGCCAGACCATTCATAATGGCAAACATCCCAAACTCTCGTACGCCATAATGAATATAATTGCCGTCAGGTTGGGCGGCAGTAAAGCTTTTGGATTGGGCATGCCAGGTATTATTGGAATGGGTTAAATCAGCTGAACCGCCCGTGAGTTCGGGCAGTAAAGCAGCATAACCATCTAGACACATTTCCGATGCTTTGCGGGTAGCCATAGACTGATTTTTTTCAATCGTCGTTTGAATAAAGGCCTTGCTCTTTCTTTCCCAATCTTTGGGAAATTGACCATTCATGCGGCGCAAAAATTCTTCTGCAAGGATAGGATTTGCTCTGCGGTATTTTTTAAATTTCTCTTGCCATTCAGTTTCTAAGCGTTCGCCTAATTTTTTTGCATTCCAAGCATTGTAAATTTCCACGGGAATAAAGAAAGGCGGATATTCCCAGCCTAACGCTTGCCGAGTAGCAGCAATTTCAGCGTCTCCCAAAGGAGAGCCGTGCGTTTTAGCATTGCCTGCCAAATTTGGAGCGCCAAAACCAATTTTTGTTTGGCAACAAATCAAGCTGGGCTTGTTGTTGACATCGCGCGCTTCTTCAATAGCAACTGAGATTGATTTTGCGTCATGTCCGTCCACGCAGGGCATGACATGCCAACCATAGGCTTCAAATCGCTCAGGTGTATTGTCCGTAAACCAACCTCGCGTGTTCCCATCAATGGAAATATGATTATCATCGTAAAGAACAATCAGTTTGCCTAGCTGTAATGTCCCCGCAAGAGAAGCAACTTCATGAGAGAGTCCTTCCATCAAACAGCCGTCCCCCACGAAGGCATACGTATAATGATCCATTATGTCTAATTCGCGACGATTAAACAGTGCAGCCAAATTCTTTTCAGCAATAGCCATGCCTACCGCATTGGCTAAGCCTTGTCCTAAGGGGCCTGTGGTTGTTTCTACTCCGGGTGTACCTAATTCTGGGTGTCCTGGCGTTTTGGAATGCAGCTGACGAAAGCGTTTGATATCTTCGATGGTTAGATCATAACCGGTAAGATGCAACAGAGAATAAAGCAACATAGCGCCATGACCGTTGGACAATACAAAGCGATCGCGGTTAATCCAGTGTGGATTGGTAGGATTGTGTCTTAAAAAATCGTTCCATAATACTTCAGCGATGTCTGCCATGCCCATAGGCATGCCAGGGTGACCCGAGTCTGCTTTTTGCACAGCATCCATGCTAAGAAACCGAATGGCATTAGCTAAATCACGTCTTGCAAGCATTTTAGAGCTATCTCACTATTTTTAAATCAGGTTTGCCCTTTGGCGTTTTGGGAGTTGGGATGTCGCCATCCTCTTCTCTTTCTGGATTTTTTTCGACGGGGAAGGACATGCCAACACCATTTTCTTTGACGTAAATAGCAACAACTGCCGAAATGGGGATGTAGATCTGGAAAGGATTGCCAGAAAATCTTGCCGTGAATTCTATAGCCTTATTGCCTAATACTAAATGCTCTACTACATTAGCTTCAATATTAAATATAATAGTCTTATCTTCGGATATAGATCTTTGCGGGACTTTACATTCTGCGACAGATGTATTGACTAAAAGATAGGGCGTAAGCAGGTTATCCGTGATCCATTCATAGATGGCGCGAATCAGGTAAGGCTTGTTAGAAGTCATATCTTGGAAACTCACGTTCAGATTCCGTCAAACTCGCTTGGAAAGACGGACGTTTGAATAAACGTCTTGCGTAACTCAAAATAGGTTTTGCTGATGAGGAATTAAAATAAACGCCTAGCCTAGGCAAACGCCAAAGCAAAGGAGCTAGACAGCAATCCAGCAGGCTGAATTCCTGACTTAAAAAATAAGCAGTATCTGCAAAGACTGGCGCTAAGGCAATGAAACTTTCTTCTAATTCTTTGCGTGCAGCATCAGAAACTTTTTTAACGGGGCTTGTTATGCGATCCAAAAGTGAATACCAATCTTGTTCGATACGATAAATGGTAAGACGGCTTTTAGCGCGAGCAATCGGATAAACCGGCAAAAGTGGAGGATGTGGAAACCTTTCATCCAAGTATTCCATGATAATGCTAGATTCATATAGCACTAAATCGCGGTCTACTAAGGTTGGCAACGTGTTATACGGGTTTAGATGCAATAAATCTTCAGGAAGTTGTTGGGTTTTAGAATTTAATATGTCAACGCCGACATCTTTTTCAGCTAATACGATGCGTACGCGATGACTTAATATATCAGCATCGCCTGAATAAAGCGTCATGGTTGATCGTCTTGCAGCTGCCATCATGTTTTCTCTCTAACAGGAGTTTCGCGGTGGTGAAGCCCCTTCCTGATTATATTCCCCCCGCACACGCCGCGGGCAGCGATCTAACACTTAATTATTCTTACATACACCCAGCTTATCATGAGGATTTTTATTTATTATGTGGCTTTGTTTAGTGGACGCCCATGGCTGGGGGACCAGGATTCGAACCTGGGTTAACGGAGTCAGAGTCCGTAGTCCTACCGCTAGACGATCCCCCAACTTCATTATACCTCACGACTTGCCGCAGGAAGCTTCGTTATCGTTTTGAGTATTGAGGTCGTTTTCGCGCCTTGTGCAAGCCGACTTTTTTGCGTTCTACCACACGTGGATCACGCGTTAAAAAACCTGCTTTGCGCAGAACTTTTCTCCAACCGCTAACGCTTGCATTCGCTTCTTCATCTTGGATGTCTTGCGAGTCCTGCCCCTGCTCGTCATATTTTACTAAAGCTCGGGCAATGCCATGTCTTATAGCGCCAGCCTGTCCATTAGAACCGCCGCCACAGACAGTGACATGTAAATCAAAGTCATTAGCAATCTTCAAAGCTACTAGTGGTTGACGAACAATCATTCGGGAACTTTGACGACCAAAGTATTCTTCTAAAGAACGGTTGTTAATTGTAATTTCACCTTTGCCTCGCCTTAAAAAAACACGGGCAGTGGCTGTTTTTCTTCGACCTGTGCCATAATTTTCTGCTAAAGCTTTCATAGTTTTCCTTTTTATACCTTTCGGAAATGAATTTCCGACTTTAAGCCATGGGTTTTTAAGGGGAAATACGCAGTTTCCCCCTTTAATTCAACAGATTATACCGCTCGTATCCAAAAACCTCTTTTTCAAAAAAAACCAGCATCTTCAAGTACGAGCGGTATATCACTAGAAAATTTGAGCTATATGTGGATGAGTACCGCCCACGTAAGCTTTTAATTTTTTAAACATTTTTCTGCCTAGAGGCCCCTTTGGCAACATGCCTTTTACGGCTCTTTCTAAAACAGCAACGGGATCTTTTGCCATAAAATCTTCAAAGCAAATAGCTTTTAAACTGCCGGGACGACTGGTGGAACGATAATATATTTTTCCTTGCGCTTTATTGCCCGTCACACGCAGTTTTTCTGTGTTGATTACCACAATGTAATCGCCAGTATCCATATGCGGCGTAAAAACAGGTTTGTGTTTGCCGCGCAGACGATTGGCTATATCAGTGGACAGACGTCCCAGTGTCTTATCGGTGGCGTCTATTAAGTGCCAATCGTTTTTCACGGTTGATTCTTTGGCGCTAAACGTTTTCATGAGATTAACTCCATGCTATAAAATTTTGAATGGGTGGTGTAGCGATGTGTTCGCTGAAAGCAAAGTCTGGATTTTACATCAAACCTCTATAAAAGTACAGGGGTGTAGGGAATATTTTCAGAAATTCCATCTAAGCCACGCTCTAAAAATACAGGGTTTTCACCTATGTTCCCTTCAAAAAAATAATAGACGCCTACTTTTTGCAGGAATACGCGTTAGAAAATTTTCACTCATTCAAGAAGCAAATTGATTCCAATGACCAACGCGGATGCACTTGAATGTCTAGCGTTTTATCAGATTGCCCTGCTTTAAAACGTAAGTAACCTGCATAAGCAATCATTGCCCCATTGTCAGTGCAAAAGGCAGATCGGGGTGAAAAAAGCTCTTCATAGGAGTTTCGCTTAAGCGCACTTTGCAATTGTTGTCGCAACGATTGGTTAGCGGCTACACCACCGCCTATTACCAAACGCGAAAACCCAGTTTTTCCCATCGCCCTAAGGCATTTGGCGACCAGTGTTTCTACGATAGCCTCTTCAAAGGCCTGCGCAATATCCGCTTTTGTTTGTTCATCCATATTGTCCTGTTTACTTACCGTGTTCAAGACAGATGTTTTCAATCCACTAAAACTGAAATCCAAACTAGGATGGTCTAACATAGGTCTGGGAAAATGAAAACGTTTAGGATTGCCCATCTTTGCCAATTTGGCAAGCGCCGCTCCGCCAGGGTATGGCAATCCTAAAAGTTTAGCTGTTTTGTCAAACGCTTCGCCCACTGCGTCATCCAGTGTTTCACCTAACAGTTGATACTGCCCCACCCCTTTAACAGCGACCAACAGGGTATGTCCGCCTGACGCTAGCAGCGCTAAAAAGGGAAATTCAGGAGAATATTCTTCCAGCATAGAAGCAAGTAAATGTCCCTCCATATGGTGTATGCCTAGGGTAGGGATTTTCAAAGCAAAGCCTAAGCTTTTTGCAAAGGCGGCGCCTGTCAACAGCGCACCCATCAAACCTGGACCTGCTGTATAGGCAATGCCACTTATATCGTTCAACGACAATTTAGTTTCGGCTAACGTTTGCTCCATTAAGGGTAATAGCGTGCGGTTATGGTCGCGGGAGGCTAGTTCGGGGACGACGCCACCATAATCAGCGTGTAAAGCGATCTGACTATGCAGTTGGTTAGCAAGCAATCCGTCCTGTTCAGAATAAATCGCTATTCCCGTTTCATCGCAGGAAGTTTCTATACCGAGAATGTGCATGATAGATGTAAAAAGAGTTTAAAATGTCAAAGGTTTCCTAGAAAAGATATGCGGAATAGGTTTGACTATTTTGACACCGATGTCGTTTTAGTCCCGATTTTTGTGCCTTTGATGTCAAAATAGTCGAATGAATAGATACCTTGGTGCTAGAATCCTTAGTTTTTCCCAGACGTGCCTGCTATACAATTAGTAAAAGAGCTATCTCGTGAAACGGTTTATTCAGATGGGCTAGAAATGCGTCAGGTTGCTGCTTGGCTGGTTGCTATAGATTTTAATGCTTACTGCTCAGGCACCATGGAAAAAATAGTTGTTGCCTGCAAAACACCTGAATCAGAGAAATCATAGGCTACATCAGCATAGCCTGCTCTTTCACAAGCATGGCAGCCGTTTAATAAAAGAAAACGCAATATTAAGCGCAGTCCTGGCGCATCTTTTCTAGCTTGTGCTTCGGGCAATTTGTCCACGATTGAAAACAGTTGAACTTTTGGATATCGCGCAGCTATTTGTGGGTAATGCACTTCTTTTCGTATATCTAAAGCTTGGTTCTGCTGTCCAAATATCAGATCAGTAAAATCTCCATTTATACCCACAGTATAATAAACGCCAGGGTAGTTAGCTCCAAAGCGCGTCAAATGTATTAGATCTAGTTTGCCCTCATCATAATGCTTTATATAATCCACATTATCGCGAAGGTACATATCTGTTTTAGTTGCAA
>JACCDN010674973.1_pt1 | contig 14287 bp, 12 predicted proteins | sample 7441691 | NCBI WGS metagenome assembly JACCDN01 (sample SAMN15323439, study PRJNA562643) | freshwater metagenome | isolation source: river surface water | place: USA:Blue River Watershed | collected 2017-08-16
GCCGCGGCCTGGATCGTGCACGCTGCGTTCGCGCTTCCGTTGGCGATCTACATCCTGCGTAACTTCATGCTGACCCTGCCTCCTTCGCTGATCGAGGCGGCTCGAATCGATGGCGCGAGCTACTACCAGATCTTCTGGAAGCTGGTCATGCCGATGTCGATTCCTGCTATCGCATCGTTCGCGATCTTCCAGTTCCTTTGGGTGTGGAACGACTACCTGATTGCCTTCGTGTTCGTTGGTGAGCAAAAGTCGGTAATGACATACAAGCTGCTCCGACTCATGGGTCAGTACGGTGACGGTTGGCAGAACGTTGCCGCGGGCTCGTTCATCTCGCTCGTTGTTCCGCTGATTGTGTTCTTCGCTCTGCAGCGTTACTTCGTTCGTGGTCTCACCGCAGGTGCGGTGAAGTAAACTGGGCTAAAGTCTGGATCGGGGTGGATTCGAAAGAGTCCACCCCGATTTCTTTTTCTGAGCTAAGCAGCGGCGTCACGCTAGAATTGGAGCGTCTTCAATCGGCACTGTGGCGTGTCAAGACCAATCATTCGATGGGTCTTAGTTGGTTAGGAAAATCCGTGACTCCAGCAGAACTTTCTGCGGCGCTCGTTCGCATCCTTGAGGCCCTAGTTGCCCAAGGAAAACTTGACGCTGCCGAGCTGCCCAGCGAGGTAGTCGTTGAGCGGCCAAAGAACCGCGAACACGGAGACTGGGCAACCAACGTAGCCATGCAGTTCGCCAATCGTTTCGGTCTCAAGCCGCGAGATTTTGCTGAGCTTGTCGCCGCCGAATTGCGCACCGTATCTGGTGTGTCGGCCGTTGACATCGCCGGCCCAGGCTTCATCAACATCACCTTGGCGGCCGGCGCAGCAGCCGAGATTCTTGGCCGAATTGTTGAGCAATCGCAGAGCTACGGTCGAGGCGAAGACCTCAAGGGCCTCAAGATGAACCTCGAGTTCGTGTCGGCAAACCCGACCGGACCAATTCACCTGGGCGGCACTCGGTGGGCTGCTGTCGGCGACGCTTTGGCTCGCATGTTCGAGGCGCAGGGCGCTGAGGTCACCCGCGAGTACTACTTCAACGACCACGGTGCCCAAATCGACCGGTTCGCGCGTTCGCTGCTTGCTCGCGCCAGGGGATTGGATGCGCCCGAGGACGGCTACGGTGGCGCTTACATTCAGGACATCGCCGACCGCGTGCTAGCCGGCACCGCCGAAGACATTTTGGCCAAGGATGACGCCGAGGCACAGGAGGCATTCCGCGCAGCGGGTGTCGATCTGATGTTTGAGGAAATCCGCATTTCACTGCACGACTTCGGTGTCGACTTCGATGTGTTCTTTCACGAAAACTCGCTCTACGAATCAGGTGCGGTTCAGCGGGCAATCGACCGGCTGCGCGAACTCGGCCACATTTACGAGTCCGAGGGTGCCATCTGGTTGCGCAGCTCGACCTTCGGTGACGACCGCGACCGCGTAGTAATCAAGAGCGATGGCGATGCCGCCTACATCGCGGGCGACCTGGCCTACTACCTCGACAAGCGTTCGCGTGGTTTCGATCGTTGTATCTACATGCTTGGTGCTGACCACCACGGATACGTTCCGCGAATGATGGCGCTTTGCGCCGCGTTTGGCGACGAGCCTGGCAAACACCTTGAGATTCTGATTGGTCAGATGGTCAACCTGGTCAAGGATGGCACTCCCGTTCGCATGTCCAAGCGCGCTGGAACAGTGGTCACCATGGAAGACCTGGTGGAGGCCGTTGGCGTGGATGCAGCCCGCTATGCGCTGACTCGCAGCTCGATCAACCAGAGCCTCGACATCGACCTCGATCAACTCACCCGCAAGACCAACGACAACCCGGTCTTCTATGTGCAGTACGCTCACGCGCGAACCAAGCAGGTGGCGAACAACGCATCCTCGCTGGGTGTTGACCGTTCAGAGTTCGTGCCCGAATTGCTCAACCACGAATCCGAAGAAGAACTCATCGCGAGCCTCATCGAGTTTCCGAGAGTGGTCGCTCAGGCTGCCGAGTTCCGTGAACCGCACCGCGTTGCCCGCTATCTCGAAGAGGTTGCCGGTTCGTATCACCGCTGGTACGACAACTGCCGCGTCACCCCGCTTGCCGGTGGTGAAGTTACCACCTTGCACCGCACACGCCTCTGGCTAAACGACGCCGCGGGCATCGTGCTCAAGAACGGCCTTACCCTGCTCGGGGTTAGTGCGCCGGAGCGGATGTAACCGTGGCCGTTACCGCATCGAACTCGCTCGCGCCGGTTTGGCTCGAGGTGCCTCGTGATTTGAATGCTCTAGATTCGCGGGTCTGGCCACACAACGCAGTGCGCCGCGATTCGGGCGAGGTCGAGTTTGCTGGGGTTCCTGCTTCGGAGCTTGCGGCCCAATTCGGCACACCGCTGTTCGTGATCGACGAGCAGGCTTTTCGAGCCGCAGCGATTCACACCAAGCAAACCATCGAGCGCGCAGCCGCATCCATCGGCACCACCGCCAAGGTTTACTACGCGAGCAAGGCGTTCCTGAGCACCGAGATCGCATCATGGCTTCAGCAAGACGGCCTGAACATGGATGTCGCATCCGGTGGTGAATTCGCCGCAGCGCTCGCGGGCGGTATGCCAGCTGCGCGCATGGGCTTGCACGGCAACAACAAGTCGCTGCGCGAAATCGGCAGGGCGGTCACCGAGGGCATTGGCGCAATCGTGATCGACAGCGAAATCGAGATCGAGCGAATCGCTGCCGCTGCCGGTGCACAAGAAAAGATTCAGCCGGTTCGCCTGCGAATCAACACCGGCGTGCACGCCAACACCCACGACTTTCTAGCGACCGCTCGCGAAGACCAGAAGTTCGGTATTCCAATCAAGGATGCGCCAGCGCTAGTTGCCAAGATTCGCGCCGAGCGCCACCTCAAGTTCCTCGGCTTCCACCAGCATGTTGGTTCGCAGATTTTCGCTGCCGAAGGTTTTGTTGAGTCGGCTAGGCGTCTGGTGCGCCTGCACGCGCAAGAACTAGCTGGCGGCGAGATACCAGAACTCAACCTGGGTGGCGGGTTCGGCATCAACTACAAGCCGGCCGATCAGGCTCCGACACTCGAGCACTTCATCGGTCAGATCATGGATGCGGTCGCCGAAGAGTGCAAGGCGCTCGGCATCGGGGTTCCGGTGCTGGCCTTCGAGCCTGGCCGATACATCGCCGGCAACGCTGGCGTAACGCTCTACAACGTCGGAACCATCAAGGACGTCAGCGTCACCGACGGAGCAGAGCCAGCGGTGCGCAAGTATGTTTCGGTAGACGGCGGCATGAGCGATAACGCTCGTCCGGCACTCTACGAGGCCGAGTACCACTGCGTGCTCGCTGGTCGTTCGAGCGATGCCGAGCCAGCGCTGGTGCGCGTGGTCGGCAAGCACTGCGAGAGCGGCGACATCGTGGTCCGTCACGACTATCTGCCTGCAGATGTCGCACCTTACGACCTGGTCGCGGTCGCAGCCACTGGCGCATACTGCTATTCGCTCTCGAGCAACTACAACTTCTTGCCGAAGCCACCGGTGGTCGCGGTGGCGAATGGCTCAGCGCGCCTAATCATTCGCGGCGAGACCGAGGCAGATTTGTTCACGCGCGACCTCAAATATCAATCGGATGCCGCAACTCGGGCAAAAAACGGCTAAGAAAGAACTCATGAACTCATATCGTCCGCTCAGAGTCGCACTCCTCGGTGCTGGATCCGTCGGCGCTCAGGTGGCCAGACTGCTGACCGAGAACAGCAGCGAACTCGCGGCTCGCGTCGGAGCCGAGCTCGAGCTCATCGGCATCGCGGTCAGAAACCTTGACTCGAAGCGTCCAGAAGGCGTTCCAGCGCACCTACTCACCACCGACGCAGAGTCACTCATTATGGGTGCCGATATCGTCATCGAGGTTATGGGCGGCATCGAGCCGGCGCGCACCTACATCCTTCAAGCGCTCAACAGCGGCTCAGACGTAATCACCGCTAACAAAGCACTGCTCGCAAATCACGGAACCGAACTATTCGACACCGCCGAGCAGGTAGGCGCTCAGCTCTACTTCGAAGCCGCGGTTGCCGCTGCGATTCCAATCATTCGCCCGCTGCGTGAGTCGCTGGCCGGTGACACCGTGAACCGCATTATGGGCATCGTCAATGGTTCGACCAACTACATCCTCGATCGCATGGACACCGAAGGCATCTCTCTCGAGGATGCGATGGTCGAGGCCACCGATTTGGGTTACCTTGAGGCCGACCCGACCCTCGACATTGAGGGCTACGACGCAGCACAGAAGGCTGCAATTCTGGCCTACCTCGCCTTCCACACCGAGGTTCCTATGGAGCAGGTTTACCGCGAAGGCATCACCAAGGTCACTGCCGAGCAGATGGCCGCCGCCAAGCGCGACGGCTACGTCATCAAGCTATTGGCGATTGCCGAGCGAGTAGATGCCGACCGCTACGGCGAGGCCGGCGTTTCGGTGCGCGTGCACCCGTGCCTTATTGAGCGCACGCATCCTCTCGGTTCGGTTCGCGGCGCGTTCAACGCCGTCTTCGTCGAGGCCGAGGCAGCCGGGCAACTCATGTTCTATGGCGCTGGCGCTGGTGGCGTGCAGACCGCATCCGCGGTGCTCGGCGATCTGGTCTCGGCCGCGAAGCGCCACGTTGCCGGTGGTCCGGGCCTTGCCGACTCGGTGCACGCCAATCTGCCGGTGCTGCCAATCGAGCGCATCTACACGCGTTACCAGATCACCATCGAGGTCTCAGACCAGCAGGGTGTGCTGGCTCACGTCGCGAACCTGTTCGCCGAGCATGGCGTCTCGATCGAGACCGTCGAGCAGTCTGTCGCGCGCAACCAGTCTGGCCAGCGAGTCAATACGGCCACGTTGGAAATTGGAACTCACGAAGCAACCGAGGCCGCACTAAGCGCAGTGGTATCTGCACTGGTGGCCAGCGACGTTGTTGAGAAAGTGACTTCGGTGCTACGAGTAGAGGGAATCTAAATGGCTCACCAATGGCGCGGGGTAATCCGCGAGTACTTCGATCGACTCGACATCGAGGCCGGCAACCCTATCATCACCCTGGGTGAGGGTGGCACCCCGCTAGTCGAGGCCCCTCGCCTTGCCCAACTGGTTGGTGCTGAGCGCGTGCTTCTAAAGGTCGAGGGCATGAACCCGACCGGTTCGTTCAAAGACCGCGGCATGACCATGGCGGTATCGAAGGCAATTGGTCACGGTGCCAAAGCTGTGATCTGTGCGTCGACCGGAAACACTTCGGCCTCGGCTGCCGCATACGCAGCGGCTGCCGGAATTCAGTCGGTCGTGCTCGTGCCAGACGGCAAGATCGCCCTCGGCAAGCTGAGCCAGGCTGTCGCCCACAAGGCTCAGATTCTGCAGGTGCGCGGCAACTTCGATGACTGCCTCGACCTCGCACGCGACCTGGCCGAAAACTATCCGGTTCACCTCGTGAACTCAGTTAACCCAGATCGCATCGAGGGCCAGAAGACCGGCGCATTCGAGGTCGTCGACTCGCTAGGGTTCGCACCGGATCTGCACGTTTTGCCAGTAGGCAACGCGGGCAACTACTCGGCATACTTCAAGGGCTACCTCGAGGATTTCAACGAGGGACGCATCCCTCAGGTGCCTCAGATGTGGGGATTCCAGGCCGAGGGTTCGGCTCCGTTCACCACCGGCGCCCCGGTCAAGAACCCAGAGACCATCGCGACGGCAATTCGTATCGGAAACCCGGCATCTTGGGATCTCGCGCAGAGCGCTAAAGACTGCTCGCGCGGAATGTTTGGCGCTGTCAGCGACAAGCAGATTCTCTGGATGCACCGATTCTTGTCGCAAGAGGTCGGAGTCTTCGTTGAGCCATCGTCGGCAACCGGCGCTGCAGGCCTTTACAAGCAGTCGCAGCAGGGCGCGGACCTAGCGGGCAAGACCATCGTCGTCACGGTTACCGGACACGGTTTGAAGGATGCCCTCTGGGCACTCAAGGACGAGGACGGCAACGAGATCTCGCCGACCTCGGTCTCAACTAACGCAGACGAAGTGGCAGACAGCCTAGGTTTGGTTCGCAAGTAATGTCTCAGCTAGTCGGTCGCAAAGTCACGGTTCGAGTGCCGGCCACCTCGGCTAACCTCGGCCCAGGCTTCGACACGCTAGGCATGGCTCTGTCGTACTACGACGAACTCGAGGTTCATGCCGTGCCTGGCACCGGTGCGGTTGTCGAGGTAATCGGCGAGGGCGCTGGTGAGGTAGCCACAGACGAGAGCAACCTGGTCGTCAAGTCGATCGCCTACACCTTCAAGCACTTCGGAGTCGAGCTGCCGGGTCTTCGACTGCGCGCCAAAAACATCATCCCGCACGGTCGCGGAATGGGTTCATCGGGCGCGGCCGTGGTGTCGGGCATCATCGCGGCCAAGGGCTTGCTCGCCGGCATGGTAGAGATGAGCGAGCAGGAGCTGCTGCAGATCGCCACCGAGATCGAGGGCCACCCAGACAACGTCGCGCCGGCTCTGTTCGGTGGTTTGACCATCGCTTGGGAGGACGAATCCGGCCCGCACTTCAAGAAGCTCTTCGTGCACCGCGGTATCGCGCCGCTCGAGTTGGTGCCGAACTTCAAGATGTCAACCGCCCTGGCACGCTCGCTGCAACCGGAGTCGGTTCCGCACAGCGACGCGGTCTTCAACGTATCCCGCTCGGCCCTACTGATCGCAGCGCTGACCCAGAGCCCGGATCTGCTGCTCTCGGCAACCGAAGACAAACTGCACCAGGACTACCGCGCCGCAGCCATGCCAGAGACCAATGCCCTGATCCAAATGCTCAGGGATGCGGGCCACGCCGCAGTGGTTTCGGGTGCCGGGCCATCGGTGCTCGTGCTCGCGACCGGCCCCGCCCAGCGCCTCGCAGCGATGCAACTCGCGGCGACACATTATCCACAGTGGACTCCGCTGCTATTGGCGGTCGACTTTAAAGGTGCTACTGTAGTAACGCACCACGAAGCGAGCGCCTAATTTGGCCTCCCACTGATTTGGTGTTTCAAGTCCGAGCCTGACAGGTTCGCAATTCACGAATCTGTTAGAGCCCACGACATCTGAAGTTTTGAACGGGCAAGGCCCAGTCATCGATGCCAGGGGAGTATCCCGCATCGAAATCGCTAAGAAAGAGCAATCACAAATGGATGAAATCCAGCAAGAAAAGCCAGCAGCCCGTCGTGGCCGTCGCGTAACCGCAGAAGTTGGCACCGAACCAAAGACCACCGAAACCACCGCACCTAAGTCAGACGAGGCCGCTCCAGCAGCTGCCAAGCGCACCCGCAAGGCCGCCCCTAAGGCAGATGCCGAGCAGAGCGCCGGCAACGACGCACCAAAGCGCGAAAGCGACTCGGGCTCGAACTCAGGCTCGAACGAGCAGGGCGGTGAAGACCGTGCAGACCGCGGCGAGCGTGCAGACCGCGGCGAACGCAACGACCGCAACCGCAATCGCAATCGCAACCGTGACCGCAACCGCGGCGACGGCGATTCCAACGACGGCGGCGACTCAGGTTCTGACCGCGAGTCATCGAACCGCGACAACTCAACTCGCGATAACGATCGCGACAACGACCGTGCCGAGCGCGACTACAACAACGACCGTGGCGGTCGCAACCGCAACCGTCGTGACCGCAACCGCAACCGCAACCGTGACCGCAACCGCAACGGTGGCAACCAAGACGACATCGAGCCAGAGATCTCTGAAGACGATGTTCTAGTGCCGGTTGGCGGCATCCTCGATGTTCTCGAGAACTACGCCTTCGTTCGCACTACCGGCTACCTGCCAGGTCCAAACGACGTTTACGTCTCACTGGGTCAGGTAAAGAAGTACGGCATGCGCAAGGGTGACGCCATCGTCGGTGCCATTCGCCAGCCACGCGAGGGCGAGGGCTCTGGTCGCCAGAAGTTCAACGCAATCGTCAAGGTTGACTCGATCAACGGTCTGACCCCAGAGCAGGCTGCCGCTCGCGTCGAGTTCGGCAAGCTCACCCCGCTCTACCCGCAGACCCGTCTGCGCCTAGAGACCGAGCCGACCAAGCTCAGCACCCGAATCATCGACCTGGTAGCCCCAATCGGTAAGGGTCAGCGTGGCCTCATCGTTTCGCCTCCAAAGGCCGGAAAGACGCTGGTTCTGCAGGCAATCGCCAACGCAATCAGCGCCAACAACCCAGAAGTTCACCTGATGGTCGTTTTGGTTGACGAGCGTCCTGAAGAAGTTACCGACATGCAGCGCACCGTCAAGGGCGAGGTAATCGCCTCGACCTTCGACCGCCCTGCCGAAGACCACACCACCGTTGCCGAGCTGGCCATCGAGCGCGCTAAGCGCCTGGTCGAGCTGGGTCACGACGTTGTTGTTCTGCTTGACTCGATCACTCGTTTGGGCCGCGCCTACAACCTGAGCGCGCCAGCGTCTGGACGCATCCTGTCGGGTGGTGTCGACTCATCGGCTCTGTACCCACCAAAGCGATTCTTCGGTGCGGCTCGCAACATCGAGAACGGCGGCTCGCTGACCATTCTCGCGACCGCGCTGGTTGAGACCGGCTCAAAGATGGACGAGGTCATCTTCGAAGAGTTCAAGGGAACCGGAAACATGGAGCTTCGTCTGTCGCGTCAGCTGGCCGACAAGCGCATCTTCCCAGCAGTCGATGTCAACGCATCGGGTACCCGTCGCGAAGAAATGCTCATGGCTCCCGACGAGACCAAGATTGTTTGGAAGCTGCGTCGCGTTCTTGCCGGTGTCGAGCAGCAGCAGGCACTCGAGATGGTGCTCAAGGGTCTCAAGGACACCAAGAGCAACGTTGAGTTCTTGATGAACGTTCAGAAGTCGATGCCGGTTCCTGCGGCAAACGAAGCCGAATAATCGCGGCCGACATAACCAAACGATCTCAGTAATCTCATGCTTGATTCAGTTCAACCGCTGCTAGCCGAGCACGCAGCGCTTCAAGAGCAGCTGTCGGATGCATCGGTGCACGCAAACGCCGCGCTTGCCAAGAAGCTCAACCGTCGCTACGCCGAACTCAGCGCCATCGTTGCCGCATACAAGTCGGTGCTGCAGCTGACCGAGGATCTAGCTGCGGCCAAGGAATTGGCTAAAGAGGACGAAGCGTTCGCCGAAGAGGTTCCGCAGACCGAAGAGAAGCTGGTTGCCGCAAACGAAAAGTTGCGCCGCCTGCTGATTCCGCGTGACCCTGACGACGGTCGCGATGTGATCATGGAGATCAAGGCCGGTGAAGGCGGTGCCGAGTCGGCGCTGTTCGCTGCCGACCTGCTTCGCATGTACATCCAGTACGCCAACTCGAAGGGTTGGAAGACCGAGATCCTCGACAAGAACGAGAGCGACCTCGGCGGCATCAAGGACATCCAGTTGGCAATCAAGTCGAACTCCAACGAGCCGGCCGCAGGAGTCTGGGCGCACCTCAAGTTCGAAGGTGGCGTGCACCGCGTTCAGCGTGTGCCGGCCACCGAGACCCAGGGCCGCATCCACACCTCGGCCGCGGGTGTGCTCGTTTTCCCTGAAGTCGATGAACCCGAAGAGGTCGAGATCAGCCAAAACGATCTGCGCATCGACGTTTACCGGTCATCGGGCCCAGGCGGCCAGTCGGTAAACACCACCGACTCCGCCGTTCGAATCACTCACTTGCCAACCGGAATCGTGGTCTCGATGCAGAACGAGAAGTCGCAGCTGCAGAACCGCGAAGCCGCCATGCGCGTTCTTCGTGCTCGCATCCTCGCCGCCCAGCAGGAAGCCATCGAGGCCGAGCAGTCGGCCGCTCGCAAGTCGCAGGTTCGAACCGTCGACCGCTCTGAGCGCATCCGCACCTATAACTTCCCTGAGAACCGAATTGCCGATCACCGCACTGGCTACAAGGCATACAACCTTGACCAGGTGATGGACGGCGCGCTCGAACCGGTCATCCAGTCGGCTATCGCCATGGATGAAGAAGCGCGTCTAGCAGCCCTCGGATCAAACTCCTAGGCAGTTTCGTGAAGTCGATCAGCGAAGAGCTTCGCGATCTGGCCAGCGCATTTGCCGAAGCCGGAATCGAGAGCGCACAAGCGGATGCCGAATTGCTACTGGCTTATGTACTTGGCATCTCACGTGGGCAACTGCAGGCCAAGGCTCTAGTTGGTGAAACCCTCTCGCAACAGCAACTCGATCTGATTGATCCGCTTGCTTCTCGCCGCATCTCGCGCGAGCCGCTTCAGCACCTAACCGGCGTCGCCCACTTCAGGCGTCTCGAACTCTCGGTGGGTAGGGGAGTGTTCGTGCCTCGCCCAGAGACCGAAGCCGTGGTTCAACTGGCCATCGATGAACTCAACCGACTCGATGGCAACCCGATTGCGATCGATCTCGGCACGGGTTCTGGCGCGATTGCCCTCGCGATGGCCACCGAGGTGCCGCACGCAAGGGTCTTCGCGGTCGAGAAATCCACCGAGGCCTTCATCTTTACGCGCACCAACTTCGAGCGCTATGAATCCACTGGCGCGCGCCTGGTGCTAGGCGATCTCGCCGATGAGTTTCAAGAACTCAACGGCACGGCAAACGTTGTGGTCTCGAACCCGCCATACATCCCAACCTCTGCTGTGCCACGAGATGCCGAAGTGCGTGACTTCGATCCTGAACTCGCACTGTACGGAGGTGAGGATGGCATGTCGGTCATGCACCTGGTTAGCGCATCCGCACAGAGACTCCTCAAGCACGGCGGGCTTCTTGTCGTTGAGCACGCCGACTCGCAGGGCGAACAGGTGCGTCAACTACTATTGGCACAGGGCTGGAGCGAGGTCACCCAGCATCAAGACCTCACCGGTCGCGACCGCGCGGTCTCGGCCAGGCGCTAGCAAAACCAGCCACGGGTCCGGCACGAAGAAACTAGAGCGAGGTGAGAGATGTCAGACAGAATCTACGACTGTTCAGTTGATACCGAACTGCTGACCGGGATGCGTCTCGCAAAAGTCTCGCTCGGTCGCCACGAGCTCGTGGTTTTGCCTACCGACACGGTTTACGGCATCGGGTGCGATGCCTTCTCACCCAAAGCGGTCGAGGCACTGTTGGTCGCAAAAGGGCGTGACCGTCAGACTCCGCCACCGGTGCTCGTGGGAAACGCATCCGCATTGAACGCGCTCGCCGAATACGTGCCAGAGGTCGCTCAAAAACTCGCCGACACCTTTTGGCCAGGCGCGCTGACCATGATTTTGCGTGCCCAGCCAAGCCTGAATTGGGATCTTGGCGAAACCAAGGGAACCGTCGCACTTCGAATGCCCGACCACAAGATTGCGCTCGCTCTGCTGCAAGAAGTCGGGCCAATGGCTGTCTCGAGCGCGAACCTCTCGGGCCAGCCGGCAGCCACCACCTGTCAGCAGGCTCACGACGACCTCGGCAACTCGGTGCAGGTTTACCTTGATGGCGGACCAAGCCCTAAGGGTGAGGCGTCAACGATTGTTGACCTCACCGACATCACCGAAACCTACGACGACGAAGGTGAAGTGACGATCGAGGGCAAACTCCGCATCGTGCGCCAGGGAGCCCTGAGCGCCGACAAAATTCGCTCGGTTACCGGCGATCTATTCGAGGATGCCGACTAGTGCGCGCCTACCTATTGATGATGGCAATCGCCGCCGGTGTCACTTTTGTTGCCACCTGGCTCACCCTGCGCATTAGCCACAAATACAAGCTTTACCCGCAGATTCGAGCACGCGATGTGCACACTCAACCCACCCCTCGTCTGGGTGGAGTCGCGATGTTCATCGGTTTTGTCTCGGCAATTTCGGTTGCGGCGGCCTTTGGCTGGTTCCAAAGCCTGTTCAAAGATCCGGTTCACGTCTATGCAATAGTCGGTGCGGCCTTCTTGATTACCTTGATCGGCTTCCTCGACGATCTCTATGACCTCGACTGGACGCTCAAGTTGGCCGGCCAGTTCGTGGTCGCTGGCCTCATGGCCTGGCAGGGCATCCAGGTGGTTTCGCTTCCAATCGGCGGTCTGACCATCGGCAGCTACGGCATTTCGCTAATCGCAACAGTGTTTATCACGGTGTTGGTCATGAACGCGGTGAACTTCATCGACGGTCTCGATGGCCTAGTTGCCGGCGTCGTCGTCATCGGCACCGCTGTGTTCTTCGCCTACTCATATCTGCTCGCGCAGCAAACCTCGCCGACCAACTACTTCAACCTTGCCTCGCTGCTCGGCGCAATCGTGATCGGCATGTGCCTCGGGTTCCTGCCATTCAACTGGCGTCCGGCAAAAATCTTCATGGGGGATGCGGGTGCGCTACTGCTCGGTTTGCTCATGGCAACCTCGGCGCTCACGGTCACCGGCCAAATTGACCCGGCGCTTGTGACCCGCAACCAAGCGGTTCCAGCGTTCCTTCCGCTGATTCTGCCGCTGGCCATCTTGGTGCTGCCGCTGCTCGACTTCTCGCTTGCTGTCTTGCGCAGATTGCGAGCGGGCAAGTCGCCGTTCGCGGCCGACCGCAAGCACATCCATCACCGCCTTCAGGATTTCGGCCACAGCCACCTCGGTTCGGTCTTCGTCTTTTATCTCTGGACTGCACTAATTTCGGTTTCGGTTTTGTTGTTCTTCTTTATCCAGCCAATTTGGGCCTGGACGTTCCTCGCTGTCGGCCTAATCCCGACCGCACTCTGGACGCTCTGGCCGGTAATCAGCAAACGAAAAGTTAGGAATGAGCTCGCATGAGCAAGATTCAAAACACTAACCAACTCTTCTCGACCGTACTGAAACTGGGCTTTCTGCTTGCTCTCGCGGTCGCAGTAGTAGGCGGCGGAATCGCATTCTTCACCTCAGGGCTCAACGGCGTCTTTAGCGCTCTGGCCGGTGCAGCGTTGGCGCTGCTGTTTGTCTCGCTAACCGCGCTCAGCGTCTGGATTGGCGGCCGACTTCCCCTCGGTGGCTTCTTCGGTGTCGTGATGGGCGGTTGGCTGGTCAAGTTGATCGGCTTCGTCTTCGCGATCGCCTTCCTGCAGGATGCCACTTGGGTGGTCGGGCCCGTGTTGTTCTTCGCGCTCGTCGCATCCGTGCTCGGTTCGCTGATGCTGGATGCGGTGCTCGTTTTGCGCGCCAAAATCCCCACAATTGAAACCAAAAACTAGAAGCCTTTTCGGTATCGATTCGCGACCCGAAAAAAGTCATCAAAATTCTTCAAAAACTGCCCGCTAGGCGGAGATTTCGTGCGATTTCGCTGAGTTTCCACTGATAGACTTTTCGAGGTTGTTCCGATGGGGCAACCACCCCCGACTGTAAATCGCCGCAGGTTCGCCCTGCCCCGAAACAGGAGCCTAAGCTGTCAGCTATCGCTTTCAACCTGCTCACTTCAGCAGCGAGCTCGGAAGAGTCCTCGGGTGGATTCCACGCCCCATCGATCAATGAGTTTTATCCAGAAATCATTCTTTTTGAGGGCACACCGTTCGCACTGAACCGAATCATGCTGATTCGTTTGATCGTGCTCACCGCTCTGATTGTTTTGTTCTGGCTCTGGACCTCGAAGTTCAAGAAGGCCTACCAGACCCAGCAGTTTGTGCCTTCGCGCTTTCAGCTAATGGGTGAAATCTCGCTGAACTTTGTTCGCAAGAGCATTGCTCACGAGCAACTTGGCGAGAAAGACGGAGACCGCTTCCTGCCGCTGCTGAGCACCATCTTCTTCTTGACGCTCGGCATGAACATCACGGGCATTATTCCGGGCTTCAACATCGCTGGAACCTCGCTAATCGGTCTTCCTATCGTCATGGCAGCAGTTGCTTACGTGACCTTCATCTACGCCGGTGTCCGACGCCACGGTGGTCGCTTCTTCACCTCGGCGCTGTTCCCTGCGGGAGTGCCGAAGCCGTTCTACGTGCTGGTAACCCCGATCGAGTTGCTCTCGACCTTCATCCTTCGCCCGGTCACTTTGGCTCTTCGTTTGACCATGAACATGATTGCCGGCCACCTGTTGCTGGTGCTCTGTTTCTCGGCGACGCAGTTCTTCTTCTTCGAGGCAGACGGTTTCTTCAAGCTGTTCGGAGCGGGAACTTTCCTGTTTGGATTCGCATTCACGGTCTTTGAGATCCTGGTGTCATTCCTACAGGCCTATGTATTTACTCTTCTGACAACTGTCTACATTCAGTTGGCACTGTCGGATGAGCACTAAGGGTTAGCGACCGCTAGCTCTAAACCACGGAAGGGAAAATCAAGTGGACGTAAACAACATCGCAGAACTTACCGGCAACCTTGCTGTCGTCGGTTACGGTCTCGCAGCAATCGGCCC
>JACCDN010425078.1_pt1 | contig 14283 bp, 16 predicted proteins | sample 7441691 | NCBI WGS metagenome assembly JACCDN01 (sample SAMN15323439, study PRJNA562643) | freshwater metagenome | isolation source: river surface water | place: USA:Blue River Watershed | collected 2017-08-16
AGCCGTCATGATTGACCTAGACGGCACCATGGTCGACACCATCGGTGACTTTGAGGTTGCGTTAAACCGTGCCCTTACAGACTTACAAGTTCCTACAGCAAACCGCAAGCTCATTGAGCGCAGCATTGGCAAAGGCTCTGAACACCTCATTCGCACGGTGCTCAAACACCAACTGGCATTGCCCGAAGTGGCTGGCAATGCGCGCGAAGTTGAGCAATTGTTCACGCCAGTGTGGGAGCGCTACGAACACCATTACCTCAGCATCAATGGCGAGTTCTCCAGTGTGTTTCCTGGCGTCATGGAAGGCTTAGAACAAATCAAAGCTTTGGGCTTGCCCATGGCCTGCCTCACAAATAAACCCTTGTCATTTACCTTGCCTCTCATCAGAGACAAAGGACTGGCGCCTTACTTTTCTAAAGTCTTTGGTGGCGACAGTTTTGAGCGAAAAAAACCAGACCCCTTACCGTTGTTAAAAACCTGTGAGGCCTTACAGAGTCAGACAGCACGGACCCTGATGATTGGCGATTCCAGTAACGACGCGCAAGCGGCTGATGCGGCAGGATGCCCTGTGGTGCTCATGACCTATGGTTATAACCATGGAGAGCCTATTCAAAATACGCCTGCTTTGGCGTGGTTAGATTCCTTGAAGCAGCTGCAAATAAGTAAGTCCTGAAAGATCTTGCTCAAAGAAAAACCCCTTGAGCATTGCTGCTGAAGGGGTTCTTAATTTTGGCTCCTCGACCTGGGCTCGAACCAGGGACCTACGGATTAACAGAAAGCCAGGCTCGTAAAAAACCATTATAAATCAACGACTTATATGCATTTTTAACAACCGTGTAATATTTCGTGTAATAACCCCAAAAGTTACATAATGTAACTTTCCAGCCAAAACACCCAAATTTACGTTCAGCGCTGTCATTTTGCACGCAAAAGTTAGACGCTAGGCTTGGGGCTCGAACTAAATTTCTTAAAAAGTTCGACTCCATAAAAGGCGCTCGAATCAGATCTCAACAAATCAAGCTACTGCTCCGGCGCATTTCGCACATATGCAGGCCTTGCCTTTAGCTGCATCAGGCACTTGATCCATCAAAGTAGGGGTAAAAACTGCATCCATGCACCAGCAGCGCTCGGGCTTGCTGCCAGTTTCTTTGGCCTTTTCCATCGAGCAAACATTAGGTTCATGGCAGATGGGACAACGAGTTGGATCAACGGTGTTCATTTTTACTTACTAGACTAACATCGGTCATAAGGTTTTCATTGGTTATCAAATAGTCAGCCCGTAAGGTGCAAAGTACCGAGCCCATCGCTCTGAGTCATATAACTCACCATCAATGCTGGCTTCAAACATCTCGTAGATGATTTTTACTTCTTCTACATTTGGCTTTTGAGGCAGTCGTGATTTCAAGTCTACGAGTCCATAGCTTGCTATGGCATCTCGCTCCGCAGCAGAGATCGGTGACTCTTTGAATGCCCAATACGATTGATCATAGTTTCCATAGCCATTTTTGTCAGTCTTCTTTATGGTGAAGTCCATGCCTCTGTCATAGTCACAAGGAGACTCCAATAAATCTTTGTGCATCAGCATATTGCGTATGAGATTGTGAATTTGTGGACCGATGATGAACTGTCGTATTGGATTGGTTGGCGCATCTGATTCGCGAAATGGCGACTCTCGCACAAAGCCTTGATAGAAGTAGCTACGCTTTTTCCAATACCTACGAGCCATATCCTCTAGTGTTGAATCTTTCATCCAAGTCCGCACCACTTGAAGAACGGGGCATTCTTCTTCATACATCTCCATGCATGGAACCTGAACCTGGACGTGGCCAACCTCTGGCTTGCCCTTCATGCCCTGAAAATATAGTTTTATGACATCACGTTCAACCCAGAAGAAGGGGTTGTCAGTGTTTCCATCTGGAAGAAAGCGAAGTGTTGCTGTTACATTTGTTCCCATTTTCCAATGCGGATAAATGGATGTATCTGCGCGGGGCTTCATAGCTTGAGTTGCTAATTCAGGATCTTTAGCTATCAGTAGCTTACGCATTTGTTCAAGTGACATAGTTGCTTTTCTGTTGAAGTAAGACCTGCTGACTTCCGACACATAGTATGTATTTTTCGGTTGCCCAATTAGGAGTTTGAAATAAAACTGTTGTCACAGCAACTAATGGGGCGGTGGCAATGGATCAAGATGAAGAAATGGCTGAGCTAAGGGCGCAAGAAGCTCGGCGTGTAAGAGAGGAAGCCAAGAAGTGCTTGCGGCACGCCAGCTTCCAACTGGGTAAAGCGGCTTACGAAATCGACGAATACCTGAAAGAATTCAGCACTGCCCGCATACCTATAAGGCGGCAAGTGATCCTTAACGAGGCCATAGCGCATCTGGTTGCCAATGTTTTGCCAAATTTGGGCATAGCAGAGATGGCAAGGGTTCAGGTTCAGCTGGCTTTAAGAGATTTCAGTAAAAGTGCTTTCTAACAAGCTCTATCATTTCTACTCTGTGTTTAGCGTTCGCCATAAAAAGTTTCTAGATCTTTGTCAAAAACCAAGCCTTGTCGATTACCCTTAAAAAATGTCAAGTATTTCATACCTACGGTATGGCCGTTGATCAAAACTAAGAATTTGACAGCTCCGCAATTTTCGTGGTTTGCTGAAAAAGGACAAGCGCTTGAGCTTGCCGTTTTAGACAACACAGAAAGGCCCAGCCATGAAAACTCCGCCACCCAACGCACAACTTCGCAGCTACACAGACTTTGACTTCGACGACAACCCACCCTTCAAAGGTGAGCTCACCACAATGTTTGGCCAGCTGGCGATGTGTGTCAATCCCCATGCAGGCTATGGCGCATCCGACAGAATCCTATGGGCCGTTGTAGGAGAGCACATGCGCTTTACCACAGGCGTAAACCCACATGGCTACCAATACGGCCTGTGCCTAGAAGTAGACCCAGAGGCTCAAATCGTCACCATGGATTGGTACGCATCAGAGCGTGACTACGAAGATCGCAAAGTCGATTCCCAAAAAACAATGCATATCAATGAGTTCGGAAGGTTCGACGTACTCTTCGACAAATATATTTACGACATGACCTCACTAGGCTTAGCCTGGCCCTCAGACCCCGTTAAGCCCCTAGCTAACAGGCAATACGCAGCCGCCAAAGGCGCAGTACTCGGCGCACTCATTGGCGACGCTGCCGGCGGCGTTCTGGAATTTATGGGACGTCCACCCACACCCAAAGAAGCAAGGAATGCATTGGCGTGGATGCCAGGTGGTGGCGTGTTTAGCTTAGCCCCAGGTCAATTTACCGACGACGGCGAGATGACCGTTACCTTGCTTCAAACCCTGTGCAATACCCAAGGCGCATACCGGCCCGACCTGGTCGCTCAGGCTTATTGCCAATGGGAAGGCTCGGTACCCTTTGATATTGGCATTGCCACTCGCAACGCCTTAAGGGTGAACCGCGACAGAAGGCAAGATGCTAAAGGCCTGGCCGCATTGGTGCAAGCGCAAGCCGCCAACAACAACTCAGACAGCAAAGCCAACGGCAGCCTGATGCGGGCCACACCTTTGGGCATAGCCGCATGTGGTTGCACGGTAGAGGAGGCCATAGAAATGGTTGCCGCCGATGCCGCTATGACTCACCCCAACGCCACTTGCATTAGCGCCACCACCGCCTATGTGCTGGCCTTGCGTCACTTGATATTGAATACCGACCAGCCCAACAGGGTAGAAGGCGCCATTCAGGCGGCTGCAGACTACTTGAGCCATAAAGCCCAAGCTACTAACCTTGGCGTATTGGAAGTGTCTGAATGGCTAGACGATGCAATGCATGGCCGATTGCCAGCAGCTTTTCCGCAAGCTGGGTTTGTGCGATATGCATTTACCTATGCGTTCTATTATCTTGCTCAGGAAAGCAAATTTGAAGAATCCATTTATAGAACGTTATTAGAAGGCGGCGACACGGATACCAATGCCTGCATTGTGGGCGGTTTAATGGGGGCTTATTGGGGTATGGGTTCGTTACCCAATTACTCATTAAGCGCGGTGCTTAAGTGCGATACAGAAAAAGGACAAAAGCGGCAGGATGTATTTACCGCTAAACCGGTTGCCAAAAACTTGAAGAAGTTATGTCAACTTTGCTTAGGTGCTGAAGTTTGATAGTCCACTATAAAATTACATAAACAGAAATTAGATGGTAGTTACCGATGTCAGATATTGAAAAAAAACCTTCTCTTCGAATTAGCCCTAATGTTTATGGCCGTACTTCAGTCAGAAATAAAGTTAAGTATCTGATTGATCCAAAGGGTTTCGGTAGTGATATGGGCGTACCTGAAAGAGTTGTGTTAACTCGCTGGAGGCAAAGACGATTTCCAAATCACCAATTTTCTGGAGATAAATTAAGTTCTACTTTATGGCGCGCAATAGCAGCTGTGTACGGAAAAAATGCGGCAAAGATTTGCAATCTATCAATGGAGCAAATTGAGAACCTCAAGGTCAAGCAAAGTCAGTTCGCTAGCGAGCAAAATTATTTAAAGCTTCCCGCAAGTAGCATCATGTTCGCACTTTTTTTTATTTGTGGTCCGAAACGACTACAGGTATTGATCGACAAACACACATCTCAAGAACATGAAGGCCGCTCCGGAGTGCCTGACTTATTTTTATTTGCTATCAATAATTTGACAGGTATTCCATCAGTTGCAAGATTTGTGGAGGTAAAAAAACCAGGAGAAAAAATATCGCAAGACCAAATAGATGAAATCAATTTGCTCAACTCTTTAGGTCTTCATGCACGAGTAATGCGCTTAGTAGAAATGCCTAAACCAAAGCTTAAGAAAAATTTCCATTCATGCTAAGTCCAGTGAGTTTTTCAAAATCTTTTTGGCAGGGTACACACCTATAAGCGTATGGCTGTGCTGATAGCCGAAGCGGATCAATTCTTTCGCCACAGTTTGTGCAAATTCTTCCAGGTAATATTGGTTTAACAACTGCGATACTGGCCATTGCTGATTCTTTAGACGTCTTGGGCGACTTATCAAAATTTATTGGTTCACTTAACGAAACTATCCCAGTCAGAAGTAATCTCTGAAAAATAGCATTGCAACTTCTTTCGTGCTCCATTGCGATTTTGTCCAAAGTTGTACCCGCAAGAAAACTTTCAACTAATTTAATTTCCTCCTCTTTAGTCCAACGCTTGAAAGATTTAGGACGCTGAAAAGGTGAAGGCTGAATTTGCTGCTTGCGTTGCAAGCTGACCGTCTCAAGCACATCATTTATTGCATCTGTTATTTCATTTGAAAAAACTTCGTATTTGATGAGTTTAAGAAGTTTTTTTTCAGATTCATTTGTCATGGTAATGGCCTCAAATTTTTAGATCGAAATCGTAAAATAACCATTTGTATTAAAAATAGTTCAACATTTAATTTGTGACTGAAGTGCTAAATCGTTCATTTTGCTTGGCCATTTTTTGAACAGCTGTACGCAAATCTGAGAATTTTTCAGGAAATGACCAGCCTACTAATTTGCCAATTAATTTATCATCAGGTTCGTAATTGAATGTGGCAATAGGACAGCAGTCTTTGCCGTCTAGCAGAATCAAGTCACAAGATTTCAAATCAATCGAATCAAATGAACCTTGGTAAAGTTCTATGTTAGTTTTACCTTTTGATTCAATCACCATATACCTTCGGCCAAGGTAGACAATTTTGTGATCTCCTATTTCAGGGAACACATAGCTGTTTTTTTCTTTAATTTTTATTTTATTTTTTGGGGTCGTTCCAACAGCCCCTGCCATTAGCAATCGGTCATAACGACCGGAACTCACGCAGACAACTCTTATGCGTTTGCCTCTAAATTCGGTCAGTCCGCCTTTTCTATAGGTTGGTACATCGTAAAGGCATGAATCTCCAATTTGAGTCAAGTGATACCTATTTGGATGTCCTACAAAAGATATGTAGTTTTTACTTTTGAGAAAAATTTTGAGTTCTTCTAGATGTTGTTTTGATTCATCATTCCAACTTGTTCTTTTATTAAGGCGCACCAAGTAAGGCCAAGCTTCATCTTTTATGTTGTCTTTAATCTTGTCGGCTATCTCAAACATGACGAGTCCTTTTTTACTTCAATGGCTGAATTGAGAAAGATCTGTTTTCGCTAACCTTATCTAAGCAATATCAACTGGGGTATTGCATCTTGATTGCACCAAACAACAGCATTTTGGTTAAATTGTTTTCCTTGAATTTTTGCGCAAGCTTAAGACAAGTCAAAGATTAAAAAAATTCTTGAGTAGCTCATTTGGTGAGCTTTTGGTGAGCCATAGTCACGGCATCAAAGGTTTTTTCTAAGGAGCACACCATGTCTATTTGGCAAATTTTAGGTAGTTTTGCAGTTTCTGATTCAGGCGATACTGTTCACAAGATTTCTGACAGCCTCAGTATTTCAACTAATGGCACGTCCTACACCACCATGGGTTTAACCACTGTGGGGTCAGATGGTTCTGTGTTTATTCAGCAGGGGTGCTTTAGCTCAGATGGCAGCACGCGAATGGGGTCGGTGGCTACTGGGTTGGGGGCTGTATTTGGGCAGGATTAATCAGATGCTTAATATTTCTTAAGCATTTTCTGGATGGCTTCTTTCACTTGCTTGACCAGCGTGGTGGGGCCTATTACTTTGACGTCGGGACCTATGCACAAAATGTCGCCAATTAGTTCGCGTTCGTCGGAGTAGGGCACTTGTAGGGTGTAACTGCCGTCCTTGTGCAACGTGCCTTTTTGGTCTGGGTGCCATTCTTCATGTTGCACCCAACGCGCGCGCTCAGGTGTGAACTTCAACTCGGCCCAAGCTTTGGCCTGACCACCGAAGATGCCATAGCCACTTTGCATTGTTTTGAGAAGTTGCTCGCGGTCAATGTCCTTGGCTTCTTCGTCTAACAACATGGCGCTTTCGATAGCATCTATCGAAAAACTTCTAATGCCGCCCCTCAGATGACACCAGGCATCCACGTACCAGTTGTCGCGATAGTGGATGAGTTGCTGCGGAGAAATGATGCGCTTGATAGATTCGCCTGTTTGCCTGTTCAAATGAACGATTTCGATTTGTTTGCGATCTACCGTAGCTTTGGCAATTAACTCGAACGCTTTCAAGGGCATGCGACGCTTGCCGGCGTGAACTACGCGAATACGCTCTGCCAAGACATTGGCATTGGCACCTTGCGTTTCTAGAATTTTGTTCAGCCGTGTTTGCAATGGTTTGAGTTTTGGGCCCAACAAGCCGGGCTCGAGTTGGCCGATCATGGTTTGTATGGTCATAAGGGCCAGTGCTTCTTCTTGACTGAACCACATGCCAGGCAGTTGCTGCAGACCTTCAGGGTTTTCGAGTTTATAGCCGCCCAAGTCGCGGTCGTACAAGATTGGTGTGTTTAAACGGTCTCGGAACATAGCAAGGTCGCGTTTAAACGTGGCCGATGAGATTTCTAACTTCTTGAGAATCTCGGACTTGGGCACTGCTTTGCGGCCAGTGAACAAGGACTGGTAGGCGTAGTAACGATCTATTTCTGCCATGGTGTTGTCTCAGCTTAATCGGTTGTTTTTTTCGTAATTTGTGTCAGTTTAAGAGCAATTTTTTCTCTTCTGCTGAGTCTTTGTGGTTCTGGTGAGTGCCCGTAGTCAAGTTTGATGTTTAAGGCTTGAAATTCACTGGGTTTAAACATGTTGGGCTGTTTAAACACTTTAAATTGCTCAGCTAGCTGCATATAAACACCTGTCAGGGGCACCCAGATAGACGCGGAAATTAGGAGGGGTAAGAACATATAGCTAGTTGTCTTAAGTATTTAAAAGCATACTGTGAGCCACTCCAGGCTCAGGGCCTGAGCCTGCCGAGCTGATTTTTTGTACAGTTGGAGTAATTAGCTTATAAAAAGAGATGCTGGGGTAGACTTACGAATCAAGTGAAAACACTGCTCTGTGATACTTTTTGATCCAATCGTTGATTTAAGAAATGTACGAGAACAAGCCCATAAGAGTAATTAAACGTTACCCCAATCGTCGCCTATACGACATTGACTCATCGAGATATGTAAATCTGTCTGATCTTAGGCAGCTTGTTCTTGATGGTGTCAGATTTCAAGTCCTTGTTGAAAAGACACAGGAAGATCAAACAAAGAATGTTCTCATGCAAATTTTTCTTGAATTAGAAATGAGTGGGCAACCAATATTCTCGAATCAAAGTTTAAGAAATTTAATCGTTATGAATAGCACGATGAGCAATGACGTAACTGAATCGTACTTGAGCAGACTCTTCAATTTTTTAAATTTAAGTTCAAAGTAAAACTTAAAAAATAGGTGTGTTACAGCACTTACCTCGAAATTAAATAAATCAAAATGAAAAAAATTATATTAGGCGAGTTGTTCTGCGGTCCAGGTGGAATCGCTATGGGTGCTGAGTTAGCCAATAAATCTATTTCGAGTCTTACAGAATTTGAATTTGAACATGGCTGGGCTGTTGACTATCATGAAGAAACTGTAGCAACTTACCGCCGCAATGTTAAAAGTGCAACTGATGAGACGGCAATTTGCAAAGACGTACGAAGAATAACAGCTAAGCAACTCAAAAAAATAGCAAAAATTGATGGCTTTGCTTACGGATTTCCTTGCAATGATTTTTCGTTGGTAGGCGAGCATAAAGGCATCGAAGGAGATTTTGGTCCTTTATACAGTTACGGTCTTCCAATCCTTAAAGAACACAATCCAGATTTTTTTATTGCAGAAAACGTTGGCGGTATCAGAAGTGCAAACGAAGGTAAAACGCTGTTGAAGATCTTGAATGACTTATCCAAAGCGGGAGAGGGGTATGTAATTACACCTCACTTATACAAGTTCGAGGAATATGGCGTGCCCCAAGCTAGGCACAGGGTCATCATGGTTGGTATGCGTAAAGACCTAAATTTAATTTTCCGACCACCAGCACCAACGCATTTGAAAAAATTGAAATCTTGCAAAGATGCAATAGAAAAACCACCTATTGGGCATGGGGCGTCGAATCATGAATTGACAAAACAGCACCCTAGAGTAGTGGAACGTTTAAAACACATCAAGCCGGGTGAAAATGCTTGGACTGCAAATATTCCTGATGAATTAAAACTTAATGTTACAGGAGCTCAGATTAGTCAGATTTATAAGAGACTTGACCCATCAAAACCAGCTTACACGATTACTGGTTCTGGTGGCGGAGGGACCCATGTATACCACTGGGCTGAAGATCGAGCCCTTACTAATCGAGAGCGTGCAAGACTTCAAACCTTTCCAGATAGTTTTATTTTTGAGGGAACAAAAGAAAGTGTCAGAAGGCAGATTGGAATGGCTGTACCTCCAGATGGCGCTAAGGTACTCTTTGAAGCAATTGCTAAAACTTTAGCTGATATCCCCTATGAATCCGTTAAGTCTAACCATTGAAATTTATAGGATCTAGACTTTTTTAAGTAAGTGAAAATTGGCAAATGCGTTGCACTTGTACTCCAGATAAATTTTGATTGGAAATTTTATGACTGAAATTAATGACGAATATAGAAGAGCACAGATCCAGAAATCTTTAATTGTTTATAACGATGAACAAGGTGATAAAGGCTTAAAAAAAACGTTACAGGTTGAATACCGCGGACAAAAAAAAATACTACCCGTAATAACAATTGACCCTAAGACGTTACTTTTAAATCATAACAATAATCGCCTTTCAGCTCAATTAATGGATCATCCTGAAAATCGAGTTGTTTACGGCAATCCAACTTCAAGTCAAGCTCAAGCTGTCTTGGCTGATTTGCTGAGTAAAACAGACGAGTTTAAAAATTTAAAAGAAGAACTTAGTCAAATCGGTCAACAAAACCCAGGCTTGATTACTAGAAATGGTTTGCTGGTTAATGGTAATACTAGAGTTGTAGCGCTGAGGCAACTAGGCAAAACAGGAGTTGATGTAGCTGTTTTACCAGATGATGCAGATGACTCCGCAATCTTAGATCTTGAAATGTTTTTACAGATGGTTCATTTGACCCATCAAGACTACACATTTACTAATGAATTGCTTTTGCTTGAGAAGTGCAAAAAACTAGGAAACACAGACAAACAAATTGCAGACAAAATGAAATGGACGAGAGGTTGGCAAAAGAAACTGGATGAAAAGTTTCAACTCCTTAGACTTATCAACGAGATTAGAGGGTTGTCCACCCCTTCACTTGCATACCAAGTCTTTGATACAAAAAGTCAGCACCTTAAAGATTTGAATGATGAGTACGAGTCACTCAAGACTCACGACTTAGCTGCAGCAAATAGGATGAAATGGTCTCGAATAGTTGCAATGTTTCTAGGTGTTAACAAAGATCAGACTAGGGCAATTGACGAGGACTTCATCGATGAAGATGTTGTAAAAAGATTAGATTCAAATTCACCTACATCAACCATCTTAGATAGTTTAAAAAAGATTCAGATGGATGATGGGTTGGACGATATTTTGGGAGATCCTCCAGTTCTTGGAGAAAAAATCGACACTAAGGAACTTGCAAAGGCAATCATTCGTGATCGAGTTGACGATAAAGGTTTTATCGTTAATGAATTAACAGCAGAGTTTGAAGACTTACGAAAGAAAGTTGTCTTGTCTGCTGAGGACATTATTACTAAAAACAAACGAAAGTCGTTGCTTGCTACTCCCGCAGAAGAATTAAGAGAGATTAGAGAAAGCCTCGAAAATGTTGTAAACATCTTTAATGAAGTTTCCACTCAAGGGGGTTTTGACGCAACAAAATTTGAATACGAATTAAAGAAAGCAAATAAGTCGTTGGAAGATTTGGTCAAGAAATTTTCAGCATTCAAGCAAAAATAAAATGCATACCCTCAAAATTTCGTTGGCATTAGATTCCAAAATCAGAATTGAGCCTGTTGGAGTTATGCCTGACGAAGTTTGGGATGGAGTTGTTGATTGGTGGTCACTTGGAAGAAAGTTAGATTCAAAGTCAAAAATTATTTTTGTAAGTATCCCAGATTTTTCTCAACGAAAAATTTGGCTTCGAGAGAATTGGAAAAGTCTTGGCTATGAATTGACAATAGACGATGAAGTTAAAGTTGCCCTTAAAAGCGTAGATGGCTTGATAGCAAAGTTTGAAGAACTTGCAGTGCGAGATGACGCAGATGTGGCGTCTATAAATTTAGATGTTATCAAGGTAAATAGACCACTAACCGAATTTCAGAAGAAAAATATTAGATTCCTGATTGGTATGCCTAACGGTGCAAATTTTTCAGTTCCCGGCGCTGGAAAGACTCTTACTACTTTGGCCCTTTGGGAGTTCTTTAGAGCAAGTGCAGAACTAGATCGAATGTTGATAGTTTGCCCTCGTTCTGCTTTTGAGGCTTGGGAGTCTGACTCGTCAATGCTATTTCGGAACCCATCGATCTCTCTCTTTAATGACGAACCTATTGATTCATTGACTGAGGTTTTGTACGTAAATTATGAACAACTTGAAAATGAGAATCGATTAACTCGTTTAGTTAAATGGCTCAGCCTTGGCTCTGGCATGTTAGTAATTGATGAGGCGCATCGAATAAAAGGTGGTGGCGCTTCAATAAGATGGCGCGCTTGCCGTGAATTAGCAAACAACGCAAAACGAATTGACTTGTTAACTGGTACACCAATGCCTCAGAGCCAGGAGGACTTACGAAATCTTTTTTCGTTATCTTGGAATGGAGTACCAAGAGAATTTTTTAGCGACTCTCGTTTAAGTTCACTGAAACGAGGAGGCGTATTTGTAAGAACTACAAAGAAGGAGTTGCAGCTCCCTTCGATGAAAATTACATCAATTGAACTTCCAATGAGTAGGGTCCAAAAAGATGTGTACGCAGCATTGAGGCAGTCGTTTATCGGGCAGTTTGAAATTTCGAGCATTGATAGCGGATATTTCAGTCGCAGAGGTAAGGCGGTTATGACTTTGATTGCAGCTGCAACTAACCCTGGGTTACTGATGCGAACAATTAAGGAGGACGCATACCTTGGACTTACATGGCCTCCAAAGGCACTTTCTGGTCAAGAGCGTTTGATGTCTGTTTTAGAAGATTATGCGACCCATGAAATCCCTGAAAAGTATCAGTGGGTAGCTCGATATGTTTCGAAAGCTGCGAAGGAGGGTAGAAAGGTACTGATTTGGAGTACTTTTATAGCTAACCTACTGGCACTAAAACGTTTGCTTGAGCCTTACAACCCCGCATTAATTTATGGAATTTCTACCCAGGAAGAACGTAAAGCCGAGTTACTTAAGTTTAGAAGTACGAACTCTTGTTCAGTTTTATTGAGTAACCCGCAAACCTTAGGAGAAGGTGTTAGTCTGCATAAAGAATGTCATGAAGCAATATATTTGGATCGAAGCTACAACGCTGGTCTTTATCTTCAATCATTAGATAGGATTCACAGACTCGGTTTACCAAAAACTCAAGAAACAAATATCTTTATTCTCCAATGTGAAGGCTCGATTGATCAAAGAATTGCACGAAGGCTTGAAGATAAAATTCAACGGCTAGGTTTTTATTTGAACGATGCTGGTCTAGCTGAAGTGAGCCTGCCAGGTTTAGACGATGAAATATTGCCAGATGGTATGTCCGGGCTAGATGAGGTTGACTTAAACGATATATACCATCACCTTACAGATAATGTTTGACACCCTAATTTGGGATGAGTTATCCCTTGAAGTTGTTGTTGCCGCCAGATCGGGTATGGCGGTGAAAGACTTCGAAATTCAATGTCGGTTGGCACCAACAGCTAACGGAAAATCTTATTTTGATCGCATTAGAGTAGCAGATGCTTTGATGAGTGATAAGTTGATAAGTGTTGAGAATGGCTTTTTAAAGCTTGCCAACAATTTCATACCTGAGTCTCTTGTTGATAACTTAGTTACTGGATCAGTAATTGCTTGGAAAATATTGGATTGTATTGATCCACCAAGAAAATTTTTGAAAAAAATTGATCAAGATTTATTAAATAAAATCGGATTAGATGGTGAGCTAGCTGTAATTCAAGAGTTACATAGCCATTTAGATTCTCAAGAGTTACCTAGGGTGAGGCACATTTCCCTTGTAGATGATTCGGCTGGCTTTGACATTCAATCACCTTCTATTAAAAATACTGAAGAAACACTTTTTCTGGAAGTTAAAACTAGCGTCAGACCTGGCGAGTTATTTACTTTTTATATTTCAAAGAATGAAGCTAGGGTGGCGAGTCAAAACAAAAATTGGTTTTTAGTCGGAGTCGAATCGTCTGTCGATGGCTTCAGAGTATTAGGTAATCTGACTTTCAATACATTTTCTGAATTTCTACCATTGAATCAAAGTCGTAATGGAGAATGGGAAACTGCAAAAATTGTCATGCCAAAAAAAATGTTTTTTAGTGGACTTCCATAGGATTCAAATGGAAAAGCTTAAATCTAAATTTGAATTTGTAACCTTGCCCTTCACATCAAAAATTAAAGGGTCCATGCAGGTGCCGAAATCTTCTGGGCTTAATTGGGGACAAAGGCCTGGCCGAGAGCAGAATCAGGCGTACTTGTCCATACCAGCTTATATTCAAAAAAGTTTTTTTTTCCCGGAACCTGGGGTAACTTTCGAGGTTGATTGTGATGATGGAGAACACTTTCAGTGCGTTAGAGCGCAGGCTAACGGTAAAGCGATACACACACCTGTAAATAATTCATTATTCGGTATTTACTTTAGAAGCAGGCTCGGCGTTATGCCGGGTTACACGGTGACTATTGAGCATTTAACCAAATATGGTCGAAGTTCAGTAGATTTTCACAAGTTATCAGCTAACAAATATTTTTTGGATTTTTCAATTAATCAATAATCCAACTATCAAATCCATCTTGTTTTATACCAACTCAACTGCTGCCTTCAATTGACTGGGGCTGCTGTAAAGATACGCAGCTGTAGTGCTGATGCTGCGATGCCCAGCAAGCGTTTTCAGAATGTGTATCGCCGTGCCTTTGTTCGCCAAGTTTGTTAAGAACGTTCTGCGTCCGCTGTGACTGCTAGCACCTTCAAGTCCAGCGCCTTCGTAAAGTAGAGCGAATGTTTGGGCCAAGCTGTTTGCGTTAAAGCCTGCCTTGATGCTTTTTTGACTTGCAAAGAATGGATAGCTGCGATCCACGCACTTGGCTTCCTTTGCGTAGGATTGCAACTCCGCTTTGAGCTTGGCGCTGACAAATACAGTACGAGCATGACGGCCCTTGGTCATGTCGGGCAGCAAGCGGATCTCATCTTTGATCTGCTCAT
>JACCDN010136001.1_pt1 | contig 14281 bp, 14 predicted proteins | sample 7441691 | NCBI WGS metagenome assembly JACCDN01 (sample SAMN15323439, study PRJNA562643) | freshwater metagenome | isolation source: river surface water | place: USA:Blue River Watershed | collected 2017-08-16
AGGAGACGGCAGTCTGAATTATACCGGTTGGTAGGTATCGTTTGTCTTATGCACCTTTGTAGCTTGATACAGCACTTCCCTCCTAAGGAAGGGGTCGGACGTTAGAATCGTCTCGAGGACGCCAAACCACTTTTGGAACAAACTGTGACAGACAGCTAACGCCCCAAAGCGGTCTTTGAAGCGCTGACAGCTCATCGGCCAGTGCTACCGATGGCCAGCTTACCCGACATGTTGTTCGGCATTCGGGCCGCAGTCGACTCATACCAATCGCTCAAGAACATGTCCGGCGGAAGGTTGCAGCCGAGGCAGCAAGGATCAATGAAAAAAAACAAAAAATCAGTTATGAGAGTGCCGATGTCCAAAGCCTAATCTTAGATAATTGTTATATTTCTCTTTAGTCATCTCAGGTATTTTTTGAACAAAAACTACGAGATCCCAAATCTCTTCATCCGTTAAGCCGACAGCACCCCATGAAGGCATGGCACTTCCTTTGATGCCATGTTTGATTATCCAAAAGTCACTTGCAGCATCAGAGTTGCTTCTTGTGAAGGTCAGGTTTGGTGGTGCAGGATACAATCCTTTACTAAGTTCTGATTTACCAATACCTGGCTTTAAATGGCATGTTGAACACATGGCCTCATAATTCCCTGATGCTCGACGCAGTCTTTCTGTAGTGTCTAAATCATTCGGGATAGAGACTTCTCGTGAATCCCGATGTATTGAGTAGTTTTTGAATAACTCGATGCCATCGAAAACCAACTTCGAATGGGGCACATCGGCCGCAAAACTAAATTGCCGAATAGACACATACCCTACAACACCAATAAACAGAAGTCCAAGCCCAACTACAGCTCTGGTTCTCATACCTTACCACCCCCACGCAATCTCAAAGCATTAGTAATGACCGAGGCCGAGCTGAAGCTCATCGCCAAGGCGGCAATAATCGGAGACAACAACCAGCCGGTCAACGGATAAAAGACACCGGCCGCGACTGGAATGCCCAAGGCGTTGTACAGAAAAGCGAAGAGTAAGTTCTGTTTCATATTGCGGACCGTGCCCACTGAGATCGCACGGGCCGTCGAAATGCCTCGCAGATCGCCCTTGACCAGCGTTAGCTGGGCACTGTTCATAGCCACATCGGTACCGGTGCCCATTGCGATGCCCACATCGGCTTTTGCCAGAGCCGGCGCATCATTGATACCATCACCTGCCATTGCCACCACATAGCCCTGCTTCTGCAGCTTTGCAACGAGGTTGAGTTTGTCTTGGGGTTTGACTTCCCCATAGACCTCGTCAATGCCCAGTTTGGCGCCGACCGACTTTGCCGTTGTCAGACCATCGCCTGTTGCCATGACAACCTTAATACCGGACTCCTTAAGCACACGTAGTGCTTCGGGAGTCGTCGGCTTAATTGGGTCCGATACCGCCAACAACCCGGCCAGTATTTTGTCGATGGATAGATAAAAGACGCTGGCGCCTTCATTACGCAGCATTTCGGCCTCTTTATTAAGGGCGTCCACGCTGACACCATCCTGGGACATCAGGACCGTATTGCCCAGCGATAGTTCTTTACTAGCTACCACGCCACGCACACCGATACCGGAGCTTGATTCGAAGTTATCCGGGGAGACCAAGACGAGCCCCTGCGCCTTAGCCGCTTTGACTATGGCTTCGGCCAAAGGATGCTCGCTTCCCTGATCAAGACTGGCCGCAAGCTTTAAAACCTCTTCCGAACTAAAGCCGTTAATTCCAATGGCCTGGTTGAAGGCTGGTTTGCCTTCAGTCAGCGTGCCGGTCTTATCGACAATGAGAGCATTTACTTTTCGGAGATTCTCTATGGCGGCGGCATCACGGAAAAGAACGCCATGGGTCGCCGCCTTGCCGGTCGCTACCATAATCGACATGGGCGTTGCCAAGCCTAAAGCACATGGACAGGCAATAATCAGAACAGCGACAGCATTGATCAAACCGTAAATCCAGCTTGGTTGCGGTCCAAAGAAGCCCCATACGAATAGAGTCAGGATAGAAATAACGACTACTGTGACCACAAAATAGCCAGCCACCACATCCGCCATGCGCTGCATGGGCGCACGTGAGCGTTGCGCTTGCGCCACCATTTGGATGATCTGGGACAGCACCGTGTCCGAACCAATTTTCTCTGAGCGCATGATTAAACTGCCAGAGGTATTAATTGTGGCTCCAATGACCTTGTCGCCAGGTCGTTTGGAAACCGGCAGCGGTTCGCCGGTGAGCATGGCTTCATCGACGGCACTCTCGCCTTCCAGAACCACGCCATCGACGGGAATCTTTTCCCCCGGTCGAATACGGAGCCTATCGCCGACATGCACATTCGAAAGCGGAATATCTTGTTCGCTGCCATCCGGGTTAATCCGTCGAGCTGTTTTAGGCGACAGCCCCAGCAGCGATTTAATCGCAGCAGAGGTTTGTGATCGTGCCTTTAACTCCATTACCTGCCCCAGCAACGTGAGCGAAATAATTACAGCCACCGCTTCGTAATATACGGACACCCGGCCCATGGAAAAGAAAGAGTCTGGAAACACCCCCGGGACAAATGTCGCCACAAGGCTATAAAGGAAGGCAGCCCCCGTACCCAATCCAATCAAGGTCCACATATTGGGACTGCGGTTGATTACAGATTGATAACCACGAGTGAAAAAAGGCCAACCTGCCCATAATGCAATCGGGATGGTTAATACAAATTCTACGTAGGTCTGAATCCCGCTATCCATCAGATTCAGCTTATGTCCAAACATCGCAAGTACTGTCACGATGACGGTCAAAGGAAGCGTCCACCAGAATCGATGGCGGAATTCTGTTAATTCTGGGCTTTCTTCGTCATCCACGCCTGGGAGCTCAGGTTCAAGCGCCATTCCACATTTTGGACAGGACCCGGGATGATCCTGTCTGATTTCCGGATGCATCGGGCACGTGTAGATAGCGCCGGGTGCTGCGGTTTGTTCCCTTTTGAGCTGGCTACCATCGAATTCTGTAGGAGCAGCCTCGAATTTATGCAAACACTTCTCGCTACAAAAATAATAGTCTTTACCCTGAAAATTGGCATGACATTTCCCGGGCACAAATACGGTCATGCCACAAACCGGGTCTAGAACGTTCATAGCACCATTCAGTTCAACATTGCTACTATCAGGTTTGTGGTGCTCATGCATGATTTGACTTCCTTAAAATGACGATTAGTAGTTTGATGTAGTTACGTCTCACCTACGCACCTTTTGATTATGGTCAGAAACTTGCCAATGATGCTCAATCAACTCGGCGGTTAACGAAATTGCAAGGCTCGCAAGTGGATACAACATAATCTGAATCGCAGGAAAGTACTTATAAAGCCAATATGCGCCTGCAATCGTCACAAAAAGCGATCCATACAACACAAAACTAACTAACAATCGAACTGAGCGACTGAGTTTGAAATAATTAATTGAAAACCATAACTTTGCGGCGAGCGTCATTACACCAAATTGTGCAAGAGTCAGGAGAATTTTATGTTCCGGGCTAAGGACAGCATCTGCAGCAAATGGTTCATGAAATCGCACAGTAGCGAATGCAGTAAGCAGAAATACGATAGATGACAAGACACTGTATTCACTTGCACTCACTCGTCGCGGCGCGAGTAGTAAGACTCCCAAGGCCATAAGGAGCCAAACAAAGAAGATACCGTTACTCGGAAAGTCCACTGGGTAGGTCTTGCGTCATGTCATGTTAATGATCTGGCTCAAAAGCGAGGAATGAACTTAGGCGTCTTATCCAAGTATTGTTGATACGGCGCCCCGAATATTGCCAACATCTCCTGTTCTTCCTGCCTTCCTAACCGAGCGTACATAACCGCTAACACGGGGAACATGACTAACGTAAGAATCGTTGGCCATTGGAAGAGAAATCCAAGCATGATCAACACGAAAGCAACATATTGCGGATGTCGAATACGAGCATATGGACCCGAGTCAGCAAAGCGATTGGATCGCTGTGCGTGATATAAAACATGCCAAGCACTTGATAGGAGATAAAAGCCTCCCGCTAGGAGGGCAAAACTAATGATATGCATTACACCAAAATGCGGGTCACCCTGCTCTCCAAAGATCGTCAACCAAAGATGTCCAGAGTTGTGTGACATAAGGTCTAAGCCCGGATATTTGGTTTGTAGCCAACCTGACAAAGCATAGATAGTGAGCGGGAATCCGTACATCTCAGCAAAAAGTGCTACGACAAAAGCAGAATAGGTGCCAAAGGTTCTCCAATCGCGAGGTGTCGCTGGTTTGAAGAAGCTAAATGCAAACATAATGAAGACCGCAGAATTAAGAATCACCAAACCCCAGAGACCATATGCGTTCGTATCATGATTCATTTTTATCTCCTGCACCTTCATTGGATTGCTTGCTGCCGTCATGCGAATGATTTCCGTGCATAAACAGATGCATCAACGGACAGGAAAGAATCAGCAAATATGGAAGCGCATAAATAGTGTGTGCCAGATGCTCGGTTACTAGAAAATAACCTCCAGCGATTGCAAATACAAGAAACACCACTCCTGATTTAGACTTCCAAAATGATCTCTGTTCCATGCCACGTTTCCTTTTTACTTAAAACCAGTTGGAGGATGGTTGCAGCATTCCGCGTCAACCCAATGCGAAAGATTTGAAAGCTCATTCTTTTCAGTAAATCGCCACATGGCACGTCGTAATGCTGACAAGAAACCCTTGAAACAACCACCCTCGGCAGTGATTTGCTCTTCGATTTGATTCCAGGTCAACTGACGCAGATCGTACTTAATCTCGAGAGCATTTTCATTCAGGCTTATTTCGGACACACCCATCAGCAATGCGAGATCATTACAAATGGCTAGACCAGTCTCTCTGATGCTGAACTTGACTCTAATCTTCCTCGTTTTTAGGATAGGCTTGTCTGACTCTCTATGGTGCAAACCAACGTAAAGATCTGGGTTGGCGGAAAAATTCTCAGAACATTGCTGCGAGCAAAAATAAAACTTTAACCCGCGAAATTCCTGGGAATGCGGTGAACCGTTGGACAAAACCATACGGCACACCGGATCCACTTTCTTGGTAGCTATAAGCTGGCGCATGACCGATCTTCTTGTTGAAGGAAACCTTTACTTCTGCTGGCTCATGCCCTTATGGTCATCCATTTGCTTTTGCATCATGTTTTGATGATCATTCATATGCTGCTGCATCATCTTCTGATGATCGGCATCACTCATGTTTCCATGGTCCGCCATCATTTTGCTGTTGGACTTTGTGCCGCTTACAGGCTTTGATGATTTTCCACTAGGTTGCTGTGTAGTTTGCGAACCATGTTGATGATCGTGAGCAGCGGCGTCAGAGGTTTGGGGCTGAGTCTGGGCCAACGCACTGGTTCCAGCTACCATAGCAAATGCAGCGACTGCAGCAACAAATTTCGAGCGTGTTTTCATTTTGTTCTCCTTTAAGGATTTGAATGTGAATTAGCTTTTCACAGTTCCCATATTAGGAGACTCGCCATTACGCTGGACTGACCGCTGGATTACAAATTTGTCAGATTTGCTGTTTAATTTCAGGAAACATGAGTCTGAACGAATTGCACCCGAGCACTGAATCTACACTGACTCTACCTCTGTGAGCATTCAAAATTGCTTTGGTTATCGCCAAACCCAGTCCTATACCCTCAGACTCCTCCTGTGTACGAGAGGGATTTATACGATAAAAACGGTCAAAAATGTGTGGGATATGTTCGGCCGGAATCTCGTTTCCTTGATTAATGACAGTCAAAATGACCCAAGGTGACTTGTGAACTATATCTAAAGAAATAATGGAATTGGGTTTTCCGTAATGAATCGCATTAGACAGTAGATTGCTGATCGCCCTTCTCACCATAGATCGATCACCATCAATCAGACCCTCACCAGTCGAAGTTAGTGTGACCCCCTTGGATTCAGCAAAAGCCTCGAAATAGTCAAAGGTCTCAACGACCTCATTCTGAAGGCTAACACGCTCTATTTTTGGGAGAATTCCACCATTTTCTGCTTTGGCCAGAAATAGCATTTCAGAAATCATCCGCGACAATCTCTCGCACTCTTCAACATTGGATGCCAAAACGTTCCGATACTCCTCAACAGAACGGTCTTGTGCCAGCGCCACCTGCGATTGAGTTAGAAGATTACCCACAGGCGTCCGCATTTCATGAGCCAAATCAGAAGAAAATGCAACAAGCCTCTGAAAAGCCTCCTCCAACCTCATGAGCATACTATTAAGCTCTAACGAAAGAGGGACTAACTCAGCGGGGACTTCGTTAGTCGGAATGTAACCACCCAAATTGCCCAGAGTGATGTTTGCAGTTCTTTCTTTTAGAAAATTCAAGGGGGCCAATCCTTGACGAACCGCGATCCAGCTGAGCCCCCAGGTAATAAATAACGAGATCAAAAGAAAGATCACTAATCGGGTTCTAAACTCGTTAAGAAAGTGATCATGAGTCTCCGTGGTCATCGATACGGCAACCCTGACTCCATGCCCATCGACAAAGAGCGTCCGATACCCCACGCCATTCACAGACCGTTGATTTAAATTTGAAGAGTTTCCTTCAGCATGCCCAGAAATGACAGATTCTGGGACGACATTCTGCGTACTTCGATATAAGACTTCTCCTTGCTGATTCATAACCACAAAATCAATGTCATGGCGTGACATCGTGTGATCAAGGCGCTCTTTGATCGAACCATGTAGTTTCGATGGGTTATCTCCATTCAGAAGGTCAAGCAACTCTTCTGCATGGTTTTTCAAAGCCAAATTGTCCTGATCGATGAAATGCTGCCTCATCGAATCAAAAATGAACACACCCAAAACAGTCAGAACACAGCCTAAGATCAAACCGAACAGCAGTGTTAATCGGGTGGTCAAAGAGACTGGTCTAGTCATTTGTCAGTCGGTTCTTCAAGAACATAGCCCATACCGCGCACAGTTTTAATCAATTTAACAGGAAAGGAATCATCGACTTTGTTACGCAATCGACGCATTGCAACCTCAATTACGTTGGTATCGCTATCAAAATTCATGTCCCATACTTGTGAGGCAATGAGTGATCGAGAGAGGACTTCTCCCTTACGACGCATCAGCAATTCGAGCAGCGAAAATTCTTTGGCAGTTAAGTCGATTTTGGTGCCAGAACGCATTGCACGACGCCGTAACAGATCTAACTCCAAATCTGCGATTTGTATCTGGGTGCTTTCTGAGCCACTCCGGCCCCGCCTTAAAATTGTTCTTACACGAGCTAGCAATTCTGAAAAGGCAAAAGGCTTTACTAGATAGTCATCTGCACCCAACTCAAGACCCTTGACTCGATCTCCAACCTCATCACGTGCCGTCAGAAACAGTACCGGGGTCTGATTTCCTCCCTTGCGAAGCATTTCGAGTATCTGCCAGCCTGTCAATTTAGGCAGCATGATATCCAGAACAATCAAATCATAAGATTCACTTACGGCCTGATGCAGACCATCAGCGCCGTCTCGCGCCAGATCAGCTGTAAATCCAGCTTCGGTTAAACCCTGCCGAAGGTACTCGCCAGTTTTAGCCTCATCTTCAACAATTAATATTTTCACGATAAAAACCTCACGCTTCTAAGTTTGCCACGGGCAAGCCTTATCAGCGAAAAATTACAAATTTGTAATCTTGCTATCAGCGTTAAGACAGAGTGAGAGGTCCAGAATGTCTCATATTGATAATACTGAGTTATCCGAGTATGCAGACAAAATGCACAATTTCTGGCCTTAATTCTATCAGCCGCCGTAAGTTCGTTCAGGGATTGGTCTCTGGAGGTGTTGTGGCTGCACTTTCACCATTAGCCAATGCTATGGGGGGAATGTATGGCTCCGCTCAGTCTGAATCTAAGACGGGTATAGCGCCAGTACTGAGTGGTACTGAATTCCACCTGACCGTTTCCGAAGCTATGGTGAATTTCACCGGCTCCCCACGAATTGCCACAGTCATCAACGGATCAATTCCTGCACCAACACTTGAATTTCGCGAGGGTGATGAAGTAACTATTCACGTCAAAAATGAACTTTCTGAAGATACTTCAATTCACTGGCACGGCATTATCTTGCCCTATCAGATGGATGGCGTACCTGGCATTAGTTTCCGTGGCATACCTCCGGGACAGACATTCACTTACCGATTCAAACTTGAGCAGTCTGGAACCTATTGGTATCACTCACATTCTGGCATGCAGGAGCAGACCGGTATGTACGGTGCCATCAAAGTAATTCCTAAAAGGGGTGAGCGTTTCAAGGCAGACCGTGACTATGTTGTCCATCTATCCGACTGGACGGATGAAGACCCCATGAGAATCTATGCCAAGCTGAAGTCTGAAAGTGGCTACTACAACTACAACAAGCCAACAGTCATCGAATTTTTTAGAGATATTGCAAACGATGGCTTGAAGAGAGCATTTGATAAGCGTGCCATGTGGAACGAAATGCGTATGAGCCCGACTGATCTTGCCGACCTATCGGCAGAAACACTTACTTTTTTGATGAACGGAAATACACCAGCTGGAAACTGGACTGGGCTGTTTTCAGCTGGAGAACGGGTGAGATTGCGATTCATAAACGGTGCCGGAAACACCTTTTATGATGTCAGAATTCCAGGCCTTAAGTTGACTGTTGTGCAAACCGATGGTGTAGATGTCCACCCAGTCACAGTCGATGAATTCAGATTCGGCCCCGGCGAAACCTACGATGTCATCGTTACCCCAAAAAACGATGCTTACACAGTCTTTGCTCAGACTATGGATCGGAGTGGTTACGCTCGCGGCACATTGGCGATCAAAGCTGGCCTTGACGCTCCAGTCCCCTCGCTAGATCCTGTTCAATGGCTTTCTATGTCAGACATGATGGGCACGATGTCACATGAAGGCCACGAGATGCCACAAACCCCGCCACTGAACCAAGGTTCAACCAGCATGAATCACGGTACGGAGATGGATCATGGCTCGATGATGATGGATCACTCAATGCACAAGGGAATGTCACATCACAGCCATGGCGGCATGAACCATGCAGCTCATGAAAATCCGCTCGCAAAACCATCGCAAACTGTCCGCCATGCAAGCACTGAGTATGGTGTAAGTACGGATATGCGTGTCAACATGCCAAGAACAAACCTAGATGACCCTGGAATCGGCTTAAGAAATAGTGGCCGTCGGGTATTGACACTCTCAGATCTTAAAACGATCGATGGTCCGCTAGATAAGCGCCCACCAACTCGAGAACTAGAATTCCATCTAACAGGGAACATGGAGCGTTATATGTGGTCCATGGATGGTGTTGCCTTCGGTAGCAGCACACCAGTCAGTCTGAAATATGGAGAGCGAGTCAGAATTATCCTGCATAACGACTCCATGATGACTCACCCGATGCACATGCACGGACTTTGGAGTGAACTGGAAACCTCGAATGGTGATTTTCAGGTTCGTAAGCACACTATTGCTGTCCAACCTGCACAGCGTATCAGCTATCTAGTGACAGCAGATGCTCTTGGACGATGGGCTTGGCATTGTCACTTAGCTATGCACATGGACGGCGGGATGTTCCGCGAGGTTGTCGTATCATGAAAAAACTAATGGTAATTTTCTCAATGACACTTCCAGTCACACTGTTCAGTGCTGCAAGCATTGCCGAAACAACGATTAATCAAGAAAGCATGTCCATGCAAGGTGGCAGTGCTCCTGCCAACGCTCGTGACCCGAATGCTTATTCTGGTGGATACACACTTGACCGTGGCCCCTACGCTTTACCAGGACCACGTGAACTGAAGCTAGCAGATGAAGAAAAATTCGGACGCATCTGGATTGAGCGGCTGGAGCGCGGCTTCTCAAAGGATGCTCCTTATACAGGATTCGAAGGCCAAGCTTGGTTCGGGAGCGATATCAACCGACTTTCACTTAAAGTTGAGGGTGACTATTCGAATGGTGTCTTTGACGAAATTCGTAACGAGGCACTGTGGGTACACGCTATTTCGCCTTATTGGGATACACAAATAGGTATTCGACAAGATACAGGATTGGTTCCAAACAATACTTGGCTGGCATTTGGGATCCAAGGTCTAGCGCCATACTGGTTTCATCTGGATGCCGAGGGGTATGTAACTACGCAAGGACAAACTTCTCTTCGTGTTGAAGGATCATATGATATGTATCTGACTCAAAGAATCGTTGCTCAACCACGCTTTGAAGTCAATGCTTATGGAAAGCAACAGGATCCCTACTATGGTAGCGGGTTAAATAACTCATCACTCGGGTTGCGTGTCCGATACGAAATTAGTCGTCAGTTTGCACCATATATAGGCGTGCAATGGATTAATACTTATGGACAGACTAGAACCATGGCTGCAATAGACGGTGCTTCAGCACAACAAACAGCCTTTATTGCCGGCATCAGAGTTTGGTACTAAAAGGAAACGTAAATGGAAGCAAAACATTTCATCCTGTTATCTATGCTAGGTCTGACAGGATTTTCTGCATTAGCTGAATCAGTTCCAACGGTTGACGTATATGAAACCGCAACCTGCCCATGCTGCAAGGACTGGGATGCCCACATGCGGCAGAATGGTTTCAACGTTCGGGTTCACGTAGTAGACGATCCTTCAAAAATCCGTGAAAAATTCGGCATGCCCCATCGCTATGGGTCCTGTCACACTGCAAAAGTCGATGGTTATACAATCGAAGGGCATGTTCCTGCTAGCGATATCAAGCGGTTGTTAAAGGAGCGACCTAATGGTGTCGGATTATCAGTTCCTGGAATGGTTCAAGGTTCGCCAGGAATGGAAGGTCCAAGACCTATGCCATACGATACATTGCTCGTAAACAAATCTGGAACAGCATCAATCTTCGAAAAACATTAATTAGAGTGTTCTCGATCATCGTGCCAAATCTGACCAACTTTTCAAGAAAAGCCTAATCATGAAAATATCCCTACGAACCTTATTCTCAAGTTTTATTGTCGGGATTACCCTTACTCTCACTGGTTGTGGTTACAACGACTTCCAGCGACTGGATGAACAAACTAAAACAGCGTGGGCTGAAGTGCTTAATCAATATCAAAGACGCGCCGATCTTATTCCAAACATTGTTGCCAGCGTCAAGGGCGAAACAGCTTTTGAACAGGACACGCTAACTAAGGTTGTCGAGGCTCGTGCTCGTGCCACCTCAATTCAGACAACCCCCGAGCTTGTTAACGATCCGGAAGCATTCCAGAAATTCCAGGCGGCTCAAGGTGCAATAACCACGGCGCTTTCACGACTTCTGGTCGTAAGTGAGAATTACCCGACACTTAAAGCTAATCAAGCATTCCAAGATTTGCGTGTGGAGCTTGAAGGCACGGAAAATCGAATCACTGTTGCTCGTGGAAGATACATCCAAGCCGTTCAAGATTACAACGTATTGGTTAGGACTTTCCCGACGAATGTGACTGCCATGATCTTTAGCTACCCCACTAAGGCCAACTTCACGGTTAGCGATGAAAAGGCTTTGGCAGTACCGCCCAAGGTTGATTTTGGTGCACCAACTACATCTGCTCCAACACGTTGAGGCACCTGATTTTTTATGTCTAAGTCTGGCCTCTTTCGCAACTGGATTACCAGAGTCGTAATTGCTGCGTTCCTGGGGCTGGCTGCTTCCGCAGCGTTCACCCAACCAAAGCTTGAATCCGTTCCTACCTTGCAAGCAAGAGTAACGGATTTAACCGGCACGCTGAATTCTGAGCAAAGGGCTTCTCTAGATCAACAACTTCGTACGCTTGAAGAGCGCAAAGGCGCTCAACTAGCAGTATTAATCGTGTCCACCACTCAACCTGATTCAATCGAGCAGTATGGCCTGAGGGTTGTAGAGCAATGGAAATTGGGCCGTCGAAAAATTGACGACGGTGTGCTGCTGCTCGTTGCTAAAGAAGACCGTCGTGTCCGAATCGAGGTCGGATACGGACTTGAAGGGGCTCTTAGTGATCTTGCCACAAACCGGATCATTAATGATCAGATTAAGCCACGCTTTAGTCAAGGTGATTTTGCTGGTGGTATAGAAGCAGGTGTAAATCAAATATCCAAGCTAATTGAAGCTGAACCTTTAGCAGCACCTAACGAAAAATTGGCCAATTTCGATCAAGACTTCAGTCAGGCATGGCCAGGGTTGCTTGTCGTTGCTCTCGTTTTTGGACGCATCCTACAGCGCGTGATAGGTAGATTACCTAGTGCGTTTGTCGTTGGGAGCATTGTTGGCATTATGGTCTGGTTAGCCATGAGTTCATTGATTTGGGCTTTAATTGCAACACTGATCGGATTCTTTATGACGTTGTCTGGAGTTGTAGGCGTTATAGGAGGTTTAGGAGGCCGAGGGGGTGGCGGTTTCCGCGGGGGTGGCGGTGGTTTTGGTGGTGGTGGCTCATCAGGTCGATGGTAGCGAAAATTTATGTATCGATGAGTTTCATCGCAATAGGGGTTCTCGAGCAAACCTTTTAAAGCAAGATGTACCTCTTCTATCCGCACATTAACTACCACAACTAATGTCGGATTCTGGCCGATAGCTGCCTAACGAAACCTATCAATAGCAAAGACGTTTATGCGATTTGGGACAAACCATAGGCGACAAAACGGGAGCGCCGCTTTATATACATCAACGAGTTACGTCTCCACAGGGGGGCTCGGGCAAAACTTAGGAGGGCCCCGTTATATCCATTTAACTAAGGAGACGGCAGTCTGAATTATACCGGTTGGTAGGTATCGTTTGTCTTATGCACCTTTGTAGCTAGACAACACTCCCCTCCTAAGGAAGGGGTCGGACGTTAGAATCGTCTCGAGGACGCCAAACATTATTGTGTAAGATGACAAACCGGCAACGAACTATCGCGCTTTCATATCTTTTACCCTTAAAACCTTTTCCAATCGATCATAAAGATCAATCTATATTGTCACGACCACTCCTTATCCTGTACTCAGGATGGAAGCCATCGACATTTATGACTTCGATAAACCTATTAGCCGCAAGTCGTTTAAGCTGAACATATACGCGACTGGTAGTGCTGCCAATCCCAGTGGCTATATCCTTTGCAGACAATGGCTCATCCCGCTCCTTAAGATATCCCATTACCCTTTCGTGCATTGTGCCTGTTGAAAATCGAATATCAGGATCAGACTCGTCAAATTTAATAGAACGACCTAGAGAAGACGGCTTTGGGACTTCTTTAAACAATACTGCACGAATAATTGATGTCATAGTTTTCAATTTAATAGTAAACGGGTGAAGGTCTTCCTCCACCCGTCCAAACACAATTGATATTAGCGACTACGTATTTCAGACTTCCCGTGAGCTATCCGATTTAGTGCAGCAACCAGTCGATCAATCTCTTCATACGTGTTGTACAAGGCCAAGGTAGGGCGCACCGTACTTTCCAACCCAAAACGGCGCAGAATCGGTTGCGCGCAATGATGTCCGGTACGAACAGCGATTCCTTCCCGGTTCAATGCAACACCTACTTCCTGATTGCTGTAGCCTGCCAGCGTCAGCGAAAGAACGCTGGCCTTTTCCTTCGCAGTGCCGATCAGTTTCAACCCCGGAACTCGTAGAAGTTCCTGAGTCGCATAACCCAGTAGATCATGCTCGTACTTAGCGATATTCTCGATTCCTAGTCTCTGAACATAATCAAGAGCCGCACCCAAACCTACTGCATCAGCAATGTTGCCGGTTCCAGCTTCGAATCGAGTCGGTGCATCGTGATACAGCGTCCGATCAAAAGTGACATCACTGATCATATTGCCCCCACCCTGCCACGGCGGAAGCTGGTTCAATAGATCTAGCTTGCCGTAGACCGCCCCGATACCTGTCGGACCAAATACCTTATGTCCGGAGAAAACGAAGAAGTCGGCATCAATCGCCTGAACATTGGCATGCAGATGGGCTACGGATTGCGCACCATCTACCAACACCTTGGCATCCCGCCGATGCGCGATCTCGATGATCTCAGGAATCGGGGTTACGGTACCCAGCGCATTGGAGACCTGCGTCACCGCTACCAGCTTAGTACGGTCGTTAACCAGTTTCTGATATTCGTCAAGAAGAATCTGGCCGCTATCATCGACGGGAATTACACGGATCTTGGCACCCACTGAACGAGCCAGCATCTGCCAGGGAACGATGTTGGCATGGTGCTCAAGCAGCGACACCACGATTTCATCTCCCTCGCCGATAAACTGCTTGCCAAATGTATTGGCGA
>JACCDN010161174.1_pt1 | contig 14278 bp, 14 predicted proteins | sample 7441691 | NCBI WGS metagenome assembly JACCDN01 (sample SAMN15323439, study PRJNA562643) | freshwater metagenome | isolation source: river surface water | place: USA:Blue River Watershed | collected 2017-08-16
ATGTTGCCAATGTTGTTGCTTTCTTAGCTAGCCCAGAATCTTCCTATATTACTGGTCAAACTATTCATGTTAATGGTGGTATGCTTATGGTTTAAATATAGAAGAATTGTAAGAATCTAGAATAATTTAATATCTTTGGAGAATTTTAAGACAACTACTAATTGACCAGCATAAATTTATTTTTATTCTAGCAAAAAGATTTTTTTTGTGCTAAAAGATTGAAACTAGGATTTTGCCTTAACGCAGAATAACAAATTATTAAAACGATAATGAGGTTTGTTTATGAGTGATAATATCGAACAGAAGATAATAAAAACTGTTGCTGAGACTCTTAGGATAGATGAAAGCACTATTTCTCCAGATTCAAAGTTTGTTGACGATCTTGGAGCAGATAGCTTGGATTTAGTTGAGCTAATGATGGCAATAGAAGCTGCTTTTGAATGCGATATACCAGACGATAAGGCAAGTAAAATTACCACCGTAGCAGATGCGGTAAAATATGTTGAAAAACATATAAATGCTTAAAGATTAAAGCTTTTATATAAGTTTTGTATTAAAGTTTAAAAACGTTATGAACTAGTCACAGTTTTCGTTTAAATAATCGCAAGATATTTTAATTTATATATTTAGGAATATCTTGCTTATGGATGTAAAGGTGATTTGAAAAAAATGAACGATATTAATTATGTCTACTAAAAGAGTAGTGATAACTGGCGTTGGAATGATAACTTCCTTAGCTATGAGTGTCCCTAAGAGCTGGTCTAGAATTCTAGCAGGGGAAAGCGGGGTAAAAAAGATTACGTCTTTTGATACTGAAAAACTACCTTGTAAAATTGCTTCAGAAATTCCTGAGTTTAATCCTGAGAATTATATCAATCCAGGTGATGTAAGGAAAATGGATAGGTTTATTCATTTTGGAATAGCAGCGGCAATAGAAGCTGTTGAGGATTCCAATATTCTACCGCAAACAGATTATGACAAGGATAGGACAGGAGTAATAATTGGTTCTGGCATAGGAGGCCTTAGTACTATTGAAAAAACTTCTGTGGAATTTCACAATTCAGCGAGGGGAAAAGTGAGTCCTTATTTTATTCCTGCCTCGTTAGTAAACTTACTTTCCGGTCACGTATCAATCAAATATGGTTTTGCTGGACCAAATAGTGCTGTTGCTACAGCTTGTTCCACCGGAGCTCATGCAATTGGTGATGCTGCCAGGATGATTAAATATGGTGACGCTGATGTGATGATAGCGGGAGGTGCGGAAGCTCCTATTACCCCTACCGGAGTAGCTGGGTTTGTTGCAGCCAGGGCTCTTGCTACAAGTTTTAATGAAAATCCTAGTGAAGCCTCAAGACCTTGGGATCAGGGCCACGATGGTTTTGTTATGGGCGAGGGGGCAGGTGTTGTAGTTCTAGAAGAATATGAACATGCAAAGGCCAGAGGTGCAAAAATCTATGCCGAAATAATCGGTTATGGGTTAACTAGTGATGCCTACCATATTACTGCTCCAAATGGCAGAGGGGCTTATCGCGCCATGGAAAATGCCTTAAAAGACGCAAAAGTTACACCGGAACAAATAGATTATATTAACGCCCACGGAACTTCTACAAAAATTGGAGACGGAGTTGAGCTGAATGCAGTGCAAACGTTATTTGCAAATAACAAAAACTTCAGTATGTCTTCAACAAAATCTTCTATAGGTCATTTGCTTGGAGCAGCAGGTAGTGTTGAAGCAATATTTACCGCTCTAGCCATTAGAGATCAAATAGCTCCCCCTACCATTAACTTACATAATCCTATCGAAGATGTTAAAATAGATTTAGTTCCTTTAAAAGCAAAGGAAAGAGAAATCACTTACGCTTTAACTAACTCTTTTGGTTTTGGTGGTACAAATGCTAGCCTGCTATTAAAAAGGATATAGTTTATAAAAAAAACAGTCATAATTAATTTATACAGGTAAGCAGCGATGAATAAAATTCAAAAAATAAATACAGTTGGTGTCCTTTTATTACTTGGATTTTCCATAAGTTCATATTTATACTGTATTATTGGAGGAGATTATTTGCAAGCGAATTATCCCTACAGCAGTTATCTATTTTTAGTTGAAGACAAATTTAATGATTTTTTTAACGTTTTAAGAATGGTAAAAGATAACAGGGTTTATACTGTTTCTGATCCAATAATCCCAGCATGTTATTTTCCTTTTGCATATACCGTGATGTATATATTGACTAAAATTCCTGCATTTTATGCATTTGGAATTTTTATAGTTCTGTTTGTAGCTGCAACGGCATATTTTATTTATATATTTCTTTTAAAAGGTGAAAAAATTGATTTACAAACTTTATGTGCTAGTGGTGCTTATTTTTTTTCATATCCATTTCTATTTACCATTGATAGAGGTAATATAGAGGCATTTTGTTTTATTTTTGTAGGAATGTTTTTGATAAGTTTCCTACAAAAAAGATTTTACCTTGCAATTTTCTTTCTTGCACTTGCTTCTGCGTTAAAGTTATATCCTTGTGTGTTTGCTGTGCTGTTTATTAAAAATAAGCAATATAAGTACTGTATCATGGCTGGGGTTTGTACATTGCTTATAACTTTTTTTAGTATTTTAACTTTCAATGGCGCATTTATGGAGATTATCCAAGGGATATTTAATGAGTTATCGCGCTTTACTTCAGAATATATTTATGTCCATTTTAGACATCAAAATGTTGCGCTATTTTCTATAGTTCATGTTTTCTCAGGTTTAGGGATTATTGAGATATCAAAAGGATATACTATATTTAACATTTTTGCGCTAATAGTATTTACGTTTATTGTATTTTATATCATAAAATATGAAAAGGAGTTATGGAAACAGGTGTTTATGCTCATTTCGGTATTTGTGCTGTTAATGGGGTGGACTGTTACTTATAAAATGCTTTATTTTTTATTTGCTTTGTTTTTGTTTTTTAATTCTAGTGCTCCGTCACAGTATGATAAAAATTATTGCGTTGCTTTGACAATACTTTTAATACCTGCACAATCACACAATGGCATTTTTCTAAATATTACTTGTGCGGCGATCCTTTATATTAATTTTCTTATTGTAAAAGAAAGTTATTGCAGGCAGGATTGTTTTAAAACGGCAGGTTAAATGAAATAAGGTAGGCTGGTAAGGATATTATAATATTAAATCAGAACGTTTAGCTTAAAAATATAAGAAAATTGAATGTTAACAGTTCCCCAAAAAACGTTTCTAGTTTCTGGAGTAACTAGTGGAATTGGTAAGGCGTTTTCTGAACTTGCTCAGGCGCAAGGGCATAAAGTTATTCCAATTGTTCGAGATAAGTTTACACTTATTAATTATAAAAGTTATGAAAGAATAGTTGAGCTAGATTTTTCAGATACATCTTCAATAGAAGATGCATTTAGTGGTTTTGATTCTAATGTTGATGGGTTTGTAAATTGTGCGGCAGTACTTCCTGGGAAATCACTTTTTGAACAAAGACTTGATGGTTTAGTTAAGTTGTTTAATGTGAACATTATAACACCAATGTTAATAATTAAGCGTATTCAAAAAAATTTAAAGCCTGGTAGTTGCATAATTTTACTTGGTTCTATTTCAGCCCAGAAAGGTAGTTATGACGATCCTTACGCTGCTACTAAAGGGGCAATTCATTCATTAGTGAAATCATTATCTTTAAAATTTGCTTTAAATAATATAAGGGTTATTGGTATAGCACCAGGTATTACAGATAACACAAGGATGACAAATAACTTAATTGAGGGGCTATATGAAAGAAATATAGAAAAAGTCCCTCTTAAGCATGCGGCTCAGACAGAAGATATAGCAAATTTAATACTCTTTTTATCAAATTCTTATGCAAAATCTATTACTGGAGCTGTAATAGATGTTAATGGAGGGCAATATCTTAGATAAATATAACGTAGCCATCCTAGGTGCTGGCTTTTTCGGTTTAAGATTGGCTTTATTATTCGCAAAAAACAAAAGTAAAGTAGCGATTTTTGATAAGATGCATGACGGTATGCAAGAAGCATCTTTAATAAACCAAGCTAGGGTACACAACGGTTACCATTACCCTAGAAGCTTCCAAACTGCATTAAGCTCACATTTTCATTATCAAAGGTTTTGTGATGAGTATAGAAGTTGTATAAATAACAAATTTGATAAGATTTACGCTATTGCGAAAAAAAACTCATTTATAAATAGTATGCAGTTTGAAACTTTTTGCCGTAATATTGAGATACCGCTGAAAGAAATTCCTAAACAAATAAAAGGATATTTTAACGATAATCTATTTGATAATATTTATACAGCAAATGAGGTTGCTTTTGATGCTGTAAAAATAAAAGAGCTTTTACTTAATGAATTGGCAAAATATCCAAATGTAACTTTTTTTTTTAATACAAAAGTTTCCTCTTTCAAAGTGATTGATAATTATGTAAATATAACTCTTTATAATAATGCAGTAACACTTTGCACCGAAAAACTTTTTAACATTACGTACGCAGGAATAAATTATTTACTTAAACACAGTAACTTTGAACCTATAGATTTTAAATTAGAATTGGTGGAAATAATGTTAATGACCCCTCCTAAAGAATTAGAAAATTTAGGAATTACAATTATGGACGGACCATTTTTCTCCACTATGCCCTATCCAGCTTTTAAATGTCACTCCTTAACTCATGTACGGTATACTCCGCATCTAGAGTGGTATGAGAATAATAAGTGTTTTGATCCTTATAGTATAATAAATAGTGGTGAAAATTATAGTAATTGGATATATACGATTAAAGATGCGCAAAGATATATACCAATTCTTGAAAAAAGCACCTATTTAGGTTCTAAATATACAATAAAAGCCCTAGTAAGCCGCAATGAATTTAATGACGGTAGGCCTATTGCTATTAAAACGCATTTAAAAGATCCTTTAATTGTATCTGTATTAGGGGCAAAATTTGATAACATATATGACCTTGAGAAATATATAACAGATTTTTTATAAATAATAAGGTATAAATTTTTAATATGAAAAAAGACATCTTGGTTTCAGTTGTTGCTCCTATGTATAATGAAGAGCTTGTAATTGAGAAATATATTAATGAAGCTATTAATATATTAAAGAATAATTATTTACATTATGAATTAATTATAGTAGATGATGGTTCAGGCGACCATTCGAGTAAGATAGTTAAAAATTTACAGAAATCCATAAAGAATATTAGATTAATCTCACTTTCAAGGAATTATGGTAGAGAAATTGCAATAACAGCGGGTTTGGACGTATCGATAGGTGATTATGTAGTTGTAATGGATACAGATTTACAAGATCCTCCGAGCCTAATACCAGCTCTAATTAATAAAGCCCTTTTAGGAAATGATATTGTATATGCTAGTAGGCAAGCAAGAGACGGAGAAAGTTTTGTAAAAAAACTTACTTCAAAATACTTTTATAAAATTACTTCTTATATGACCGGCTTAAAAATTCCAGAGGACGCTGGTGATTTTAGAGTATTTAATAGAAAAGTTATCAATTCTATACTACAACTAAAAGAACAAAAAAGATATATGAAAATGTTATACGCTTATGTAGGATTCAAGGTGGATAGTATACCATTTAAACGTGATAAGCGTTTTGCAGGTACTACAAAATATAATTATGTAAAGTTAATTAATGCCTCATTAGATGCAATTGTTGGGTTTTCAACAACCCCTTTACGTATAGTTTCAATATTTAGTTTTTTAATTAGTTTTTTTCTTTTTATTATTTCTTCATATGTATTACTTAGCAAGTTATTTCTGAATAGTAATGCAATTGAAGGGTGGTCTTCTACAATAGTACTAATGAGCTTGATGTTTTGTATCCTTTTTATTTTTTTAGCAGTTATTTCAGAATATTTAGGGAGGGTTTTAATCGAAACAAAAAATAGACCGCTTTATTATATTACGGAGGAAACTAGTAGCTGTGTTTTAAAAACTGAAAATGTTTTTGATGATCTATAATCCCACTTTTCTTGAGGTGAAAAGTGATTTAAGCTTTTATGCATTTATTTGGTATAGTATTAACCTTGTTTCCTTTAGGCATACACAGTATAATTTATTTAAAAATTACTAGAAGAGAAGATGAAGTGTAGTATGAGCGCTTCATAGGTTACGTTATTTAAAATACCGTTGGTTACCCTATAGTATAAACAATTTAAGGCATTACAATATATCGGAGAAAAGTGGCCTCCACGCATTTGGATTATTATATAAAAGTATTAAGGGGATCACCTTTGGGCCACGGGTGTTTTATTATTGTAGTTGTAATATAACTCAGAAAAAGTATAAAGATTTATAGAACAAAACAGAGATAGGTGTACAGAAGAGATGAATTTAAGATACCAGATTTTTAGTGCTTACATTTTTAATCTGTGCAAATATTCACCTAAACTTTAAGACAACAAGAGCTGATAAAATTAATAATTAAAGGCAATTATTATGAAAGACCAAGTTTATCATATTCCTTCAATGCTTCTTCTTTTTATATCAATTATTATTGCTGTGAGCGGACAATTTTTATTCAAGAATGGCGCAATAAAATTGGCAGAAGGTGGGAAGGATTTTCCACTAATATTACTTAACCCATCAATATTCTTTGGTATGGCGGCATACTTCATTTCTGCTATAATGTATGTTATGGTGCTAAGGCATATCCCTCTTTCGGTTGCATATCCCTCTGTTTCACTCAGTTATATTGCTGTAATTATCGGGGGACACTTTTTTTTTGGTGAAGCACTAACAATAACAAAGGTTATAGGTACAGTATTTATAATGGTGGGAGTAGTGTTTTTATGGAAATAAAAAGTACGGTAAAGCGGTATTTGCCAATTCAGAAAGAGATCACTAGTATTCTAGTTTCTTTTAGATTAATAAGTAAGAGAGCTGTTAAGGTGGATAAACAATAGAAGGTCCATATATTTCGTCGAAATGAATATAATAATAAACTATCTAAGCTTTTTCTTAAACTCTTCTTGTACTTTTTCTCATAGCTGTGCTTTAGTGAGGAAAATATTACCATCATAAGTTTCTTAGTGGAATCATTGCTATGAATATTTACCTTTACCATTTTTCCTACTTGGTGTTTATAGACAAATAATTTACGTTTAAAACCTTAAAAACCTCTTGAATTATTGCTCTGTTACCTGTATATTAACTGCTATTGTAAGGTGCAAGGTGGTTTTATACCAATTGAAAATTAGGAGAAAAAGTAATGAGTGAAGTAGTATCGTTAATAGCTCAAATAAGGGAAGAGGTGGGCACTGGTGCATCTAGATCTCTAAGAAAAAAAGGTATGATTCCTGCTACTATTTATGGGGCTGGCAAGAGTACTTTATCAATTACAATTGAAGAAAAAGAAATAACTAAATATTACAGGAAACCACAGTATATGTCTCAAGTATTCCAGTTTGAGATTGGGAGTAAAAAGCATAAAGTTTTACCAAAAGATATACAATTAAATCCAATTACTGACGTAGTAAGTCACGCTGACTTTGTTTTTCTTGGAAACAAAATGCAGAAAATGAAAGTGCCTGTCGTTTATTTAAATAATGAAAATAGTGTGGGAGTCAAAAGAGGCGGTTATTTTAATACTGTAAGAAGGTTTTTAAATATTCTGTGTCCTGTAGAAAACTTACCAAGAAAAATAGAAATTGATATTATAGATATGCCTATTGGTAAGTCAATTAAAGCTAAAGAAGCCGTTTTACCCGAAGGAGCTAAGTTGTTAGATAATCCAGAATTTGTTATTGCTTCTATTGTTGGTAAGAAAGGTAAAGCTGACGTAGAAGCTGAAGAAACAGCAGCGCCAGCACCCGCAGCAAAAGCTAGTACTAAATAAAATACCTTAATAAATGTTCTTACTTGTTGGGCTGGGGAATCCAGGAGAGATTTACAGAAAAACCAGGCACAACGCAGGTTTTATGGCGGTAGATTTTATATCTAACCGCTATAATTTTATCTGGGGTTATAAATCAAAATTTAATGCGGATATCGCCTTCGGTAGTATAGAAAATTATAAAACAGTTTTTTGTAAGCCGACTACTTTTATGAATTTATCTGGGAATGCTGTTTTACCAGTTATGTCTTATTACAAAATAGAGCGTCGTCAATTAATTGTAATACATGATGATATTGATCTTGAGTTCGGTAAAGTAAAATGCAAGTTTGGTGGGAGTAACGGTGGTCATAACGGGTTGAAATCCATAGACGAAAAATTAGGTCAGGATTATTATAGAATTCGAATTGGCATTGGGAGACCTGGTACGAACGGTTCAGGTATCGCAAGTTATGTGTTGACTAACTTTTCTGATACAGAATTGCTTGCTCTTTATAAGAAATATGAAACTATTTTAAAAAACATACCCTTGTTATTTTCTTCGGAATTAGAAAATTTTAAAATCCAAATTTCTAAAGATATATAAAGCTTTTATAAGCAGATATATTTTGCCATTTTCTGATTATTTCGAACAGTTTTTAGAAATTTGCATCTTCCTAGTTTTTTCTACGCTTCATTTTAGCCTTCTTGTAATACGTTATACTACCTACTATTTCTAGGTATTTACATTATTAGACCTAATATATAAGTTTTTACCCAGTTCAGGTTAACACGTTGTATACCTAAAATACTGCACTATATAATTTCTCAGCCTTAAAGTGAAAAAGGCAATTGATAATTATCTACTAATCTGCTAGCCTCTTCAATAACAAGCTATTAAAAAAATAGTTGTGTATTTTAGTTTGTGACTAAAGTTATTTTGTAGGTATTTTGTAAAGTGTTTTATGGGTAATAATGTAGGGGAGTATCTCGAATATATAGATATTACTACAAGTACTATCAGAAGAAAAAGGAATGGATTACCTTTAAGGGATACTGAAAACATATTTATTGCAGATAATAATATTACTATTCCAAAAAGCGTAAAGGATAAATTGGGGGATAAAATACAAAATGCTCTACCAATTAGTTCAGAAAAGTTCCATTACTCTACCAAAACCTCTCTGCAATCACCAAGCGAGCATAATATTCAGGCATCAGAATATTTTCCAAATGGAGAAAACTTTTCACTTTCTCCTGCTGATACATTAGCACCAATAACATTTCTTGATAGTAAAACTAAATTAATAGAGGACAAGCAGTTAATAGCAAAAAATAAGGACAGTATAGCTGAGGATGAGGCTATTATAACAGTTGAACCACCAGAAATGGTAATAATGACCAGAAGGCACATTGATCAAAAACCATAAATACTAGAATCGGAGTCAGATTTAGGGGAAGAAAATGAACCCCAAGCAGCAAAAATAGAGACACAAATCCCAGTCGAAGTAGGAAAAGAAATCAGAGAAGGTGAGGGAGAAAATTTACTGTACGTAGCTAGGGAAGAAGAAGAGGAAGAGGATGATAGGCAACTACTGGATGCGGAGCTGCGCGAAGAACCTGCGGAGGAACATGTAGTAATAGGAAACCAGCATGCAGTGGGATACGTAGAGCCGCATTCAGTCGAAGTAGGAAAAGAAATCAGAGAAGGTGAGGGGGAAAATTTACTGTACGTAGCTAGGGAAGAAGAAGAGGAAGAGGATGATAGGCAACTACTGGATGCGGAGCTGCGCAAAGAACCTGCGGAGGAACATGTAGTAATAGGAAACCAGCATGCAGTGGGATACGTAGAGCCGCATTTAGAAGAAGAGGATGATAGGCAAATACTGGTCGTAGAGGAGTTTGGAGGACTTGAGGAGCAGGGCGCAGGAGTAGGAGACCTGGGTTTAGAGGAGATGGAAGAGGAACAAAGGTTAGCTCGGGAGAGAGAAGAGGGAGAAGAAAGAAGGGTTGAACTAGAAAGGCAAAGGTTAGCTCGGGAGAGAGAAGAGGAAGAAGAAAGAAGGGTTGAACTAGAAAGGCAAAGGCTAGTTCGGGAGAGACAAGAGGAAGAGGAAAGGCTAGCCAGAAAGGAAGAGGAAAGAGTAAAGCAGCAAAAGCTGAAGGAAAAGGAATATTATGATAAATATAATGCTGACGTTTTAGCAAGAGTAGAAAGGCAAAAACAGCTTCAAAAGTTTAAGGAATATCAGGAACAACAAGTAAGAGAGGTTCTAATTCAGTTAGAGTATAAGAAACAATTAGAAAAAGCTTGTGCAACAAGCAAAACAAGAGCTCATATCGCAGACAATAGCTTTAAAAGATGGGATACTACCAGGATCAGAAAAATTCGAACAACTGGAAGAATTAATAATTGGAATAACTAAAACAGCAAAAGCAATAAAACAAGAAACGAGCAGATTAGTAGAAGCAGAGAAATCAAGAATTAAAGTAGAGCATACAATAAAAAAACCTTTAGAAGTCGCAGAAGAAAGGTCCTGGTTAGAACAAATAAAATATAAATTAAGTTGTTGTTTTTCAGCAGATAACCACAAGCCAAAACCAAAAATGATCGAGATGATTTCCCTGCATCCTACTGACCCAGATGGAGAAATATCTGTTGATTCAATAGGAGAGGAGCACGAGAGTAGCCCTGAGTTTTTAAGTGCAATGGTACGATGATCTGACAGTGGTAAAAAATCAGGCAGCTTGATTTAATAGCAAGTTGTCTGATATTCTCTCTATAATTACCAATATTTTTTCTTTGGCACTATATTGTTGTGCTTTTTTCTGTATTGGTTAATTCTCCATTAATTATTATTTCATTATTTTTTGGAAAATTATATCTCTCTTATCTCATATTTGTGTCCAAATTTTGGAGACCATTATACAACTTTGGCTTCCAAATTTCTGAGACGTTTTTTAAAGTTCTCTAAATCCTTACGTAACCAGATAGATCTTACGCCACCTCCAGAGAGGATAATACCCCGTTTCCGTAGCCCATTTGCGTCTCTTTCATGCCCGTAAACCGGAAAGTCCACAGCCATATTAATTACAGCATCTTCCACATTAGCAAGCACAAGATTCTTCAGGCAAGGTTTTTTACGATTCATCTCAAACAGGGCTTCTTCTTCATCTTGGTTGTAGAGTTCTTTGTAGCGATAAAATGTATCGCTACTATAGCCCATGTTTTGCACGCTTGGGATACATTCCCTATTAGATCTCCAAAACGGTTTTGGGATGAATATATTTTCTTAGAGTTCTGCCAAGGTACTTGATTAAATTATAATAATAGTTATATTCCCCGCTTGAATTTCTATCTAAAGTTAATAAAAATGAAATCCATAGACTTAGACGCAAGTAGCAGTATCACTTTAATAGCGATTAATGACCCTATTGCTGATGATGGAGATATTAATATTAATGTTTGGGGTTATCAAGGGCAGTCAGCAATTATAGATATAGGAGATGCTGATATTCATGAAGTAAATATTAATTTGTTTGAAGTCGTTTCGCATAATTATATAAAATTAAAATTTGCGCTTAAAAAGCATGCAGTTAAAATTAAAAATTTAGTACTAAAATATGCTGGAGTTGATTATTCCGGCGGGGCGGAAGTACTTAATCTGGAAATTATTACTAACGGTGTACTGCAGACTGTTAGTCCTGGACTAGCAAAAAATATTAGAATCCAAACAAGATTGAGTGAAGATGAGGAAGTAATACGTGATTTACTTAAATCTGTAGAGATCATTCCAGGTTGTGGGGAATCTGCTCTACATAAGGCAACTGCAATAAGTAGCCTTACGCAGATGAAAGAGGCCTTACCTAACGTAAAGTAGATAGCACCGGTGGTTGCATGGTTTGCCGATAGTTTGGATATTAGTAAATGCCAAATATTACCAGGAATAGAGCCAAGAAACGAGTCTGTATGGGAAGTTTCTAAATATGACAGGTCATCAGCCCATCCAATTTTATATGACCAGGAAGGTAATATTAATTATGGAGGCTCAATTCGTGACCAAAGTGTAGGTGACTTTTTATCAGCAGCAAAGGAACAAGGTTTTAATATAATATTTTATCCTTTAATCATGGTGGATGTTGCCAGAAAACCGTGGCGTGGTCATATGACTGGGAAAGCAGAAGATGTTGAAGCTTTTTATCAGAATTATTACAAACCCTTTATTATCCATTATGCCAATTTAGTTAAAGATAAAGTTGATGCTTTTATTATCGGTTCTGAGTTAGTTGGTTTAACTCGCATTCGTAATACGGATAATATTTTTCCGTTTGTAGAAAAATTAATTGAGCTTGTAGCAGATGTCAGAGCAATAATGGGCTCTAGAGTAAAATTGACTTATGCAGCTGATTGGTCTGAATATCATACAAGTGACGGAACGCATAGACCGCTTGATAGTTTGTGGGCTTCTAAAGATATAGATTTTGTAGGAATTGATGCTTATTTCCCATTAACTCGCTCTACTAAATCAAGAATAGAAATAGAGGCGATAAAGGCTGGATGGAGGGGAGGAGAAGGATGGGATTATTGGCTTGATAATGAAGGTAGTGAGCATTCTTTTAATGGAGAGAGATGGAATCAATGGAAAAACCTGGAATATTGGTGGAGTAGTGAGCACTGGGTAGAGGGCGATAAGACGCCATGGCAGCCAAGAATGAAGCCAATTTGGTTTACCGAGTTTGGTTTTCCGTCAATTGATAAAGCACCTAATAAACCGAATGTTTTTTTTGATCCTAGGTCCAGTGATGGAGGCATCCCCACTTACTCTAACGGTAAACTAGATTATGCTATTCAGCGAAAAGCCTTAAGAGCCACTTTAGAGTTCTGGCAAGATTCTCCATTTTTGGAAAATATGATTTGCTGGACATGGGATTCCAGAGGTCTTAATTGGCGAAATATCCTAGATGACAAGGGAAACCCTTATTACGCAGATAGTCATCTATGGGAATATGGCCATTGGATTGACGGCAAAATTTGTAATAAAGGCATGGTTATTTTAAGTGGGCACTTCAATTTCGATACCATTGATATTGATGCTTATTATTTATCTATTACATCATTGATGAACCCCTCTACATATTCTAAAAAACATTATGGCTCTAAATCAACACACACATTTTATGAGGAGCATATAAACACAACATCGATTAAGGCTCGTAAATGCAATTTTAAAATTAGGGATAAATGCTTGGTTCAGGCTTCAGTACTGGATATAGGGGATATAATTATCCAGGCGGGATCTTTAGATATGCCGGCAATGGTTACTAAACATGAACACGAAGAAATATTCGAAGGTACACCAGATTGGTTAACTGGCAATTACCAGGAGTCAATCATTACAAAAAAATGGGAAATTCCTTACCCAACTTTAATTAACGCAAATTACGCTATTTTTGAGATAGAAGATAGTTTTATTGCCAGAGCAGTCAAAATGAATTTAGGTGAGATGCATCTTGAAGCAAGCAGGTTTGAGTTTTCCGGTATGAAGCTTGCAAACTCTTATAATAAAGATGGGCATAGTAAAGGCGGATTATTCTCACCGGCCAAACATTATAGTAATAGGTATCAGTCAGAAGAAATAGAAGGGGTTGCGATAAATGTAGGCGGCCATGCTTTTATGTTAGCATCAGGCCGAATATGGCTGGCTGCAACGGGTATTAAAGCTCAAGAATTATATATTCAATCTCCGAAAGTAGAGCTTCAAGGTTTAATTGGTAGCCAATATTACGGGATGAAAGTCAGCAAGACAGGATTCAGATTTGCTCTTACCTTTAACATTAGTGAGTTATCCTTTGGTCCTGAACTGTACACTAAACAGTCAATGACTGAACATTACAAGGAATATGCTTATCCTTCGATATTGATGGGTGAGAAAATGCTAACAATTAATACTGATATGCTGCTGCAAACCGGTAGCCTAATTATGGCAAAATTGGGAAAAATCAGAGCAGGACAATGGATAGCTAAGGCGCTGCGGTTACTAGAAAGCCATGAAGCTTCGTCTCTGGAAGTATCTGTCGGTTTAAAACTTGGCATTAAAAACCATGTGAGCGGATTAATTAATAGCACAATGCAAACAGGTAAGTCGTTGCAACAAGTAGTAGATGGCAAGAACCGTTATGCTGCTATTAATGCTGGGGTAGGGGCATATAATACGGCAGTAAATGTAGTTGGTTTAGCAAGTGCTCCTCCGGTAAGTTTTGGCGGCTGGATTAGCGGCGGGGCAAGTTTTGCAAGTAGCAGTGCTACTTCTGTTACTCCTTTTATAAGCCAGGCAAGTTTTGATCAGCTAGAAGCACGGGTAGATGGTGATATTAGAGGGGAGTTAGAAATAGATGCACCAAAATCAGGG
>JACCDN010792804.1_pt1 | contig 14278 bp, 14 predicted proteins | sample 7441691 | NCBI WGS metagenome assembly JACCDN01 (sample SAMN15323439, study PRJNA562643) | freshwater metagenome | isolation source: river surface water | place: USA:Blue River Watershed | collected 2017-08-16
AGGTAAATTGATTATTATCGATGGAATTGATGGTTGTGGCAAAAGCACGATTCTTGATTTTTGGGTTGAACACCTAAAAAATCAGGGGAAGAAAATTTTTGTACTCAAACAGTATTGGAAAGAGCATCAAAAGCACCCACTTGCAGAAGAGCTCTCAGAGTATGATGTGATTGTCTCGGCTGAGCCAACCTATGTCTGGACTGGTGCTGCGATTCGTCAGGAAATGATTCGCAACGGGACTGATTATAGTGCACATGCGATTGCTCATGCGTATGCACTTGATCGTATGGTTCTCTACAAAAGATTGCTTGTGCCTTTGCGAGAAAGTGGAAAAATAATTTTGCAAGACAGGGGAGTCAGTACATCACTCTGCTATCAGTCGGTTCAGCCAGGAGGGTTATTGCAAAATGAGATTGCCGAGATCGAAGGAAATGCCTATGCACTTGAACATGCTCCAGATCATCTGGTTCTCACTCATATGTCAATTGACCAAGCACTCAAAAGAGTTGGTGGAAGAACAGAAAAAAATGATGATGCCTTGTTTGAAAAAGCAGATTTTTTGACCAAAGCACAAGATTGTTTTTTGAGCGACGAGTATCAACATCATTTTACCAGTCGCGGAACAAAGATTCATCTCTTGAACTCGGCGTTTTCTCTTGATATAATGAAGACAACTTCTGAGGAACTTCTTCAGGATCTTTTACATTAAATTTTTTAAAATTGTTTGCTGTATGATTATTGCACCCAAAGAGTTGGTCAAAGGTATGTTTGAAGTGTATCGAGGACATTGGACCAGTATGCTTCGGTATGTGGGTCTTATGTTTTTGTCTCTCATTCTTTTGGGGTTGATTGTGGGTATTCCTTTTGCGATTTTTTTGAGAAACGCTTTTTTGTCAGGAACTGGGAATATTGGTACAAGTATTTTGCCTGCAGGATTGGGGTATTTTGCTTTTTTTATCATTTTTGCTTTGATCGCATTTGTCATTTTGAATGTTTGGATTCAGGTTGGTTTTATTCGTACCACACAAAAAGCTGTTTTGGGTCAACAAAAAATTGGTCTTGGCGCTGAACTCAAAGAAAGTCGTCCTTTTGTTTGGCGAAGTTTTGCAAGTGCTCTTTTGGTTGGTCTTGTCAGTGCATTGCCTTTTTATCTTGGGTTTATTCCACTTTTTGGTTTGATCTTTACTCTTACAGACTTTGGTTTTTTGATTTCTCCGACAACAGCTTTTGATTTTACTATTATTTTCTTTCTTCTTTTGACTGTATACGGATTTTTTCATCTTATTTATTTTTCTGTGTTGTTTTCTTTTGCACCGATTGGTGTTGCTACAGAAGGCTGGGGAGTGAGAGAATCCTTGAAAAAAAGTAAAGAAATGATTAAAGGGAAGTGGTGGGCTCTATTTGGAAGAATGCTTTTGTCTATGCTTGTAATTATGCTTCCACTGTATATTTTATCTGCTTTTGTTGAAATGCAAAATTTTGTAGGTACGATGTCTTCTTTGATGAGTGTCGTATATGTTTTTGGAGTTGCTGCTCCTATGGGTATGATTCCTTCTCTGATGCTCTATCAGAGTTTCAAAGGGGACCTTGCTGTACATCAGCATGTTTCTCAATAAAAATAGGCGTTTCTAAAAATTTTTGGTATAATAGTCTTCTATGCTTCTCTCGGCAAAAAATATTATCAACAAATCCATTGAGTTGTTCAAGCGAGACTTTCGAGTTTGGTCGCCATATCTTATTGTCATGGTTGTGAGTGCTCTTTTGAGCTCTCTCTTTGGGTTCAATCCTACCTTTGTATTATTTTTTAATACTTTTGGTATTCCGTCTAGTATGGTTTGGATGCTCAGTGCAATGACTTTGCTTTTGCTCAGTATTTTCAATATTTGGCTCAATTTGGTTTTGGTTCGTACGGTTCATGAAAGAATTTTTGACCAAAAGAGTACAGGTTTGATTGAAAAATTTCGTCAGACACGACATCTTTTGGCTCGAAATATTGGTATTGTGGTGTTATTTTTTTCTTTGGTTTCAGCGCCTTTTGTTATCGGTTTTTCAGGATTTACTTTGGTGTGGTTTGAAAATGCGATCCTCGGACATCTCAGTGGGGTGACGGCTCTGTATCTGTTGTTTGCGTTTGCTCTTCTTATGCTGTATGGAATTATCCATTTTGCTTATTTTTCAGTCCGATATGCTTTCAGCTATTATCTCGTAGCTATTGATGAGAAAAAAATTACAGAAGGTCTTCATCAAGGAAATTTTTTGACAGAAGCGCGAAGAGGAAAAATATTTTGGCGAATGGCTTTCCCTGGTGTTGTTTTTCTGTTGATCTATGTCCTCGCAACCAATATTTTGGGTGCAGTCTCTGTTGCTCTCAACAATACTTTTTTTACTTCTTTTGCTGGGTTTATCTCTTTATTGGTAAGTGCGGTTTCTCTCCTCCTCATAAATATTTCTATGGTTATTTTGTTTGAAGATGTCAAGGCAAAACCACTTTCTGTCTCTCCACCAAAAGATTAATTTCTGTTGAAATTCTCTAAAAGGCTCTTTCAAAGGGGCCTTTTCTTTCTCTTTTTTCTATGGTAGAATCAAAAAAATATATGATGTTTTATGAGTAAATATATTCCAATTATTGGCATGGAGGTGCATGTAGAATTGAATACTTTGAGTAAAATGTTTTGCTCTTGTCCTTGTAATTCTGATGGAGTTGATGCCAATACCAATATTTGTGAAATTTGTTTGGCTCATCCAGGGACACTCCCGGTTCCAAATGCTCAGGCGATCAAATGGGCCGTACTGATTGGAAAGGCACTTGGTTGTGATATTCGAGAAGTTTCAAAATTTGACCGCAAGCATTATTTTTATCCAGATCTTCCAAAAGGATACCAAATCTCTCAATACGATGAGCCTATTGCTGAGAAAGGGTCCATCACGTTGCAATTTGTACTTGAACAAAATATTCGTCCAGTTGCTCGTATTGGTATTACCAGAGCTCAGCTTGAAGAAGATACTGCCAAACTTTATCATGATGTCACAGGGACTACTCTTGCTGACTTCAATCGTTCTGGTACACCTCTCGTTGAAATAGTTACAGATCCAGATTTTCTCTCAGCTCTGGAGGCAAAAACCTACTGCCAGGAACTGCAGCTCATTTTGCGTACACTCGGTGTTTCTGATGCAGATATGGAGCGTGGTCAGATGCGCTGTGAAGCCAATATTTCGGTCCAAGAATCAGGAAATTTTGAAATTGTCGATGGTGTGGTCAAACCTTTGCGAGATGCTCGTCTCAATAACAAAGTAGAACTCAAAAATCTCAATTCATTTCGAGCTGTTGAAAAGGGGATTGAATATGAGATTGCTCGTCAGAGTGAACTGCTGTCAAAGGGAGAATTTTGGCCACAAGAAACACGTGGTTGGAATGAAGATAAAGAAGAAACCTATCCACAGCGTTCAAAAGAAAGTGCCAAAGATTATCGGTATTTTCCTGAACCAGATATTCCACAATTTTCTCCGATCAAAATTGCTGGTGATATAACATTGCCTGAACTTCCGATGTCAAAGCGATCTCGGTTTCATGAGCAGTATGGTTTTTCTTATGCTGATGCAAAACTTTTGACCGAAGATAAGCACTGGAGCAACTTTGTTGAAAACGTCATGAGTGAACTTGAGCGGTGGAACGAAGATGTCGGTGCAGATCAAAAAGCAAGCCTTGCACGTCTGGTGAGTGGATGGACGATCACGCGTCTTATGGGTATTTTGAGTGATCAAAAAATAAGTATTGAGGAGTTAAAACTCAGTCCTGAAAATTTTGCTGAATTTATTTGTCTCATTTTTACGAATAAAATTAATTCTACCAATGGACAAAAACTCCTCCTCGATATGGTTCAGTCTGGTGTTGATGCTGATCCTACCCATATTATGGATGAAAAAGGCTATGGACAGATCTCAGATGAAACGAGTCTGAAAAAAATAGTCGATGAGGTTATTGATGCGAATCCTGTTCAGGTAGAACAATTTAAAAGTGGAAAAGACCCGGTGATCAAGTTTTTGATTGGTATGGCTATGAAAGCAAGTCAGGGAAGTGGTGATCCTGTGGTTCTTGAAAAAATGCTTCGTGAACAATTGAAATAAAGCTTATAAAAAAACATCCCCCGCAAAATCGAAGGATGTTTTTTTATAAATATTATGTACCAATTTTTCCAATAATTTTTTTGAATTGTTGGGTTGTGTGCAAATTGATTTTGCCTTGCTCATGAGCTTTGTCGAGTTGTTTTTTCATTGCTATACGGTCAAAGCGAGAAATTTGTGAACCCGTGGCCTTGTGTTCGAGTTTGTCTTCAATTGTTTTTTCAAAGATACCTTTTTGTTCACTTGAGATGTGGGAAAATTTTGTTCGATTGTCTCGAAAAAATTTGGATACTTGTTTGTGAAAACCACCTGTTCCTGAATGGTGCATGCTGTGTCCGGTTCCGACGGAGAGTGGACTTGTGCTTTGTTCTTTTTGAAGTTCTTTTTCTTTGGCCTGTCGTTGTTTTATCAGCTTACGCATGTAGGTATAGCGTCGGTCATTGCTCGCTTCATCATTTTGCTGTGCATTGGGATCATAGCTGTTTTGATCATTGACTGAAGCCTTTATGTTTGTCTGATACCGTGCGGCAGAAGTATATGCCTTGGTACCAAGTGCGCCGACTCGATTAATAGAAGTGGTTCTTTGTCCGAGATTTTCTGCTTTGGCTGAGAGTACTTGATTGATTGATACTCGTGCATTGTCTCGATCTATTTTTTGTTGGAGCACGCTTACTTGCGTTGATTGGGCTCGGCCAATATTGGAAGGAATGCCAATTTTGCCAATATTTTTTGGTGTGTTTATGATATTGTGAGAGGGTGGTCGCAGTCCACCAAAAGTGCTGGGAAGATTTGGAGGCATAGGAGTAATTATTTTTCTAAAAATTTTTCTACGAGTTGTTCTGCTTCTTCATAGGTCTTGCACCACTGGATCGTTTTGTCTCTTTTGAACCAGGTGAGCTGTCTGCGAGCAAAACGACGAGTGTCACGTTTGAGATCTTCAATGGTTTTTTCTTTGGTTTTTTTGTTTTCAAAAAATTCTTTGAATTGACGATATCCGACTCCACTCATACTCGGGAGCTCCCATGAATATTTTTGTTTCATCAGAGATTCTACTTCTTCGATCAGTCCTTGTTTTATCATTTCATCAACTCGGGCATCAATTCGGTCATAGAGTACATCTCGAGGAAGTTCTGGTGCGATTTGTAAAAATTGAAACATGGATTCTCCACGCGTTCGCTGCTCAGAAAAAGGCTGTCCGCTCAAAATACAAACTTCAAGCGCTCGTATAAGGCGGCGCTTGTTGTAGGGATCAATTCGTTCACTGCTGATGGGATCAAGATTGTGGAGGAGTTGTTTGAGTTCTTCGGCCGTTTTTTCTTCGAGGCCTTTGCGAAGCTTTTTGTTTGGGAGGATGCGTGGAATATAAAGATTGTCTACGAGGGCACTGACATAGAGGCCAGTTCCTCCGACGACGAGTGGAAGGTGTTCATTTTTGAGTGCCAATTTTATATATTTGATCGAACGGTCGCGAAATTCAGCTGCAGTAAATTGTTTGCCAGGATCAAGAAAATCCATCAGGTGATGGGGAATATTTTCAACATAGTAGGTACGTCTGAGGCCATTCCACCCTGCATGCCAGCGCCATTCGCCAGGTGATTTGGCCGTACCAATATTCATTTTTTTGTAGACTTGTCTTGAGTCAGCAGAAATAATTTCACCTTGGTATTTTTTTGCCAAACGAAGACTCCAGTCTGTTTTTCCAGACGCAGTCGGGCCAACCAGGGAAATAACTTTTGGAAGAGAAGCATCGTTCACAGAAAGAGTTCAAAAACAAGCAAAGTATACCATTTTTTGCCTGTTCAAGTCAATCAGAATTTTTTATTTTTTCTCGAGTATTTTGTTCAATAAAATTGATCAAAAGTGGAGTGATAACGTCATTCTTTTTTCCAAATTGAGTCACAATTTCAATATGGCTTTGACCTTGGAGAATATGGTACTGAGGTTTTTGCTCAAGAGCCTCGACGAGCTGCTTTGTCTGTGATTGGATAATCGGAAAATCATGCTCTCCAATGATGATAAGAAATTTTGGGAGAGAATTTTTTATATATGTGCTTGGTGAATATTTTTTTTGGTGTTCAGTATCTTTTGTGAATACAGGAAACGATACTCGGCTATTAAAATCCGCATCGCTCATCGCAATCATGTTTGGTACATCAATGATTCCGGAGAGATCGATAAATCCAGTGATATTTTGTTCAAGGTTTTTTTCTTGGAGTAAACTCAAATTGGTACCAAAGAGTGTGGCAATATGTCCACCTGCCGAGTGGCCCATAAGGTATATATTGGTATGGTCACCTCCATACTGCGATATGTTTTTGGCAGTCCACTCAATTGCAGAGCGTACGTCATCGACTTGTCCTACAATATTTGTTTCAGGTGAAAGTCGATAATTTTGGACTACCACACCAATGCCATTTTTGGCGAGTGTTGTACCTATATTGCCATAGAGTCCGGTGGCAAAAGCATAGTAATCTTTGTCACCGCTGGTCCAGTATCCACCATGCACAAAATGAACAATGGGGAAGTTTTTTTTATCTTTGGGAAGGTAAATATCCAGTTGGTGTTTTGGATTGGTATCGTCAATATAGGCAATATTTTTTAGGATGGTTACCTCAGATTTATTTTTGTGAATGACAAGAGGAGCATATCGGTATATACATACAGATATAACACCAAAAAGAATGAAGAGAAATATGAACAAAAGAAAAAATTTGGTGTTCATGTATTTGAAAAAATTTACCATTTTCGTTTTGGAGGGCGGCTTGTACCTGTTTGAGGTTGAGATTTTTGATTCTTTTTTTGGAAGCCACGCTGACGATAGTTGTTATTACCGGTATTTGGTGTATTTGAAAAAGTTCGCATGGTTTCTATCGGAGCTGGGGGAAGATCATTTGGAATTTTTGAAATAGGGAGTGTTTTTTTGATGAGGCGTTCAATACTTTGAATATCTCCACGTTGGTCAGGGGTAGCAAAAGAAATCGCTTTGCCCGATGTGCCTGCGCGTCCAGTACGACCAATGCGGTGCACATAGTCTTCACTATTGTCTGGAAGGTCAAAGTTGACTACGAGCTCGATATTTTTGACATCAATGCCACGAGCTGCAATATCTGTCGCTACCAGCACACGAAATTTTCCAGTTTTGAACCCATCAAGGGCTTTGATGCGCTGTGCCAAAGATTTGTTGGAATGAATCTCTGCTGCAGTATAACCAAATTTTTGGATATTTTGGGTGATTTTTTTTGCACCATGTTTGGTACGAGAAAAGATCAAAATAGTCCCTGTATATTCTTTGAGAATTTTTTGGAGGAGGCGGATTTTGTCTTCTTTGCGAATAATAAAAATCTCTTGTTCAACATTTTTTGCAGCAGTACCTTGGGGTGCGACTTCGATACGTACTGGGAGAGCCATGTGAGTAGTGGCAATTTTTGCGATTTCTGGGGGCATTGTTGCGGAGAAGAGGAGGGTTTGACGTTCTTTTGGTAATACACGCAAAATAGTGGCAATTTGGGGCGCAAAACCCATATCAAACATACGATCAGCCTCGTCGAGTACGAGAATTTTTACTTGATCGAGCTTGAGTGTGCCTTGTTTGAGGTGATCATTGAGGCGGCCTGGTGTGGCAATAATGACGTGTGGTTTTTGATTGAGCAGTTTGGTTTGTTTTCCCATCGATTCTCCACCAATGACTACAACGGTGCGCAGTCCGAGTGGGTTGCCTACTTTTTGGAGGGTTTCATTGACCTGCAGTGCGAGCTCACGAGTTGGCAAGAGAATGAGTCCTTGGCCTTTTGTTGCTGCGAGGCGCTGAATCATTGGGATACCAAAAGCGAGGGTTTTTCCTGTCCCTGTTTGTGCTATACCAATGAGATCTTTTCCTGCAATTCCAGTTGGAATCGATTGGTGTTGAATTGGTGTTGGTGTTGTAAAGTTTGCCTCAGTGAGGATACGAAGAAAATTTGGACTAATACCAAGTCCTTGGAAGCTCAAGGCTTCGGGGGTGATCTGTGTCATATGAAAAAAAATGTGACCCGATATCTATCAAGGGTCACATTTTGACACAAAGAAGTTCGAGTCTCGGAGGAAAAGAATTTCACTCCAAATAAATAACTGTTGTTAGTATAGCACAAAAAACGTATTTTGTCAATGCCAATTTTTATTCGACAAAACGAAATGAAGCCAAGACATCTTTGAAAAATTGTTTTGCGTCTTTGAAGTTTTGGGGATTGTAGGCCATACGAAAAATATAGCCGTTTCCTTTGTATGAGATGCGTGCATCAAAAAGTTCGCCAACTTGGGTGCTTGGTTCAGTAAATGTTGTCAGAGTCGAATTGATTTCTCCAATAGTAATTTTTTCTTCTGAGAGGATTGTTCCCGTGATCTTGTCTTTGAAAGAGATATTGCCTTTTTCTACTAAAATATTGATCGTGGCTCCGGATTCAAAAGAAATTGGAGAAAATGGGGTATTGGTAGCCTCAGTATCGACAGACATTTGAAAATCTGGGCTTTCTGCGAGGAGCTCATTGAGCCGTACTCCCTTTGGATCATTGAAATCGACTTTCCAGTTTTGCGGAAGTTTGATCGCAAAATATTTTCCTTTTACGGTAATATTTCGGATAGGTTCGGTATTTTCCTTTTGGAGTTTGAAAAACCCAAGGGTAAATGGAAGTCCTGGAATGAGTCGATAGTGGATTTTTCCAAGGTATTCATTTGGTGCGATTTGAACCATTTCATCGAGAACAGGGGAGATCCAAAATGGGTTTTGATCATTGCGATAGTCGATTTTGATAACCTCAGTCTCAGTATCTTTGAGTCCTGCTCCAAATGATGTGGTGAAAGGATATTTTTTTGTCGCTTCTGATCCGGTTCCAAAGTTGTTTATTCCGACTTGATTGTGTGAATCAAAGGTCTTTCCTTGCCAACTGCCAGTATAAAAATCTGCGGTTCCTTTTAAAACACCATGAGCGAGAACGGCGGTTCCTTTGGAAAATTGTTCTTGGTATGGACTTTTATTCATTCGATAGGTTTGAAAAAAAGCGAGAACAATGAGAAGGAGAAATACTCCGAGTAATACGCTGATAATTTTTTTGAATATATTCATAAACAATAAAGATTATTCTTGTTTTTTGAGAACAAGGCACGCTGAATTGATACAATAACGGTTGCCAGTTTTGGTAGGACCATCTGGGAATACATGACCGAGGTGTCCGCCGCAACGACGACATAAGACCTCGGTGCGTCTCATGCCATGATCGGTGTCTTCTCGCAGTTCTATATTTTCGAGATTTTTTGGTTCATCAAAAGATGGCCAGCCTGTACCAGAATCAAATTTTGCATCGCTACTAAAAAGTTCATTTCCGCATGCAGCACAGGTAAACACGCCTTTATCGTGCGAATCTACGTATTGACCAGTAAAAGGGCGTTCGGTTCCTTTGCCTCGCAAAATTTCATACTGCTCGGGGCTCAGTTCTTTTTTCCAGTCTTCTTCGGTTTTTTGGATTTTGTCTGACATAGCGGAAAATAAATATATTTTCAGTATATTACAAAATTTCAATGAGCTCAATCTCAAAAATCAGATCTTTTCCTGCGAGTTCATGATTGGCATCGAGTGTAATATTTTCGTCATTTACATCAGTGACCGTGAGTACAGATACTCTTCCGGTAGGATCAGGGACTTGGTATTTATCTCCTACTTGGGCACTGAGATGGGATGGAAATTGTGCACGGGGAATAACGAGAAGCATTTCAGGACGGTGTGGACCATATCCTTGCTCTGGAGCAATGGTGACGGTGACACTTTCTCCTTGGGAGAGGCCTTCGACTCCTTGGTCAAATCCTGCAATGACCATACCACCACCGAGTACAAATTCGAGTGGGTCTCGCTGGATGGAAGAGTCAAATACGGTTCCATCGGTGAGTTTTCCTGTATAGTGTACTTTTACTTTGTCTCCTTTTTTTGCTTTTGACATAGGTATTATTTAGAAGTATCTTGTACGATTTTACCATCTTTGAGCCCAATGATACGACCGGCTTTTTTGGCGTATTCATCTTCGTGTGTCACCATGATAATAGTCTGGCCTTCTTTATGAAGTTCGAGAAATGATTCCATGACCATGTGAGAACTTGCAGAATCAAGATTGGCGGTTGGTTCATCGGCAAAGAGAATTTTTGGATCATGGGCAATGGCTCGGGCAATTGACACACGTTGCTGTTGACCACCAGAGAGTTGGTTTGGGAGATTTTGAAATTTTTCTCCGAGGCCAATGCGACTCAGTGCTTTTTTGGCTTTTTCGTAGGCTTCTTTTTTTGTCATACCTTGCATGATCATCGGAAGTCCGACATTTTCAAGTGCAGTAAGTTCGGGAAGGAGGGCATAATCCTGAAACACATAGCCCAGTTTGCTCAGCCGCAATGCGGTTTTTTGGGTTTGTGTGAGTTTTGAAGTATCGACTTCATCAATAAAAATTTCGCCGCTTGTCGGTTCATCGAGGAGAGATATTTGGTAGAGGAGGGTAGATTTTCCTGCTCCTGATGGTCCAATAATAGCAACAAATTCGCCATCTTGGATTTCGAGGTTAATATCTTTGAGAACCGTGAGTTCGAGTTCTCCTTCACCGTATTTTTTTAAAATGTTGGTAGCTCGGATCATATTAGCGTCCTAAAATAGAATCAAGAGTATTTTTGCGGACAATGAGTTTTGCTGGGAGGTAGCCGGCAAAGATTGTGACTGTAAACAGAATAGCTACGCGTACGGCTGCACCACTGGCGGTCACGACAAGAATTCCGTCTGAAAATGGAAAGTTGATTGGGTTGGCATCAAAGAATGGTCTTAGGAATCCAAACGTGAGAAGAAGACCAATGGTAGAACCCACGGCTCCATAGAATATGGCTTGGAACATGTAGGAAAAAATAATGGCTCGTGGACTAATACCGATTCCTTTCATAATACCAATGAATTTGCGTCTGGTGACTGCATTGATAAATATCACGATAAATATGGTAATGGATGCAACGACGAGGGCGATCGAAGAGAGTGCATTGCCGAGGAGCGACATGGTGGTCTCGATATCGCGAAGAAATGATGGGATAGCATCGTCTGTTGTCTGTATACGTGCATCATAAGAACCCATAAAAGCAGTGAGTTCTGCTACGAGATTGTTTGATTTGGCATAATCTGTTTTGATTGCGATTTCTTGGACCTGCTCTTGATTGATAGGGAGAAGCCTTTTGAGCTCATTGTCATGGACAAAGAGGCGTGTTGAGACTTCATCAACTTTTGTTTTTACAATTCCTTTGATAATAAAATCTTTTTGGACGCGATTGCCATCTGGGGTATTAAATGAAACTCGGACACGACTGCCGATATCTACATTTTCAAGCAGATCAAGTCCAGGAATATTGGCATCAGCAAACGAAGAGTATTTTTTGATCATGTTGGCACCGATGAGTGCATAGCCTTCTTCGCCTACTTGAAGGTTTTCGCCATATTGGATAAAACGAGAAAATTTGGTGAGGGTTTCTTCTTTTTCAAGGTCAATTCCCACCATACGGATACCGATGCGATTGGCACGTTCGTCTTTTCCTGGAAGGCGGTTCAATGTACCGAGGACTTGTACGGATTGGGTAATGCGAGGAGAAATAGCCTCAACATCTGGATGATTTTCAAGATAAGAAATAAGGTTCGGCGAGTTTTCAATGTAGTTTTTGCCTGGCGCTGAGGTGACCAAGACTTCTCCTGAATAGCTTTCACGAAACTGTTTGAATGAGCCTGAAATCAGACCAACGAGGAGTCCTGAAACGACCACGAGATTGAGAAAGGTCAAAATCATGATAAAGATAATCAGGGTGGTGGTACCCTTTCCAGAGCGACGGATTTGACGAAAAGACAAGAAAAACCCGACTTTGAGGGAGTTGAGTGTATTTTTCAAAAATGTAATAAAAGTATTGCCAGACATGAGACAAGTAGTTAGAGACTCTAATTTGTTTGAGTATAGCGGATATTGATTCTTTTTTCAAGAGCAGTGTTTACGAACAGAAATAACTATTGTATAGTGGAGGCCTATGCTAGAAAAACAAACTTCAACAGAAAAATACGAGGTCGCTATTGTGGGCGGGGGAGCGAGTGGAAGCGCTCTGCTCTATACTCTTTTTGCCTATACAAATATTTCCAAAATTATATTGCTAGAAAAATATAATGAGGTTGGTCAAGTGAATTCACATGCCAAAAACAATAGTCAAACTCTGCATGTAGGAGATATTGAAACCAATTATTCGATAGAAAAAGTCAGGCAAGTGAAGCCTGCGGCTATGATGGTCAAATACTATACTGATACTCTGCCAGAACCAGAAAGAAAAAAAATTATTACAAAAGTACAAAAAATGATTTTGGCGGTAGGAGAAAAAGAAGTGAGTGATCTCGAAAGTCGATATGATTCGCTTCGGGATATTTTTCCAGAACTTGAAAAAATAAACAGCGATGAAATAGCGAAGCGTGAACCTGCCATTATGCAGGGTCGCTCTGCTGGAGAATCAGTGTTGGCCCTGTGCAATGAAGACGGATATGCTGTGAATTTTGGTGCGCTCGCGCAGTCTTTTCTAGACAAGGCTCAAAGTGATACAGAACGTGTGTCAGTGCGACTGGGTACAAAGGTTATTCAGGTGGCCAAAGATCCACAAGGTGGGTATATCCTGACAACAGATAAAGGAGTCGTACAAGCAGAGGTGGTCATTTTTGATACGGATGCGTATAGCCTCGGCTTTGCCAAATCTCTCGGGTATGGACAGGAGTATTCACTGATTCCGATTGCTGGTACATTTTATTTTACTCGGCAGATTTTGAATGGAAAAGTGTATACGATGCAGGAGCCAAAGTTGCCCTTTGCTGCTGTGCATGGAGATCCTGACGTCAATGTTCCTGACAAGACACGATGGGGGCCAACCGCCAGATTTTTGCCAGTCCTCGAGAGTTACAAATTTTCGACCATGAAAGATTATTTTTCTTCAGCCGGTCTTGGCAAGCTTCGCACCTGGGGAAGTTTTCTTCGCATACTTTTGGAACCAGTTCGCTTTTTTTATCTGCTCAAAAATATTCTCTACGAAATTCCTTTTGTTGGGAAATATTTTTTTGTCAAAACTATACAAAAGATTGCGCCGCAAGTTCGTGCGAAAGATTTGCATATTGCCAAAGGATTTGGTGGTATGCGTCTGCAGAGAGTGGATATTCATAAAAATGAATTGCAACTCGGCGAAGGAAAAATCATGGGTGAAAATATTATTTTCAATATGACCCCGTCTCCAGGAGCGAGTGTGTGTCTCTACAATGCGATGCGTGATGCAGAGGAAATTATGAAATTTTTTGGTGGGAAGTATTTTTTTGAGAAGGAAAAAATGAGTCGGGATCTGGCGCACCAAGAAAAACCACTCGAGTGTATGGATGTGTCTCTCAAGCAATCGTATTCTTCATAAAAAAAACCTCCAAAGGAGGTTTTTTACTTGAGGAGGAAGGCTGCGAGTTCGCCGATTCCGATCTTTTTGGTAGAAGAAAAAAGAAAGAGTTTGTGACTGCCAATTTGTTCTTGGATTTTTTCGATCTGTTTTTCATAAACAGATTTTTTTATTTTGTCGACTTTGTTCCCCACGACAATAATATTTTTTTCTTCGGCTTCGAGTTTGTAGAGCATATCGAGGTCAAAGTCTGTGAGACCAATATTGGCATCGATCACGAGAACAACGTATTTTTGTTGGTATCCTGAACGAAACAGATACCAGTCAATCATTTTTTGGAGCTTTTCTCGAACGGCTGGGGATATACGGACAAATCCATATCCTGGGAGATCGACAAAGTAGAGAGATTTGTTGATGAGAAATATATTCATCTGCTGTGTACGACCTGGGTATGAACTGGTGATCGCCAAATCTTTTTGGTTGGTGAGGGCATTGATGAGGCTTGATTTGCCTGCGTTGGACCTGCCAATAAAGGCCACCTGAGCAATGGTATTTTCGAGAATGTTGTCGGTTCCTACCGCTCCTTTGATAAATTTTGCTGAAGTAATATTCATAGAAGTAGTTTCATACTGCCTGAAAAATTCAAAAAAGTCAATGTTTTTGCTTATTTATGATAAAAAAACACCCTTCGACTTTGCGGAGGGTGAGTTTTGAA
>JACCDN011029501.1_pt1 | contig 14277 bp, 12 predicted proteins | sample 7441691 | NCBI WGS metagenome assembly JACCDN01 (sample SAMN15323439, study PRJNA562643) | freshwater metagenome | isolation source: river surface water | place: USA:Blue River Watershed | collected 2017-08-16
CAGGGGAAAACCGTCCCTTCCTGATGTCGGTGAGGGCTTCGTCGATCGCTACTATCGCGGAGTTCGATTTCGGGGCGAGCGATAAGTGAATGGTGGCCTCGGCAAGCGGAATGCGCCCCTCCGGCATGCCGATAAATTGGACAGCGTCCGCCGCCGCGACAGCAATCGTCAGACTGGACGGATCCGCGACACCGACATCCTCTGCGGCCAGAATAATGAGCCGACGCGCAATAAATCGAGGGTCCTCCCCCGCCTCAATCATTCTTGCGAGATAGTGAATCGCGGCATCAACATCGCTACCGCGAACGGACTTGATGAACGCGGAAATCACGTCGTAGTGTTCGTCACCGGCCCGGTCATAACGCAGCAGGGCTCTGTCACTCGCGCGTTCAACCTCTGCGCCCGTGATTTTTCCACCCTGGTCGACAGCGTCCGCCGCGGCTTCGAGAACAGTCAGCGCACGCCTCGCATCACCCGACGAAAGTCGGATGATGGCCCGTCGTGCTTCAGCATCAAGAGTGAACCGGTCTGCTAGTCCATACGGTGCTGTGAGTGCTCGGCCGAGGAGAGCGTCGATGTCGGAATCGTCAAGTGGGCGAAGAGTGAGCAGCAACGATCGACTCAACAACGGAGTGATGACGCTAAACGACGGATTCTCGGTCGTCGCCGCGACGAGAGTGACCCAACCGTTTTCAACCCCGGGAAGCAACGCGTCCTGTTGCGCCTTGGTGAAACGGTGGATTTCGTCGAGGAACAACAGGGTTGATCGTCCGCCCTCGCTCACCCGCGCCAATGCCGCGTCCATCACAGCGCGAACATCGCGGACTCCGGCAGTGACGGCGGAGAGTTCAACGAAATGACGCTCCGAGGTTTGTGCAATGGCGCCGGCGCTCGTCGTCTTTCCCGTGCCAGGCGGTCCCCACAAAATGAGGGACACCCCCGACGACGAATCGGGAGCCGCGAGTTTCCGAAGCGGGGAACCGGGTCCGAGAAGGTGTTGCTGCCCGACGACATCTTCGAGACTCCTCGGGCGCATTCTCACCGCCAAGGGTGCTGGCCCACCAACCATCGACTCCGTCACCCGTCCAGATTACGACCAGAGCGGTCGGCGAATGACTCCTCGGCTATCGACACGACAGACCGACTGTGTACGCTTGACACGTGAGCACTTCAACAAGCACGTTCGGCCGTGTCGATGCGGATGGAACCGTCTGGGTCAAGGACGGCGACTGGAGGTCCGTTGGGCAGGTCGTCGGCGCCGAACCCGACGAGGCGCTCGCGTTCTATGAGGCGCGTTTTCACGACCTCGAATCGAAGGTCAATCTTCTCGAAACCCGTGCGAAGAACGGTGCTCCCGCAAAAGATCTGCTCGCTGCCGTTCAGGTGCTCGTGGTCGACTTGACCGATGCTCATGCCGTCGGCGACCTCGAATCTCTCCGACTCCGGGTCGGTGTTGTTGCAGAGACTCTCGGTGACCTCAAGAAGGCCCAGGACGAAGCGAACCGAGCACTCGCTGAAGAATCGCTCGCCAAGCGCACCGCCATCGTCGAACGTGCCGAGGCGATTGTCGCTCAACCTGCCGACAAGACGCACTGGCGAAATTCTCAAAAAGAACTTGCCGAACTCTTTGCCCAGTGGCAGGAGGAACAAAAGCAGCCGCACCGCATCCCGAAGAAGGCTGCCGACGAGTTGTGGGCGCGTTTCCGCGCGGCACGCCAAACCTTCGACAAGGCTCAGCGTGCGTACTTCAACTCCAAGCACGCGACCGATAAGGAAGCGAAGTCCGTCAAGACGGAACTGTGCGAGAAGGCGGAGGCGTTGGCCGACAAGGGGGCGGACGCGATCCCCGCGTATCGAGCTCTCCTTGAACAATGGAAGAAGGCGCCGCGTGCCGCGCGGTCACTCGACAACCAACTGTGGGACCGCTTCAAGGCTGCCGGTGACGCCCTGTACAGCGCCGGGACCGCCGAGTGGGAAGCAAACAAAGCCGCGAAGTTGGCGCTCGTGGAGAAGTATTCGCACCTGTTGACTGAAACTGACGTCCAGGTGGCCAAAAAGGGACTCCGTGCACTCCACGCGGAGTGGGACGCCATCGGTCACGTCGCAAAGGCTGACGAGCGAGCGGTCAACGGTCGGCTCGCCGAAATTGACAAGCACGTCAGAGGGTTGGAGGCCGAGCACCTCGACCGGACGAACCCCGAAAAGGTTGGCCGTCGCGAGGGCTTCGCTGCACAGGTCGAATCCGCGATCGCTGCGCTCGAGAGCGAGCTTGCGAACACGACCGATTCATCGAAAAAGGACGAGTTGCGTAAGGAAATCGAAGCCAAGCGCGAATGGCTCGCCGCCCTCGGCTAACCGGAATTGACGCGATACACGTCATACACGGCGTCGATGCGTCGAACCGCTTGAAGAACGCGGTCGAGGTGAGTCGCATCGGACATTTCGAACACGAAGCGTGACGTGGCGAGGCGCTTTGCGTCGGTGTTGACAGTTGCGGACAGGATGTTCACGTGGTGCTCGCTCAGAACGCGGGTGATGTCAGAGAGCAGCCCCGATCGGTCGAGCGCCTCGATTTGAATCTGAACGCGGAAGACGGACTTCCCCGACGCACCCCACTCGACCTCGATCATGCGCTCGAGCTCTCCGTCGAATCCCTTCACGTTCGGGCAATCACCGCGATGAACGCTGACACCGTTTCCGCGGGTGATGAAGCCGACGATGGAATCTCCTGGCACGGGGGTGCAGCACTTTGCGAGTTTGACGAGGATGTCCGGTGCACCGCGAACGAGTACGCCTGAATCGTTGGTGTTCTTCGTCGAGGGCTTCTTCGTCGGGACCGTGAAGACCTCGTCGTCGGTCGCAGACTCGTCCATGAGCGCCATGAACTTTTCGAGGACGGATTGGGTCGAGACGTGACCCTCCCCGATGGCCGCGTAAAGCCCGTCGACCGTCTCGTATCGAAGGATGTGTGCGACCTCCGAGAGGTTTTGTGCCGACAACACCCGGTGGAGCGGAAGGTTCTTTTTGCGAACTACCCGCGCGAGCGCTTCACGACCGTTCTCGATTGCGTCGTCGCGGCGTTCCTTCGTGAACCAACCACGGATTTTTGACCGCGCGCGCTGCGAGGTCACAAAATTCAGCCAGTCCTGGCTCGGCCCTGCGTCAGGGTTCTTGCTCGTGAGTACCTCGACCGTGTCCCCCGACCCGAGAACCGTATCGAGGGGAACGAGCCGGTCGTTTACCTTGGCGCCCATGACCCGATGACCGATTTCCGTGTGAACCGCGTAGGCGAAGTCGACCGGTGTGGCTCCCGACGGCAGGCCGATGACCCGACCCTTGGGGGTGAAGACGTACACCTCCTTTGCGCCGATCTCGTAACGCAGGGTGTCGAGGAACTCCGACGGGTCCTCCGTCTCTGCCTCCCAGTCGGTGATGTGCGCGAGCCACGCCATGTTTTCGTCTTGGGGCAACTCCTCGGGATTGCGGTTCCCCAGCGCTTGACGTTCCTTGTACTTCCAGTGCGCCGCCACACCGTATTCGGCGCGACGGTGCATGTCCTCGGTGCGAATTTGAATCTCCACCGCTTTACCGCCAGGTCCGAAGACGGTCGTGTGGAGACTCTGGTAGAGGTTGAACTTCGGCGTCGCGATGTAGTCCTTGAATCGGCCGGGCATCGGGTTCCATCTCGCGTGAACCGCACCCAGGGCGGCGTAGCAGTCTCGAATTGATGACACGAGGATGCGAATTCCCGTGAGGTCGTAGATGTCTTGGAATTCGCGGGACTGCCGGATCATCTTCTGGTAGATCGAGTAGTGCTGTTTTTGGCGACCAACGACCGTCCCCTTGACCTTCGCGAGTTTCAAGTCCCCCGCAATCTGGTCGATGATGTCGTTGACGAAGCGGTCGCTCTCGGGGGTGCGCTCCTTGACGAGCGTGTCAATCTCGGCGTAGAGCTTCGGCTGGAGCACGGCGAACGAGAGGTCTTCGAGTTCCCACTTGATGGTTTGGATGCCCAATCGATGCGCGAGCGGAGCATAGATTTCAAGCGTTTCACGGGCCTTGCGCTCGGCAGAGGACGGGTCGACGAAGCCCCAAGTCCGCGCATTGTGGAGACGGTCGGCGAGTTTGATGAGGATGACCCGAATGTCCTTCGACATCGCCACGACCATTTTGCGGACCGTCTCGGCGGCGGCATCATCACCGTACTTCAACCGGTCCAACTTGGTCACGCCATCGACCAGCAGCGCGATTTCGTCCCCAAACTCTGCGCGCAATTGGTCGAGGGAATACGCGGTGTCCTCGACCGTGTCATGTAACAGCGCTGCCGCAATCGTCTTCGCCCCGATGCCCAGCTCAGCGAGAATTTCCGCGACCGCGAGCGGGTGGGTGATGTACGGCTCGCCCGATTTTCGCTCTTGGCCCTCGTGGGCACGCTTCGCCACGGCAAATGCGCGGTCGACGAGTGCTGTGTCGGCTCTCTGATTGTGCTGACGAAGGGTTCGCTTGATGCGCTCCAGTACTCCACCCGTTTCCGAGCGAACAAACAGTCGGGGCGTCAGTGCACGGCGGATGATCGACCCGGTCGACACGTTCTCCGTCATCTCGCCTCCTGGTTACAGTGTAGGCGCGCGAAAACTAGCGAACAGCGCCCGCCGAATTGCGAACAATTTCGTCGCGTTGCGGACGGCCCTGCTTCTTGTCCTCGGATTCGCCCTCGCGGAGTTGCGCGTAGAGCGGCGCGGCGATGAAGTTCGTCGAATACGCTCCCGCAAGGATTCCCACAAACAGTGACAGAGCGATGTCGCGGAGTGTCCCCGCACCGAGCAGCATCGATCCGATGAACAGGATCGAGGCGACCGGAAGGATGGCAACGACGCTCGTGTTAATCGAACGGACGAGGGTCTGGTTGACCGCGAGGTTGACGGATTCGGCAAAGGTTCGCTTCGACTCGTCGTAGGCAATCGACGTGTTTTCCCGCACCTTGTCGAACACGACAACGGTGTCATAGAGCGAATAGCCAAGAATCGTGAGGAGACCGATGATGGCGGCGGGCGTGACCTCGAGCCCGAACGCGCCATAGACGGCGGCGGTCAAGACGAGGTCGTGAATCATCGCCACAATCGCGGCGACCGACATCTTCCAGGTTCTGAAGTACAGCGCCATAACGAGACTCACGAGAACGACGAAGATGAGCAGAGCGCGAAGCGCCTGGTTGGTGATGTCTCCACCCCACGACGCTCCAATGAAGCTCGAGGTGACGTTGTCGAGGGGGACGTCGTACGCCTCGGCGAGCGAGACTCGCAGCGCATCCGTCTCTTCCGTCGTCAACTGATCGGTTTGGACGCGAACGCTCGAGCCTCCGACGATCGTGACGCGCGACGCTCCCCCGTCACCAATCTCAGTCGAGACGGTGTCGGTGGCGATGGCGGTGTCCACGACGGCGGGATTGGAAATCTGGAATTCCGAACCGCCCCGGAATTCGATTCCGAACGAGAATCCACCTCGAAGCGTCGTGACGCCAACAGCGAGGAGGATCATCACAGCCGACACGATGTACCAGAGGGTGCGGCGCCCGATGAAATCGATGCTCGTCTCGCCCGTGTACAGGCGGTTACCGAACTGCGTGATCGAACTCACTGTTCACCTCCGTTTTCGGCGGCGCGACGTTCCGCAATGGTCTGACGCTTGCGCGCTTCCTTCGACACCTTGCCGCGCTCCGCTCCGCTGACACCCGCGTCGACGACGAATTGTGCGCGACCGCGGTACACCGCACCGAGAGCCTTGGGGTTGAGGCCAGACATCGGGTGGCCGGACGCGAAGAAGCGCGTGCGCCCCAAGAGTTGCAGGAGCGGGTGCGTGAACAACACGACAACGAGCAGGTCAACGATCGTCGTCACGCCAAGGGTGAAAGCGAAACCGCGAACGTTTCCGACAGCGAGAACGAACAACACGACCGCGGCGAGCAGATTGACCGCATCCGACACGACGATTGTGCGATACGCGCGTGCCCACCCGGATTCAATTGCGGAGGCAAGTGTTCGGCCCTCGCGAAGTTCGTCCCTGACACGCTCGAAATAGACGATGAAGGAGTCGGCGGTCACACCGATTGCGACGATGAGTCCCGCGACACCCGCAAGCGACAAGCGATATCCGTTCGCCGCCGACAGGTAGGTGATGATGAGGTAGGTCAGTCCAAACGCGACAATCAACGACGAAATTGTGACGAGCGCGAGTGCGCGGTACTGGATAAGTGAGTAGACGATAACGAGGGCGAGGCCGATGGCTCCCGCGATGAGTCCCGACTGCAATTGAGCGACACCGAGGGTGGGCGTGATCGTGTCGGACGATTGAACCTCGAACCCAATGGGGAGGGCACCGAACTTCAATTGGTCGGCGAGCGTCTTCGCAGAGGTCTCGGTGAAGGAACCGGAGATGACGGGTTGTCCGTCCGCGATGACGGCAAGGGTTCGTGGCGCGCTGATTACTCGACCGTCGAGCACGATGGCAAATTGGTTTCGAACATCGGTGAGAATGGCGAGTCGCTTTGTCACCTCAGCGAACGCGGTCGTCCCCTCGGCGTCGAAGGTCAGGTAAACACCCCACTCGTTCGTCTGGACGCCATTCGAACCGAACAGGTAGTTCCCCTGGGCGTCCGCGATCATTGAACCGTCGACTTCGACCGGTCCGAGAACGTACTTGAACATCCCATCGTCGGAACACACGACGAGGGGCTTGGTCGGGTCGGCGAGATTCGCGCCGGCGGCGTCGAGGTCCTCGCAGGAATCCCCCAGGTACGACTGGTAGAGCACGTCATCGACCCAGTTGGTGTCGCTTCCGTCGGTGGGTTCGGCGGTGGGGGCCGGCCACGGCGCGGGCGTGGGAGCGGGAGTTTCCGCGGCGGGGTCGACGGTTCCGCCAACTGCTTCCAGTGACGACACCGCGTCGGTCAGTAACACTGCTCGGAACTCGAGCTTTGCGGACGAGCGAATTCGGTCGAGCGTTGCCTGATCGGGCGTACCGGGGATCGAGACGACGATGTTCGTCCCGCCCTGGGTCGAGACTTCCGATTCACTGACTCCCGCCGCATCGACACGCTGTCGAATGATGGCGACGGCCTGCGCCAATTGCTCCTCGGTGATTTGTGTGCCCTCTTGGATTTGAGGGGCAAGAATGATTTCCGTTCCCCCCTCAAGGTCGAGAGCGAGCTTCGGTACCCACGACTGCTTGTCCCAGATCACACCACCACCGATCAGGGCGGCAAGGGCGGCAGTGATGATGAGGAGCCACGTCAACGACCTAATGGCGCGACGGGCGGTGCTTTGCGTGGACACGGGAAACGAACTCCGTTGAGGTTACTTGGTGTCGGACTTTGTTGACTGCTTCGCCGAGGTCTTCGTAGCGGCGTCGGTGGGTTCTTCCGACTTGGTGACGATAGACGCAATTGATTGGCGGTGCATCCGCAACTTCGTTCCCGGGGTCGACTCGAGAACGATTTCGTTCTCCTCGTCGTCCACGGACACGATGGTGCCAAAAATGCCAGCGGTCGTCATGACCTGGACTCCGGCAACGACCTTGCTATTGAGCTCCTCGCGTGCCTGCTTCTGCTTGCGCGAGTTTCGAATCATGAACACCACCATGAGGATGATGAGGGCGTACATTCCGATGGACAGCGGATCGAGCATGGCTAAACCTTTCAGGGGAGGAAGACAACCCTCCCATCATAGACGGCTGGGTTTGACCCTTCCGAGCATCGAGTAGGCCAGCGGAGTCGCTACCCGTCCTCGTTGGGTTCGCGCGACCAATCCGACGCGAACCAAATATGGCTCGACGACCGACTCGATTGTGTCTTTCTCCTCACCAACCGCGGAGGCGAGCGTCGACACGCCCACCGGACCACCGTCGAAGGTGTCGAGCAACGCAACCATGACCGCACGGTCGAGGCGATCAAGACCGTGGTCATCGATGTCGAAGACACGCAGAGCCTCCCTCACCGCCGACTCGGTTCCCTCCGCGTTGTTGACGACGAGGAAGTCTCTCACTCGCCTCAACAAACGGTTTGCGATTCGAGGGGTACCGCGGGAACGACGACTCAACTCGTCGATGCCGGCGGCGTCAATCTCAATACCGAGTAGCCCCGCACTCCGAGTGATGATTCGAGCGATTTCGACGGGTTCGTAATACTCCAGGTGCGCGGTAAACCCGAACCGATCGCGGAGCGGCGCTGGCAACATTCCCGACCTGGTCGTCGCACCGACGAGGGTGAATGGCGCAATTTCCAAGGGCACGGTCGTGGCCCCGGGTCCCTTTCCCACGACAATGTCGATGCGGTAATCCTCCATCGCCAAATACAGCATCTCCTCGACCGAACGATGAAGCCGGTGGATTTCGTCGATGAACAGCGTGTCACCCGGTTGAAGCGCTGACAGAATTGCAGCGAGGTCGCCGGTGTGCTTGATTCCGGGACCGCTTGCGAGGCGAAGTGGACTATGAGCCGCGTGGGCGACAATCATCGCGAGAGTCGTCTTTCCGAGACCGGGAGGCCCGGCAAGTAGGATGTGGTCAGGCGAGCGCGACTCGAGCCTGGCCGCGTCGAGAAGGACGGAGAGTTGGACTCTTACCTTTTCCTGGCCGACAAAGTCGTCGAGACTTTCGGGACGTAACGCTCCCTCGAAGGCGATGTCTTCGGTGGTGTCGTCGGTCACGACGCTCCTCCGAGGCTCGAGAGGGCGACACGAATGCGATCCGCCAGCCCCGCATCAGGGTGCGAACGCACAACGTCACGAGCGACGGTTCCCGCGTCTGTCGCGCTCCATCCGAGACCGGTGAGCGCCGCGACCAACTCAGTCAGGTCGGTGCCGCCCGACTGTGGCATTTTGCCGGTCAAACTCACGATGATCAATGAGGCCGTTTTTTGTCCGATACCGGGGACGCTGCGGAACCGCGAATCGTCGCCCTGTGACACGGCCTCATCGATTTCTGCGGCCGTCAGTGTCGACAAGACCGCAAGCGCGGTTTTGGGGCCAACACCCGTGACCCCCCGCAGTAACTGGAAAAGCTCTTTAGATTCGGGTGTGAGGAACCCGAACAGCAACCATTCGTCTTCGCGGGGAATGAGCACCGTGTGCAGTGTGGATTCCATCTCGGTTCGAAGCGAGAGCGCAACGTCACGAGGAACGTGAATCTCGTACCCAATGCCGAACGCCTCGATAACCACGCTGGCGACACCAACAGAGGTCACCGTCCCTCGAACGGTTGCGAACATGGCTTCAGCCTACGAGCGACCGTTGCCGAGAGCCTGCCGCCACGCGCGTTGAGCGGGCGTTTCGGCGCCGTCGACGACAGACCCGCGCCACGCATGGCAAATCGCGAGCGCGAGCGCATCTGCTGCGTCCGCAGGTTTCGGGAGTTCGGCAAGACCGAGAATCGAGGCGACCATGGCCGTCACCTGTCGCTTGTCCGCGCGCCCGTACCCCGTCACCGCCGCCTTGACCTCGCTGGGGGTGTGAAGGGCGACCGCGATGCCGCGTTCCGCAGCAAGCACGAGGGCAATCCCCGCGACCTGCGCGGTACCCATGACGGACCTGACGTTGTGCTGGGCGAAAACCCGCTCAATGGCGATGACGTCGGGTGCGGTGCGGTCGACGACCCCGACAAGTTGATTGCGAATGGTCAATAATCGTTGCTCGAGCGGCAAGCCGGCATCGGAGCGAACGACTCCGACATCGACGAACGCTACGCTTCGCGCGACTCCGGCCTCAATGACACCGAATCCGCAACGGGTCAATCCGGGGTCGATGCCGAGAACGCGCACGACTACTCGTCCGCGTCGAGTTCCGCCTGAACCTCGGGCGAGATGGAGAAGTTCGCGAAGACGTTTTGCACGTCATCCGAGTCTTCAAGCGCGTCGATCAGGGCGAACACCTTGCGGGCGGTCGCGGCATCCACATCGACAGATAGGCTCGGAACAAACTCGGCATCGGCACTGTCGTAATCAAGACCGGCTTCCTGTAACGCGGTTCGCGCGGCGACAAGATTGGTCGGCTCCGTGATGACCTCGAAGCCACCACCCTGGTCAATGACTTCCTCGGCACCGGCATCGAGCACCGCCATGAGGATGTCGTCCTCCGACACCCCATCCACCTTCGTGATGGAGATCACTCCCTTGCGCGCAAAGTTGTAGGCAACGGAACCAGGATCGGCCATCGTTCCACCGTTCCGTGACATCGCGGTGCGAACCTCCGCGGCGGCGCGGTTCTTGTTGTCGGTGAGACATTCGATGAGAAGTGCAACACCGTTCGGGCCATACCCTTCGTACATGATCGTCTGGTAGTCCACGGCGTCACCGGTGAGTCCAGCACCACGCTTGACGGCACGGTCGATGTTGTCGTTGGGGACACTCGACTTCTTCGCCTTGTAGATGGCGTCGGCGAGCGTCGGATTTCCCGAAACATCAGCGCCGCCAGCACGCGCCGCGACCTCGATGTTTTTGATTAATTTCGCGAACGACTTCGCACGCTTAGCGTCGATCGCGGCCTTCTTGTGCTTCGTCGTCGCCCATTTGGAGTGTCCGGACATGTACTTCCTTTGATTGTTCTCTTGCGATGTTACTGAACCGCGGGCGCGACGATGGTTCGAACCCACCAGTCGTGAACACGAGCGTCGCCAGAAATTTCGGGGTGAAACGAAATCCCCACGAGGGGTCCCTGCCGGACGCCAACGATCTCTCCGGTAGGGAGTTGTGCGATGACGTCCGCCGAGCCCGCGTCGCGGACAAGCGGCGCTCGAATGAACGACGACCGAACCGGCTCACCACCGATCACCGGCATCTCGATGGTGGTTTCGAACGAATCAACCTGACTTCCGAAGGCGTTTCGTTCGACCGAGACGTCCAATCCACCGAACGTTTGCTGGTCGTCCAGCCCACCAACGATGCGATCGGCGAGCAGGATTAGCCCGGCACATGTACCGAAAACCGGCATGCCGCCGCGGATACGGGCAACGATTGCATCTCGGACGTCGAAGATGCGCGTCAACTTATCGATGACGCTCGACTCGCCGCCTGGGATGATGAGCGCGTCAACTGCGTCGAGGTCCGAAACAGAGCGCACCTCGCGGTGCTCAACGCTCAACTGGTCGAGAATGAGCAGGTGCTCGCGCACATCGCCCTGGAGGGCGAGGACTCCGACAACCGGTGAGTTACCAGCCACGCTCTGCGAGGCGGTGAGGAGCCGGAAGGTCGTTGACGTTGATGCCGACCATCGCTTCACCCAATCCGCGCGACACCTCGGCAATGACCTTCGGGTCGTTATATGCGGCGGTCGCCTTGACGATCGCACGCGCGCGGTCGATGGGGTTCCCGGACTTGAAGATTCCCGAACCGACGAATACTCCGTCGGCGCCGAGTTGCATCATCATGGCGGCGTCCGCCGGTGTGGCAACACCACCCGCAACGAACAATACGACCGGAAGCTTGCCGTTCTCCGAAACCCACTTCACGAGCTCGTAGGGAGCCTGCAGTTCCTTAGCGGCGACAAACAGCTCGTCCGGCGTTTTGGCTGACAGAGCGGCAATCTCCGACTTGATGGTGCGAATGTGCTTCGTCGCCTCAGACACATCGCCCGTGCCCGCTTCGCCCTTGGAGCGGATCATCGCCGCACCCTCGGTGATTCGGCGAAGCGCCTCGCCTAGGTTTGTCGCGCCACACACGAACGGAACAGTAAAGCCGTTCTTGTCGATGTGGTTGACGTAGTCGGCCGGCGACAGCACCTCGGACTCGTCGATGTAGTCAACCTCGAGTGCCTCGAGAACTTGGGCCTCGACGAAATGTCCGATTCGAGCCTTCGCCATGACGGGGATTTTGACTTCGCGCTTGATCGCATCGATGAGATCCGGGTCGCTCATGCGCGCGACACCGCCCTGAGCGCGGATGTCCGCGGGGACACGCTCGAGTGCCATGACGGCAACCGCACCGGCATCCTCGGCAATTCGTGCCTGTTCGGGGGTGACGACATCCATGATGACCCCACCCTTGAGCATGTCAGCGAGACCGCTCTTGATTCGCAATGTTCCGACGGTGTTCTCCGCCATATGTATCACTCCTTGTGCAGTACCGGGCAGGCACGTTCTTCAAGTTTAGGACTTCTCCGGCCAGTGCTTCGCCAGAATGTCCCTCATCTCGCCGAGCAGTCGCGGGATTGCTTTCGTCTGCGCGATGATCGGAAAGAAGTTCGCATCGTTGCGCCAGCGGGGAACAATGTGCTGGTGCAAATGTTCCGCAATTCCGGCACCCGCGACCTCGCCCTGGTTCATCCCTAGGTTGAAACCTACACAATCGGTCGCCTCGGTGAGAACGCGCATTGCGATTTGTGACATGAGCCCGATTTCGGCAACCTCATCCGCGGTGGCGAGATCGTACGTCGCGATGTGACGGTAGGGGCAGACCATGAGGTGGCCCGAGTTGTAGGGGTAGAGGTTGAGGATGACGTACGACAATTCCCCTCGCGCCACAATGAGTCCGTCCTCGTCACTCCGACCGGGCGCGGTGCAGAACGGGCAACCGGTTTCACCGGTCTCCTTGTTGACATAGACGAGTCGGTGTGGCGTCCACAATCGGTCGACACCGTCGGGGTCTCCGGCAAAAGTTCCGCTCGGTTCTGCGTTCACCATTACAGCTCCTGGCTGCGCTCCGCGATTGCGGCGGTGATGCGACCGATCGCCTCCTCGATGGGCACACCGTTGACCTGCTCACCGTTTCGGAATCGGAAACTCACTGCGCCGTTGGCACGGTCCTCCTCACCCGCGATGACGATGTAGGGAACCTTGGCGACGGTGTGCGTCCGAATCTTTTTCTGCATGCGATCGTCGGAGGCGTCGAGCTCAGCGCGAATACCCGCACTCTTCATGCGCGACACGACGTCGCCCAAGTACTCCGAATACTCGTCGGCGACCGGAACCGCGACGACTTGTGTCGGGGCGAGCCAGACCGGGAACGCCCCCGCATAGTGTTCGAGCAGGACACCAAAGAATCGTTCAACAGAACCGAACAGCGCCCGGTGAATCATGACCGGTCGTTGCCTCGAACCGTCGGAGGCCGTGTATTCGAGCCCGAATCGCTCCGGCAGGTTGAAGTCGAGTTGGATGGTCGACATTTGCCACGTGCGACCGATTGCGTCACGTGCCTGAACCGAAATCTTCGGCCCGTAGAAGGCGGCGCCGCCCGGGTCGGGTACGAGCGTCAACCCGGAATCGGTCGCGACCTTTTCGAGCGTCGCCGTCGCGGTGGACCACAATTCATCCGATCCGACGAATTTGTCCGATCCGTCCCTCGTCGACAGTTCGAGGTAAAAATCATTGAGACCGTAATCGCGGAGTAACGACAACACGAAATCGAGAACGGTCGTAAGTTCCGCCTCCATCGCTTCGGGTGTCGTGAAGATGTGCGCGTCGTCCTGCGTCATGCCACGAACTCGCGTGAGGCCGTGGACCACCCCGGATTTTTCGTAACGGTAGACCGAGCCGAACTCGAAGAGTCGCATCGGCAAGTCTCGATACGAGCGCCCCTGCGAGCGGTAAATGAGGATGTGGAACGGACAGTTCATCGGCTTGAGGTAGTAGTCGGTCCCCTGCCGAGTTACCTCCCCCGCATCATTGCGAACCTCGTCGAGGTGCATGGCGGGAAACATTCCCTCCTTGTACCACGCGAGGTGCCCAGACTGTTCAAACAGGTTTTGCTTGGTGATGTGCGGGGTGTACACAAACTCGTACCCGCCCGCTTCGTGGCGGCTTCGCGAATAGTCCTCCATGACGCGACGCACGATGCCGCCCTTCGGGTGGAAGACCGCGAGGCCTGAGCCGATTTCGTCCGGGAACGAAAACAGGTCGAGTTCCGCGCCGAGGCGGCGATGGTCGCGCTTGGCGGCTTCCTCGAGTCGTTCGGTGTACTCGCGAAGTTCCTGCTTGGAGGGCCACCCCGTCCCGTAGATGCGCTGCAGGGAAGGATTCTTTTCCGAACCACGCCAATAGGCGGCCGCGACACGCATGAGCTTGTATCCCTGACCGATCATGCGCGTGTTGGGTAGGTGAGGACCCCGACACAGGTCCTTCCACACCGTCTCGCCCGTCTTGGGGTCTACGTTGTCATAGATGGTCAGCTCGGCACCGCCGACCTCGACGTTCTCGTTGTCATCCCCCGTGGCGCCACCCTTGAGTCCAATCAGTTCGAGCTTGAACGGTTCGTGTGCGAGCTCCTCGCGGGCCTCGTCTTCGGTGACGACCCGA
>JACCDN011177763.1_pt1 | contig 14277 bp, 13 predicted proteins | sample 7441691 | NCBI WGS metagenome assembly JACCDN01 (sample SAMN15323439, study PRJNA562643) | freshwater metagenome | isolation source: river surface water | place: USA:Blue River Watershed | collected 2017-08-16
CAGGGACAACGGGGACAACGGGGACAACGGGGACGACGGGTGGCGCAGGCACACCGGGACCGGGGCCCATCAGTGCCGGCGATGAACGTTTTCACGGAGCGACCAGCACCGGCACCGGTGCAGCGGGCGCCTCCGGTGCAACCGGCACAGGCACAGGCACGGGCGCGACCGGCACCGGCGCGACCAGCGCCGGCGGATCGCAGGGCGCGAACATGTGCAACTGCCCCTGCCCTTGCGGCAGCAGCGGCGCCTGTCCGGCCGGCACCAGCAGTGACACCGGGATGGGTGCCGGTACCGGTGCGGGCAGCACGGGTACCGGGACGACGGGCACCGGTGCATCGGGGACGCCGATGAATGGTGGGGGTGGCGGGGCGGGTGGCAGCAGCGGCGGCAGCTCCGGTGGATCGTCGGGCGGCAACTATCCGATGACGCCGGGAAGCGGCATGGTGCGCTGAATCACCTGCACCCCCGGACTCAGGCGCGGCGCAGGCGTTCAGTCTCCTCGATGAACGCCAGCCGCTCGAACTCGGCGGCGGCCAGCGGTGGGGCATGCAGATAGCCCTGCACGTACTCGCATCCGAGGCCGGCCAGCAGGTTCTGCTGCTGTGTCGTCTCGACACCTTCGGCCACCACTTTCAGCTGAAGCTCGCGGGCCAGCGTGATGATCATGTTGACCAGTGCACGGCTCTGCGCGTTATCGTTCAGGCCGGCGATGAACGCGCGATCGACCTTCAGCGTATCGAACGGCAGGCTGGCCAGCGTCATCAGGTTCGAGTAACCGGTGCCGAAATCATCCAGCACCAGCCTGACTCCGCGCTGGCGCAGGCGCTGAAGCAGATCACCGGCCTGACGGTGGTGCTGCATCAGCGAATGTTCAGTGAGCTCCAGCTCCAGCAGTTCGGCCGGTATCTGCCAGCGGTCCAGCAGGGCCTCGACCCGTTGCGCAAAGCCCGGCAGCTGCAGCTGACGCGCCGAGATATTGACCGAGACCGACGGGCTCCAGCCCCGGCTCGCCAGCCAGCCCGCGATCTGGCTGCAGACCGCGTCCAGCACCCAGTCACCGATCTGCACGATCAGTCCGGACTCTTCGGCCAGAGGGATGAATTCTCCCGGTGGCACGATGCCGCGCTGCGGATGCCGCCATCGCAGCAAGGCCTCGGCGCTGCGTATCTCACCTCCCGACAGCGTGACCTGAGGCTGGTAGTACACGACGAACTGATTCTGCTCCAGCGCGGTGCGCAGCTGGTTCTCCATCTCGAAACGATGCGTGATGCGCTCCCAGCTCTCGCGCGAGAAAAAGCGCACGCGATTACGACCATCCCCTTTCGAATCGAACATCGCCGCATCCGCATGATTGATCAGCTGGTCTTCATCGGTGCCGTCGCTGGGATACATGCTCACGCCGATACTGGCGCCGCAATGCAGCTCATTCCCGTCGATCAGATACGCTTCATTCAGCTGGCGCAGCATTTTCTCGGCGACATGCGCGGCATCGGCGGCCTCGTTCATGTCTTCGAGCAGGATGACGAATTCATCGCCGCCCTCGCGCGCGACCGTGTCGGACTCGCGCAAGCCCTTGCGCAGTCGTGTCGCCACGGCCTGCAGCAGCAGGTCGCCGACACGATGGCCGAGGGAGTCATTGACCGCCTTGAACCGGTCGAGATCGATGAACAGCACCGCCAGCGAGGACTGCTGGCGGCGTGCCCGTGACATCGCATGCGCAAGCCGCTCCCTGAACATCACCCGGTTCGGCAAGCCGGTCAGCGCATCATGATAGGCGCGGTGACGAAGCTCTCGGGTCAGTTGCTCGAGCTCGCGATTGCGCAACTTGATCTTGTCGGCGAGATCGCGCGCGTCCTCCATCGCATTCCGGTTGGTCTGCAACAGCATCAGCATTTCCGCGACCGCGTGATGCGGCGGGATGTCCGACAGCGTCACGCCCATGTCGGCGAGCTGACCGAATGAGGTCACCCAGGGCCAGCCGAGGAACATCAGTTGCTGCTCGCTGATCTTCATCCACTGGCCACGCAACGCAGGCAGTGCGGGATTGTGCCGGCTGCGCAGCACGATCATCCGGTCCTCGCAGTTGCCGATCTGGTGAAAATCCTGAGCGGTGGAATCCGACTGTGCCGACTGAAAGCAGTCGCTCAGCGGGCCATCCTCACTGACACCGGGATAGCTGCGCCTCAGCAGGTGACCGCCCCCGGTGATGCGCATCGCTGCATCGACCACGAAGGCAAACGGGAATGCGCGCGCGATACAGTCAAACAGGTGATCGCTGCTGCCCGCAACGCGCTGCAGCGAACTGGCGAAATCAGCGGGCATGAGATCCGGCCTCGGGCATGTGGATCAGAAAGCTGTCATGCCCGGGCTGGTGCTGGCACTCGTGCCGGACCACCGCGCGAAGGCCATGACGCTCGGCGAGTCCCTCGACCAGACCGACGACCATGGGCGCGAGTCCGCGCCGTTCCGACCAGTAGTGCAGTCGTATGCAGCCCGCCTCCACCGCCTCGCAGCGAAAGCGCGGGGGTCTCAGCGCCGGATACAGCAGGCTGACGCGCTCGTGCATGGTGTCCAGACTGTTCAGCGCAACCTGAAAGCTGCTGCCCAGATCATGCAGCAGCGCGCCATAGCCTTCGACCATCGTGTAGCGCACCCAGTAGCGCCCGAAATCCTCGAGCAGGGTGCTGGCCGGTGTGCCGAGCTCTTCTGATGCAGAGGCCAGCAGCCGCTCGGTGATCTCGTCGGGATACGAATCCATGCGCACGAAGACTTCATCATCGACACCGGCGCGCTCGCGCACGCGGCGCCAGCCGTCATCACCGCAACGGGCGCAGACGAGCTGCTGCAACGCCCGGTTAACCAGACCATACATAGTGTTCAACCCTGTAAGTGAGATGCTGACGACAGGCCGTGGGTGTCGTCGTGACCCTGAACGGACAGATTGCCTTTGCCGCCAAGCTTACTGACCAGGGGGCGCGAACCAGCGCCGGAACAGAGGCACAAAAACCTGTCAGTTCCGTGCTGTACGAATGACAGCGCTGGCGGCCCTGACGATGACTGCATCAGCAGCCGGCTGCAGCGAGTGCTGATGCAGCGATGAACCACGATGGCGGCTTGCGGACGCCGTCATCGTCGGTTACTTTTGATGAACTGCCTGTCCTTGTCGAGCATCGTTCCCGCCACCAGATCGGAGGGTCATGAATGAACTGGCAACCTTATATCCGGGCCAGCTGGGAGATCGTGATGGAATGCGAGCGTCGCAGCAGCATCCTTCTCGATGACGAGCTGGAAGCCTATCTCGTGCACATGATGGCGCGGAATTTCCGGCGACAGGATTTTCCGCCCGAGATCGTCTGCCTTGAATTCACGCGCGCACGCACCTCAGACGATTTCCGGCAGATCGGCGACAGCTGCCTGTTCGTCGATGCATGGGACGTGCGGCGCGCCAGACTCGTCGGGCGCGATTATTACGAAAAAATGGGGCAGACGGCCTATGCCTATGCGGCCTTCGCGACGCGACCGATGGACCAGCTGCTGAACCGCATCGCCCGCGAATTCAGCCTGCTGAGCCGGGTGCTACGGGGCGTCAGGCCGCAGTCCTGATCTCACCTGCAACGATCCCATGACCCCTGCACGGCTCACCCATGCGCCAGCGCAGCCGTTGAGGACATCCTGCTTGACGTAATTCACAGGGCACCAGTGAACCTTGCCTACAGTGACGCCGGTAGCCCTGATCGTCTCTGCGTGCGGCGGATCGGGCGGCGCAGGCTCAGGGAAAGGAAGCGGTATGCGTCATGCGGTCGTGGTGGGCAACAGCCTCGAAGTTCTCGGGCCCGTGCTGCAAGCGATACGAAGCTTCAGCCGCGCCCGGATCAGCGTGATCGGCAACGACAGCACGCGCTCCCTGCGATGGTCGCTGCTGTGCGACCACTGGCGCGAGCAATCCCTGTCCGAACCTGGCGATGCCGACCTGCTGCGACAGCTGAACGAGGCTTGCGCGCGCGAGACGCGCTCCTGCATCATCGCCGTTGACTGCGACGCCGCACGCGCGCTCAACCGGCTGCGTACGCAGTTGCCGGCGCCGCTCGCTCCGACACCCGGTGCGGCGCAGCTGGCGGCGCTGGAGGACAAATGGCAGTTCCACCGGTTGTGCCAGCGTCACGCACTGCCGGTGCCGCTGACCCTGCGCTTTGACAGCAAGCAGGCGCTGCATTACGCGGCACTGTCGTCCGCGCTCGGCACGCCGTTCGTGATCAAGCCGGTGAACCTCGCCGGCTCGCAGGGCGTGCGCATCATTCACAGTGAGGCGGAATTCCGGCGCGAGGTCACCGACCGTCGGGACTACCAGTTCCGTCCCCTGCTCGCCCAGGAATACATTGCTGGCGAGGACATCGATATCAGCCTGCTGGCGATACGCGGCGAGGTCATGACGCTGGCCGTGCAGCAGGTGAGCGGCGCGGTGGTGCGCTTTGTCTCCGAGCCCCGGCTGGAAGCGATGGCGCAGCAACTGTGCGCCGCCAGCCATTACGACGGCGTGATGCACATCGACGCGCGCATCCAGCGCAACAGCGGCCGCATCTGGCTGATCGAATCCAATCCGCGCTACTGGGCGTCGCTGACCGCCGCACTGTGGTGCGGACTGAATTTCGTGCAGGAGAGCCTGCGCCATGTGCAGGTGTCCGGCGCAGACGGCCTGCAGCGGCTCGACCACGGACGCGCGTATACCCGCTACCGGCTGCTGCGTCCGGGCGGGCTGCGCTGCCTGCTCGATCGCGGCCTGCAGGGCAGGCTGCTGCGGCTGTCGCTCGCTGATCCGTGGCGGATTTCGCGGCTGCTGCGGCAGTTGCCGGCGCATGCTTTGCGGCGCGCGCGGGCCATCCTGCCGCGTCCCGGAAAGTCCGGTGCCAAAGCAATGGCGGGCTGAACCGCCGGACAAGGTTTCCAAATGTAATTGCTGCTTCCAACATGCCAGCCCTGGGTTACCTTGAGCGTGTCGGACGGATCGCCGTAAACGCTTCGCGGTCTGATTTCCTGACAAAACTCACCGTAACTGGTTCACAGACTGACTGCCGAACCGCCCGATGCCGGAGACGATCATGACCCCCAAAGCAATTTTCCTGCCGCTGCTTCCCCTGTACGCACTGGCGGCGGTACCTTTGCTCGGCCATGCGCAGTCGGTGGAAATGGCCCGCGTGGTGTCGAGCACGCCGGTGATCACGCAAGTGGCCGTGCCACGGCAGGTCTGCACCCAGAGTCAGGTACTGATGGCCGCGCCGAAATCCGGCGCCGGCGCATTGGTGGGCGCAGTGGCCGGCGGCGTGATCGGCAGCACCCTCGGCGGCGGCTCAGGCCGCGCACTGGCAACCGCTGTCGGCGCGATCGGCGGCGCGATGGTCGGCGACAACATCGAATCCGCGCCGGCGCCGGTCGCTTACCCCACCACGAACTGCTCGCAGGTGGCCGGCTACGAGAACCGCGTGACCGCATATCACGTCGTGTACGAGTACGCAGGCAAACAGTACAGCGCCCAGTTGCCGGAAAATCCCGGCACCCACCTGCCCATTAACGTCGGCCCCGCCATTGCCCCCGCACCGACCGTGAGCGCACCGACGGTCCTGCCCCCGACCGTGGTGACGACGCCAATCTATGTGGGCTCGGCCTATCCGCCGCCGGTGTCCTATGCGCCGCCGGTGTCGTACTCCCCCCCGGTCTGGTACGGGCCGCCGGCCGTCTCCTTCCGCTGGGGCTACAGCAGCGGCTGGAGCGGGTTCAGCGGCCATCACCAGCCCAAGCATCATGGCCACCATGGCCATCATGGGAATCACGGCTATCGCGGCCACGGTGACGCGCATCGCGGCTGGCGCTGAGCCGGCAGCCGCCCTCGTCCGCCTGAGCGGATTTTCCCTCCCAGAAACGGCCCGCTGGGCCGTGCCGCACGTATACTGACGACGTCGCGCCGCCGGGTCATGCCCGCCGTGCGCGACCGGGCATGCCGCCGCCTGCGCGCGGATGCCCTGCCCCCACAACAACAAGAAAAGCACAACAACGATGAATAACAACAAGAACATCGGCATCATCGGCGCAGGTTCCATGGGCATGGCCATCGCCCTCAATCTTCATGACAAAGGCTATCAGGTCGCGATCCGCGACATTCGCCCCGAGGTCGAGCAGAGCGCGCGCGCGCGCGGCCTGACGGTCTGCCCGAGCCCGGCCGCGATTGCCGATCACGCCGACTTCATCATCATCATGGTGGTCAATGCCAAACAGGCGACCGAGGTGCTGTTCGGCGAGCAGGGCGTGGCCAGCCGCAGCGCCGCCGGCAAGACCCTGCTGCTCTGCCCCACCATCGCCCCCGAAGACACCGAAACGCTCGCACAGCGGCTGAAGGAGGCTGGCTGTGCGGTGCTGGACGGCCCGGTATCCGGCGGCCCGGCGCGGGCGCGTGACGGCACGATGAGCCTGATGCTGGCGGGTGATGCCAACGTCATCGCCCGTCACCAGAGCGTGCTCGACGCGATCTCCAGCCGCATCTTCCGACTAGGCGAGCGCATCGGCGACGGCGCACGCTACAAGCTGGTCAACAACCTGGTCGCCGGCATGAACCTGATTGCCGCGTCCTCGGCCGTCGCGCTCGGAACCAAGATGGGGCTGGATCCGCACACGCTGGTCTCGCTGATGAGCGCGTCCAGCGGGCAGTCGATGATGCTGGACGACCGTCTGACACGCGCAATCGCCAACGATTACGCGCCGCGCGCCTATGCGTACATCCTGACCAAGGACGTGGCGCTGGGTCTGGCCATGGCAAAATCCGCGAACGTCGAGATGCCGATGGCGGACTATGCGCTGGACATTTTCACCGCCACGCTGGCACGCGGCCATGATGAGCTGGACGATGCTGCGGTGCTCAAGACCCTGCTCGAATAAAATACCCCCGCCGATCCCGTTCAAGACATCCCCACGATAAAAACCAAGGAGACAAGCATGGAAAGACGCAAATTCATACAGGCCGCCGGTGGCGCCGCCGCAGCGGCGATCGCAGCACCCGCCATGGCGGCAGACCTGCCCACGCTGAACTGGCGCCTCGCGTCCAGCTTCCCGAAATCGATTGATACGCTGTACGGCGGCGTGGAGTTCTTCGCCAAGCGTGTCGGCGAGCTCACCGGCGGCAAGTTCACTATCCGCACCTTTCCGGCGGGCGAACTCGTGCCCGGCCTGCAGGTGCTGGACGCCGTGCAGAATGGCACCATGGAGATGGGCCACACCGCGCTCTACTTCTATTTCGGCAAAGACCCTGCGTTCACCTTTCATACCTGCGGCCCGTTTGGCCTCAGCGCACGCCAGCAGATGGCCTGGTATGACGCCGGCGGCGGTCGCGAGATCTACCAGGATTTCCTCAAGGGCTATGGGATCGTCGATCTGCCTTGCGGGAATACCGGCTGCCAGATGGGTGGCTGGTTCCGCAAGGAGATCAAGAGCGTCGAGGACCTCGCCGGCCTGAAGATGCGCGTCGGCGGATTCGCCGGCCGCATCCTGCAGAAGCTGGGCGTGGTGCCGCAGCAGATCGCACCGGGCGACATTTATCCTGCACTGGAAAAAGGCACGATCGATGCCGCCGAGTTCGTCGGACCGTATGACGATGAAAAACTCGGTTTCGACCGCGTCGCACCGTACTACTACTCGCCGGGCTGGTGGGAGACCGGCTCGCACCGGTCCGTGATCATCGGCGCCAAGCAATGGGACAGCCTGCCGCCGCTGTACAAGGCTGCCGTGACCGCCGCATCCTTTGAGGCGCATGTGCATGTGCAGGCGAATTACGACGTACGCAACCCGCAGGCGCTTGCCCGCCTGCTCAAGCGCGGCGTGAAGCTGCGCGCCTTCCCCCAGCCGGTAATGGATGCCTGTCTGAAGGCGGCGCGCGAAGTGATGGATGCCGAGGCCGAGAAGAATCCGGTGTTCAAGAAGATCTACGATCATTACCGCCGCTTCCAGGTGCAGCAGAACCAGTGGGCGTCGGTGGCCGAGGCGCGGATGCAGAACTACCTGATCAACTCGACCTCCGGTAACAAGTCCTGATGTTCATCGGCAGGACGTGGCCGCACACGCCACGTCCTGCCTTCCCTGATAACGACAATAAGAAAAGGAAGACACCATGCGTCTCAAGGGCAAGACCGCGCTGATCACCGCCGCGGGACAGGGCATCGGCCACGCCAGCGTGATGGCGATGGCCCGCGAGGGAGCGACCGTCTGGGCGACCGACGTCAACCCCGCGCTGCTGCAGACATTCAAGGGCGTCGCGAACGTGCACACCGCCGTGCTGGACGTGATGGACAAGGCCGCCATACAGTCCGTGACCGGACAGATCCCCGAGATCGATGTGCTGTTCAATTGTGCCGGCTATGTGCATGCGGGCACCGTGATGCAGGCCACCGACGAGGACTGGTCTTTCGCGTTTGATCTGAACGTGCGCTCGCAATTCTGGATGATTCAGGCAGTGCTGCCGAAGATGCTGGCGAAAAAACACGGCAGCATCATCAACATGGGCAGCATCGCGTCCAGCGTGCGCGGCTTGCCGAACCGCTTCGTGTACGGCGCGAGCAAGGCGGCCGTGGTCGGCCTGACCAAGGCCATCGCGGCCGACTATGTGACCGAAGGCATACGCTGCAACGTGGTCTGCCCGGGCACCGTGGACACCCCCTCGCTGCAGGACCGCATCAATGCGTACACCGACCCGGTCGAGGCGAGGAAGAATTTCATCGCGCGCCAGCCGATGGGTCGCCTCGCGACGGCCGCAGAGATCGCCCCGGTGGTGGTCTTTCTCGCGTCCGACGAGTCCTCGTTCAGCACCGGCAATGTGTATTCGGTAGATGGCGGAATGACCATCTGATCGGTCCATGCCACACCCAACAAAAACGCCAGCCCTCGGGCTGGCGTTTTTTGTGCAGGCGATCAGAGGATGCTGTGGACGTGCTGGCTATTTCCACAACGCGCACTTGGTCTCGGCCTTGGTGAGGAAGGCCTGATCGCCGGGGATCACCGCGACCTGTTTGTAGTAATCCCACTCGCCCTTCGACTCCGACGGTGACTTCACCTGCATCAGGAACATGTCGTGCACCATGCGCCCGTCCGGCCGCACCACGCCATTCTTCGCAAAGAAATCATTCACCTTCGTCGACTTCATCTTCGCCATCACCTTGTCGCCATCGTCGGTGCCGGCGGCCTTCACTGCGTTCAGGTAGAAGGTCACGGCAGAGTAATCCGCCGCATGCACCATCGACGGCATCTTCTTGTTGCGCGACATGAAGCGCTTTGACCACGCGCGGTTCTCGTCATTCTGGTCCCAGTACCAGCCATCGGTCAGGTACATGCCCTGCGTGACGCCCAGCCCCAGCGCATGCACATCATTGACGAACACCAGCAGGCCGGCCATCTTCATCTTCTTCAGAATCCCGAACTCCGCCGCCGCCTTGATCGAATTTACCGTGTCGCCGCCGGCATTCGCCAGTCCCAGCACCTGTGCCTTCGAGGCCTGCGCCTGCAACAGGAACGACGAGAAATCAGCCGTCGCCAGCGGATGCCTGACCGCGCCCAGCACCTTGCCGCCGCTGGACTTGATCACCTCGGTCGCATCCTTCTCCAGCGACTGGCCGAACACGTAGTCAGCCGTCAGGAAGAACCAGTCCTTCTCTCCCTGCTTGACCAGCGCGCCGCTGGTGCCGCGCGCCAGTGCGACGGTGTCATACGCATAGTGGATGGTGTAGGGCGTGCATTCTTCATTGGTCAGCCGCGAGGTGCCCGGGCCGATCGCAATGAAGGGCTTTTTCTTTTCTGCAGCCACCTTGGCCATCGCGAGTGCCGTCGCGGAGTTCGATCCGCCGACCAGCATGTCGAGACCCTGCTGGTCGAACCATTCGCGCGCCTTGCTGGCAGCGATGTCGGCCTTGTTCTGATGGTCGGCAGAGAAGAACTCGATCTTCTTGCCATTCACGTTGCCGCCAAAGTCGGCGATCGCCATCTTGATCGCTTCCGCGCCGGCCGGGCCGTCCACGTCGGCGTACACGCCGCTCATGTCGGTGATGAAGCCGATGCGTATCGTGTCGCCGGAGATCTGTGCCTGTGCCGGCGAACACAGCGAGAGAACTGCCAGCCATGCCGCAACGGCTGTCGAAACGATTGATAAGGTGCGCACTGCGGCCTCCTTTATTATTTAATTTGAAATTAATGTCGCCTGCTGAGCGTAGTGTATACGCGCATGCGAGATGACCTTGGGTGCATAGGGAATCCCGCCTGCGTGAGCGCGTGTCCTGCTATATTCTCGAGTCGATGATCATGTTTATATTTTTTAAACTAAGTGCCCGCCTGCCTCACGACAGGCGCAAGCTGCCAAGACGATCTCTCACGTGCGCCCGACCCGTCCCAGCCCGCTCAAAGAAGATACTCTGATACGTGCACTGGCCTCATGGCTGGCGGGCGGCCTGATCGCTTTCGGTCTGCTGTGGACCGGTGTCTCGCTGAAGCTGCGCGCCGAGCAGGAAGCCTTGCTGAACCAGACCCGGAGCACGATCGGCACACTGGCGGAAAGCCAGGCGCAGCTGATGGAAAACCTGATACTGCAAGTAGACCAGGTCACGCTATTCCTCGCCAACCTGCCCGAAGGCAAAGACCGCGCGACGGAGTTGCAGCGGATGTTCGCTCAATTGCCCGTCTACAGTCCACTGAATCCCCTGTATGTCGACAAACAGGGGATTGTGCGCGCTGCACGCACACCGAAAGCGCTGGGCACGAATCTCTCCGGCAGCCGCGCTTTTCTCCGACAGCGTGAATCGAACTCTCCTGAGTTGCAGATCAATCCGCCCGAGCAGGGCGTCGGCTATTTGAAGGGCAAGACGGTCATCCGTTTCACGCGCGCGATCCGTGAGCGCGATGGCAGTTTTGGCGGCATGATCTCCATTGCGCTGCAGCCGGACCAACTGATCAATGTGGGTGCGATCAGCCTGATGTCGGTCGGTGATGTGATTGGGTTGAAATTCCTGCAGGGCGACTGGCTGGGCTATCAGAAAAAAGGGGAATTACCCCCGGAGGTGCGGGCGTCGGCGCTCCCAGTGCTGGCACCGCACGAACTGGGACCGGACAATGACATCACCGGCAAGGAAAGTTTCTCCCACTGGGTGGGGATGAACAACTATCCGCTGGTGACCGTGGTGGCGATCACGCGCGAGAACGCGCTGGCACCGCTGCAGAACACCAAAGTCGCCTACCAGCTGCTGCTCTCGATGGGTGCCGGCATGGCGCTGGTGATCAGTCTGGGCGGGTCATGGATACAGGTGCGACGCAATGAACGCAAGCGCTTTCAGGAGCAGGTGCAGAGCACCTTCCGGCTCGCGGTCGACGGCGCGCGGGAAGAGCTGTACATGCTGTCGCAGTTCAATGAGCCGGTGCACGGACAGATCGATTTCCGTATCGAGGACTGCAATGCCCAAGCCACCCGGGTATCGGGCTATACCCGCGGAAGTATCCTGGTTACACCGTTGAGCCAGTTGCTGGGCGAGCGAAATTTCGAGCTGACCCGGCTGTTCCTGATGAGTGCAATGCGCGATGGCTTCGCCGAGACCGAAGTCCGGCTGTACCGCAAGGGCGTGCAGGCCAAGCGCTGGTATCACTGCCGTGCGGTTCGTGCCGAGCTCGGCCTGGCCGTGACCCTGCGCGACATCGACGATATCAAGCAAAAGGAGCTGCAGCTGCAGGCGCTCGCACTGACGGATGCGCTGACCGGGCTGCCCAACCGGCACTGGGTCAATCAGCACCTGCCGGAACTGATCCGCGAGAACCCGGAAGGCAAGTATTTCGCGACGCTGTTCATCGACCTCGACAACTTCAAGAGCATCAATGACAGCTTCGGTCATCAGGCCGGTGACGACTATCTGAAAGATATCGGCGAAGCGTTGCGTGCGTCGGTACGCCAGCATGATCATGTCGCGCGACTGGGCGGCGACGAGTTCATGGTGCTGCTGACCGACCTGCCCTCGCCCGCGGTGGCCGGCGATGTCGCCACGGGACTGCTGTCCGGGATGAGGGAGATCAGCGTCGGCGACGGGGCGATCGTGCGCGCCCGGGCATCGATCGGCATCGCAATCTATCCGGACGACGCATCCAATGCCCAGGCTCTCGTGCAGGCAGCGGATATCGCGATGTACGAAGCCAAACACGCGGGCAAGGATCGCTGGGTGCGCTACACCGAAGAGATGCACGCCGGCCTGAACGACAAGCTCAGCCTGCAGGCCGCACTGGAGCAGGCGGTACCCGGTAACCAGCTGCTGCTGTACCTGCAGCCACGGGTGAACACGCTCACCGGCCGTCTTGCCGGGTTCGAGGCGCTGCTGCGCTGGCAGCATCCGGAGCTGGGACTGGTTTCGCCGGAGCGCTTCATTCCCCTGGCGGAGGAAAGCAGCCTGATCGTCGATGTTGGCAACTGGGTCGCTGCGCGCACCTGCGAGCTGCTGGCGACCTGGCGTGGAGAAGGCAGGATGCTGTACCCGATATCGATCAATGTGTCGGCACGTCAGCTGAAGTCGTCCGAGTTCCGCGAGGCTCTGAATACGAAGATGCGCTCGCTGGGCATCCAGTCCTCACAGATCGCCATCGAGCTCACCGAGTCCACGATGGTCGGCGAGGACAAGACCATTCAGCAGGAATTGCGCATGCTTGAAGGCATGGGCATGAAGCTGATGATCGATGACTTCGGCACCGGTTATTCATCGCTCGCGCAATTGCAGCGCCTGAAGGTCGATGTGCTAAAGATCGACCAGACCTTCGTTCACAATCTTGGCACTGGCGGTCAGGGCATCGCACTGTGCGAGGCGATGGTTCAGATCGGCAGGACACTGGGCATCGCTGTCGTTGCGGAAGGCGTGGAAACGCCCGAACAGCTGAAGCTCCTGCAGGCGATGGGCTGTGACGAAGTGCAGGGCTTCCTGATCTCGCGGCCGATTCCCTCGGAGCAGGCGGTGGACTTCCTCACGCGGGGGCAGTTCTTAGAACCGGCATCCGCATTGATGCTGTCGTCGTCGGTCAAAGCAGTGGCGTAGGTGAGGCGCGCAGTGATCAGGCCACCAGCTGCCGGTGCGTGGTCAGCGCCTCGCGCACGATGTCAGAGAGGCCGTCGGCATGATGACTGTCGATGCTCGCGAGAAGTTGCTGCCGCATGCGCGGCTCCCAGAAACGCTTGATGTGACTTGCGATATCCTGCAACGCCTGTCGGCGATCAGGCATGCTCTCGAAGAACGTGCCGATCTGGTTGGCCATGCTGATCAGATTGTTCACATCCATCGCTGACTCCGTTGCTCAATCCATGCCCAGCCGCTCGGGATGGGCGTACACCACATAGCTCTGATCGCGCATGAAACCGGTCAGGGTGACTCCCGCGCTGTCGGCAAGCTGCACCGCAAAACTGGTCGGCGCAGAGATCGCCGCGACCACACCGATGCCCATCACGGCCGCTTTCTGCACCATCTCGTAGCTGGCCCGGCTGGTGATCAGCAGCGCGCCGGTCGCGACTTCCGTCTTCGTCCTCGCCATCGCGCCGATCAGCTTGTCGAGCGCATTGTGCCGGCCGACGTCTTCGCGAACGAGGGCGATCTCGCCCTTCGCGTTCATCCAGGCGGCCGCATGCGTCGCGCCGCTCTGCTGCTGCATCGGCTGCAGCGCCTGCATCGCGCGCATGCCCTCCAGCAAATGGGTATCGAGAACAGGATGGCGATGCAGGACCGGTGTCGCGCAGCGCGACACCTGCGATAGCGATTCCGTGCCGCAGAGCCCGCAGCCGGTGCGGCCGGCAAGATTGCGCCGGCGCTCCTTGAGCGCCATGAAGCGCTCGGAGGCGATGCGCAGCTGCACCCGCCAGCCCTCAGGGGTGGCCTCGGCCTCGCACTCGTACAATTCGGCAGGATCGGCGATGATGCCCTCGGACAGGGAGAAGCCCAGCGCGAAATCATCCAGATCGCCGGGTGAGGCCAGCATCACCACATGCGAGATGCCGTTGTATTCCAGTGCGACCGGTACCTCGACTGCGAGCACGTCCTGCGCCGTCGTGCGCTGCCCGTCGCGCACGCGCACGACCGCAACGGTCTTCAGGGTCTCCGATCCGCTGTCGAGTGCCGAGGCCGGCGTCTGATGTTCCATTACTCTGTTCGCTTCAGTGGTCTGTGGTCTCGAGCCTGGCCAGACCCAGCTGCTGATGATTGAAACGCCGGTACTCGCGCTGCCATGCGGAGGGCTGGG
>JACCDN010270594.1_pt1 | contig 14270 bp, 18 predicted proteins | sample 7441691 | NCBI WGS metagenome assembly JACCDN01 (sample SAMN15323439, study PRJNA562643) | freshwater metagenome | isolation source: river surface water | place: USA:Blue River Watershed | collected 2017-08-16
AAATCTTGACCGATGAACAACGTAAATCTGAATACATCATGTTGGCTATTCGCATGCCGCAAGGAGTGCGCAAGGCAGCTCTGACAGTGGCGCAATATGAGCGCATCATGGAGTACATCAAGAGCGGACATGTGATCGACCGTGAAGACTCCATCGCCCTTACACCGAAAGGTCGCTTGATTGCTGACCGCTTAACCCAAGCGATGCTTTCATAATCGATGAAAATGTCTCAGGAGATGCTCGCCTAAGCGAGCACGGGTAAACTCCGCGCTATGACTACCGACCGCCGCCTCGAGATTCTTCGAGCCATCGTCGAGGAGTATGTCCAGACTCAAGAGCCAGTGGGTTCCAAGGCGATTGCTGAAAACCATTCACTCGGTATCTCACCGGCAACTATCCGCAATGAAATGGCCGTCTTGGAAGAAGAGGGCTTGATTGCGCAGCCACATACCAGCGCTGGCCGAATCCCAACTGACCGTGGTTACCGAATCTTCGTCGATAAGCTGGCTACGGTAAAGCCACTTTCTAGCGCTGAACGTCGCGCGATCGAAACTTTCCTTAATGGCTCTTATGACCTAGAAGAATTACTGAAGCGCAGCGCCAAGTTGCTCTCGGATATCACAAAGCAAGTTGCGGTTGTGAAATATCCAATTATTGGCGATTCACAAGGGCGCGAGAAGATGGCTATTTCAGGAACTGCGCACCTTGCTCGGTCGGCAGATGGAACCGATCTTTCATCAATTCTGGAAGCGTTGGAAGAACAGGTTGTTCTACTTCGCCTGCTCGATGATGCAAATCCAACGGTCAATGTGACAATCGGCAGCGAGCAGAAAGATGCTCATCTGCAGACAACCTCTCTCGTCACCGTGGGATATGGCTTTGAGAACAACCAGGCAGGTGCTCTCGGTGTCTTAGGCCCTACCCGTATGGATTACGCTGGTTCCATGTCCGCTGTCTCGGCAGTGGCTCGTTATATTGGACGATTTATTACGGAGAGCTCTCAATAATGTGGGATAAAAATGTCTGACCTTTACCAACTTCTTAATGTCGAACGCGGTGCAACTCAAGATGATATCAAGAAGGCTTATCGCAAAATTGCGCGCGAGCTTCATCCTGACGTCAATCCAGATCCAGAAGTTCAGAATAAGTTTAAAGAAGTCACCGCTGCCTACGATGTTTTAAGCGATCCACAGAAGCGCCAGCAGTACGACATGGGTGGCCGTGGTGGCTTCAACGACTTCGGTGGCGGATTTGGCGGCGGCGGATTTAGCGACATCATGGATGCATTCTTTGGTGGCGGCGGAAATCGCGGACCTCGTCCACGTATGCGCCAAGGTCAAGATGCGCTCATTCGCATCGAAGTTGATTTAACAGAAGCATGCTTTGGAACCGAACGCGATATCACTATTGAAAGTGCTGTTGTCTGCGAAAAGTGCGAAGGACAAGGCACTGCAAATAATTCACATCCAGAGACCTGCAAAGTTTGCGGTGGTCGCGGCGAGATGCAGTACGTTCAGAAATCTTTCCTTGGTCAAGTGATGACATCACGGCCATGCAGCAGTTGTTCAGGTTATGGCTCAGTGATCACAGACCCATGTCGCGAGTGCGCTGGCGATGGACGCGTGCGCGCAAAACAGAACATCAATATCAAGGTGCCGGCAGGTGTTGAAACCGGAAATCGCATACAGATGTCAGGTCGTGGTGAAGTTGGTGCCGGTGGCGGTCCAGCAGGTGACCTTTATGTCGAGATTGTTGAGAGAGATCATGACTTCTTGCTCCGCGATGGCGAGAACCTTCACATAGCAATCTCTATTCCTTTCGCTGCTGCAACGCTAGGTACCACTGTCTCTGTTGAAACTCTTGATGGACCCATCGATGTGCAGATTAAAGCTGGTATTCAGAGCGGTTCAACTATTTCAGTTAAGGGCAAGGGCATGACTCGCCTTCGTTCAACCCATCGTGGAGATTTGATTGTTCATGTCGATATCGAGACTCCGCATAAGCTCAATCGTGAGCAAGAGAAGCTGCTCAAGGAGTTCGCTAAAGCACGTGGCGAGAAAGAGGGCGAAGTCACCATTAAGCGCCACCAGGATGGCCTCTTCGCTAAATTTAGAGATGCTTTCCACCGCTAATGCTGACCCTCTTCTTCGTTGATAACTTACCGACAACGGTTGGTGCTACATACGAATTCGATAGCGATGATGCGTTTCACGCAATCAAAGTTCTTCGCATCGCCGCCGGTGAAATCTTTAACTTAAGCGATGGTGCAGGTGCATGGTCACGCGTGAGCGTCAATAACGTCAATAAGAAGTCGATGACAGTTACAGTTCTTGAGTCAGGTTTTGAAGAAGCCCTGGCCGAACAATTTACTATTGTGCAAGCAATCCCCAAAGGCGATCGCATTAAAGAATCCATTGAAATGTCGACTGAAGGTGGAGTTGATCGGATTGTGATGTGGAAGGCCGCACGCAGCATTGGTCGCGCCGATGAGAAATTAGAGAAGTTGCAGCTCACTGCCCGTGAAGCATCAAAGCAGTCACGTCGTTTCCGTATCCCTCAGGTCAGCGGCGTTGCCACAACAGATCAAGTGGTTGATGAAATTGCCAAAGCGGATCTCGCCCTTGTCTTTCACGAGAGTGCGACCTCAACTATCTCTCGCGCCGTTACCGCGGATGCAAAGAAGGTTCTCATCATTATTGGCCCTGAAGGCGGCCTTACCGATGACGAAGTTGAGACCTTTGCTGCAGCTGGTGCCAAGGTAGTTTTGATGGGAAGGCCGATTTTGCGCTCAGCACACGCTGGTTTAGCGGCAATGGCAGCGGTCAACACGGCCCTTTCTGTGTGGTGAAAACCCCACCTACCCGCTAGATTTTCACTCATATGGAGCGCCTCTTAGTAACGATTCCACCAGCCATTCCGATGGTTGCTTTGCTCGGCGCGGGCGATGCCAATATTCTGGCGATCGAGGCAGCATTCCCATCAGTCAATGTCACAGTGCGCGGCAATGAAATAACTCTTCGTGGCCCACATGTTGATTGCTTAGCGCTCGAAAAATTATTTGGCGAGATGTTGGTTGTGATTCGCTCTGGCCAATCACTTGATGTCAGCGCTGTCTTGCGCAGTATTGCGATGATTGAGGCGACACCTGCGCAGAGTCCAGGAGAAGTTCTCTCACTCAACATTGTCAGCAACCGCGGCAAAACAATTCGACCAAAGACAGCAAATCAAAAGTTGTATGTTGATGCGATTGAAGAGAACGTCATCACCTTCGGTATTGGCCCTGCCGGTACAGGTAAGACTTATCTTGCGATGGCTAAGGCGGTAGCTGCGCTACAAGCCAAGCAAGTCAATCGCATTATCTTGTCTCGTCCTGCAGTTGAAGCGGGGGAGAAGCTCGGTTTTCTTCCAGGTACGCTAGGCGAAAAGATTGATCCATACCTTCGTCCACTCTTTGATGCGCTGCACGACATGATTGATGCCGATTCAATTCCACGTTTAATTCAATCTGGAATCATTGAAGTTGCACCGCTGGCATTTATGCGTGGCCGCACACTCAATGATGCCTTCATCATCTTGGATGAAGCGCAGAACACAACTCCTGAGCAGATGAAGATGTTCCTGACTCGTCTCGGCTTTGGTTCGAAGATGGTTATCACTGGCGATATCACCCAGAACGATCTGCCTAACGGCCAGCGCAGTGGTTTGCAGATTATCCGTAACATTCTTGATGGAGTAGCAGATATTGCATTTATGGATCTGACTGCAGAAGACGTTGTCCGCCATCGCCTCATTGGAGATATCGTCAAGGCATATGATGCATATGAAGCGCAGAAACAAGCACCAGTAAGCATTCATAAGAAGCCATGACAGTAGAAGTTACCAATCGCTCAGGTGTCAGCGCACCGGAGAGCGAAGTTGAATCGCTGCTCAACTTCGGGATCGACTATATGGATCTTCATCCTGAATGCGAACTCTCGGTCACCTTTGTTGATGATCAAGAGATGGAAGAGCTTCATATCAAGTGGATGGATGAACCCGGCACTACCGATGTTCTCTCTTTCCCAATGGATATGCCTGAGAGCAGAGATGATGCCGTGACCTTAGGTGACATTGTTATTGATCCTATTGTCGCCGCTCACCAAGCAACATCAGCTGGGCACAGTACTGAGCACGAGATTTACATACTTGCCGCTCATGGCCTGCTTCATATCTTGGGCTATGACCATGCAGATAAAGATGAAGAGAAAGTTATGTTTGAACTCCAAGAGACAATTGTGAAGAAATGGGCGTCCCAGAAGTGAATCAGTTTGAACAATTGCTCGGAAAAGCTCTTACTGCAATTTACGAGAAGGCACAGAAGCGCGGCATTGTTGCTAGCGACTTAACGCACTTAGCGGAGAATCACTTCGAGCTCGGCGATACCTTGGTTCGTGAACTAATGGTTCCTCGCACCGAAATGGTCTGGGTCGAGCGCGATAAGACACTTCGTCAGGGGTTATCGCTCGCCCTGAGATCTGGATATTCACGTATTCCAGTTGCAGGTGAAGACCTCGACAACATCATTGGTATTGCTTATGTAAAAGATTTAGCGAAACGCGCACTCGATCACCACGAGGCTGAGACTACTGAAAAGGTAGAGCAGCACATGCGCCCACCTGTCTTTGTTCCCGAGAACAAAGAAGCCGGAGATTTGCTGCGAGATATGCAGCGCGATCAGATTCACCTAGCGATTGTCGTTGATGAGTATGGTGGAACAGCCGGCATCATCACTATTGAAGACATCATCGAAGAGATCGTTGGCGAAATCGCCGATGAATATGACGATGGCGTTGAGAGCTTTACCTGGATCTCAGAGACAAAAGCTCGCGCCAAAGCATCTATACACATCGAAGATTTAACTGAAGAGCTCAAGATCAAGATTGATGAAGAAGATTATGAAGGTATAGACACCATTGGTGGCTTGATGGCGCAGCGTCTAGGTCGAGTTCCTATCGCAGGCAGCACCATCACTGTTGAAGGTTGGTCAATCACATCGGAGCGACCTATCGGACGTCGCCGTAGAATTAGTTCGGTGATGATCGAGCGAGTGCAGGAAGAGGTAGTAGAGAGTGAATAACGCAGAAGATCGCAAGCTTGCAATTCTTGCTACCAATACCCTTGCACGAAGTGGTGCTTCCGAGGCAGCGGCTCTCCGCGATACAACTGGACGCACATATGTAGCAATCAATGTGAAGTCACCTTCACTCAATCTCGATGCCTTTGAAGCAGTTTTAACTGTTGCACTAGCATCTGGCATTACCGGTATCGAATCAGTCGTAGCGACTGGCGCACAGCCAAATAACGTGAAGGCGATTAAGGATTTTGCACCAGAGGCGACCGTCTTTTACATCGCCGCTGACGGCCAAGAACGCTCTCTTTAACCGATAAGATAGGCGCATGCGCGTCGTTCGATTCTCTCCTCTGCCTGATGCAGGACTGGGTACTGTTCCTTTATACGGAATCCTTGAGGAAGATAACACCATTACCGTAATCACCGGTGACCCGATCTACCAGGGCATCCAAAAGACCGCAGCAAAGCTTGAGCTAACCAAAGCTCGCTTGCTTGCACCAGTTATCCCTCGCAGCAAGATTGTCGCGATCGGAAAAAACTATGCCGATCATGCTGCCGAGATGGGTGGCGTGGTGCCAGAAGAACCCATCATCTTTATCAAGCCCAATACAACTGTCATTGGTCCAGGCGACACCATCGTCTGGCCGGCGATGGCTCCTTCGATTGACTACGAAGCAGAGCTGGCAATTGTGATTGGCCGTATCTGTAAAGATGTTCCTAAAGAGCGAGTCAATGATGTGATCTTCGGTTACACCTTGGCCAATGACGTTACCTGTCGCGAATTACAGAAGAAGGACGGCCAATGGACTCGCGCCAAGGGCTTCGACACTTTCTGCCCGCTCGGTCCTTGGATTGAAACAGATTTCGTTCCAGGTACTCAGCGCATCACAACCACACTCAATGGCGAGATCAAGCAGGATGCTCACTTGAGTGACATGATCTTCAAAGTCCCAGATATCATCAACTTTGTCTCAAGCGTCATGACGCTGCTGCCAGGTGATGTCATCATTACTGGCACCCCAGCAGGCATTGGTCCAATGACAGAGAAATCTACCGTTGCAGTATCCATTGAAGGCCTCGGCCAACTAACAAATAAGGTGAGTGCACGTCCATGAGTAAAAAGGTAAAGGTCCGCTTTGCACCATCTCCTACCGGAGACCTGCACGTTGGCAATATCCGTACAGCGCTCTTCGATTGGGCATTTGCACGCCACACAGGTGGCACATTTTTATTCCGTATTGAAGATACCGATACCACTCGCGTCACACCTGAATATATTCAGGCTGCAATCGATACTTTGAAGTGGCTTGGACTTAATTGGGATGAGGGACCAGAGGTCGGTGGACCTAACGGACCGTACCTGCAATCTCAGCGTCTTGATATCTACGCAACATGGGCGCAGAAGTTTCTTGATCAGGGCGATGCCTATCACTGCTACTGCTCACCTGAAGAGCTAGAAGCAGTACGTGAAGCACAGCGCGCTGCAAATGTGGCACCGGGTTATAACGGTCATTGCCGTGACTTAACTGCAGATGAAATCGCTGCATATAAGGCGCAAGGTCGCGAAGCGGTAGTCCGCATGCGTATGCCTGATGGCACCACCACATTTACCGATGCAATTCGCGGTGAAGTAACTTTTGACCACAAGTTTGTCCCTGACTTCGTCTTGGTCCGCGCTGATGGTTCACCGCTCTACACCTTGGCGGTCGCAGTAGATGACATTTTGATGGAGGTCACCCACGTGCTTCGTGGAGAAGATTTGTTATCTTCGACTCCACGTCAGATTCGTGTCTATCAGGCGATGGGCGTGAAGATCGAGGATTACCCAACATTTGCACACTTACCATTTGTGATGGGCCAAGACAATGCAAAGCTTTCTAAGCGCAATGGTGAAGTATCAATCGCTTGGTATCGCGAGCAAGGTTATTTACCAGAGGCAATCTGCAACTACCTCGCTCTTCTCGGCTGGTCTCCAGGAGATGACCGCGAAAATGTTTCGATGCAAGAACTTACTGAGCTTTTTACGGTCGAGAAAGTTCACTCATCGCCTGCTCGCTTCGATATGAAGAAGTTAGAAGCAATCAACGGTGACAAGATTCGCGCACTCTCGATCGATGAGTTCCTCAAGTGGACTCTGCCATTCTTGACTAAGGCAGGGATCATCACTGGAACAGATGCTGAGGTAGAACTCGTCAAGAAGGCGCTACCGATCATTCAAGAGCGCATTGTGAAACTTGATGAGACACCCGCTCTCTTGAAGTTCCTCTTTGTAAAGGACTTTGCAGTTGATGCAGATGCGGTTTCAAAGATCACCGACAGCGCATCTAAGGATATTTTGAAGCGTTCATTGAAGGATCTAGAGGCGCTTATCTCATGGGATCACGCATCGATTGAGGCAGCACTCCGCGCTGCGCTCATTGAAGATATGGGCCTTAAGCCACGCATTGCATTTACCGCCCTGCGCATTGCAACCACGGGCAGCACCATCTCTCCACCGCTCTTTGAGTCGATGGAGCTCTTGGGCCAAAGTGCTTGTATTTCGCGTATCTCCGCGGCATTAGCGCTCTAAGGGGAGTGGCAAAAGCACCCTTGTTGGTCAGGTAAACTTTGCCCTCGCTGAAGGTTCAAAAGGCTTGCCGATTGAACTTGAGGAAATTGGGGTATGGGGTAATTGGCAGCCCTGCTGATTCTGGTTCAGTAAGTCTAGGTTCGAGTCCTGGTACCCCAGCGCAGTACACAATTGAATAAGTAAGTGGAAAGGGTTGATAGTTCGCTATCGACTAGTCATCTGGCCCCGTCGTCTAGCGGCCCAGGACTCTGGCTTCTCAAGTCAGCTACGAGGGTTCGAATCCCTTCGGGGCTACACAAGTACGAGATAAGTGCCATCTCTCAAGAAATTGGGAGGTGGCACTTTCTTCATTTATCAGCGCATCCACTGCACTAAGGTGTTCTTATGCGCGTGATCAACACAGAGCAATTGAAATCCGTATTGGCAAACTTGCCTAGCAATCCGCGCATCATCGCCTCTGGCAACTTCGCCACACCACATACTTTGCTGGCAGCAGCTGACGAGGCGCTCCCTGAATTCATATTGCATATGCTCAATGCGCAACCAGGTATTCCTGATCGTGAAGGAATTACCTACGAGAGCGCATTTGTCGGACACGGAATGCGCCGCCATCCACGCCTGAATTACATTCCATCTCGACTCTCTCTATTGCCTGTTGTTATCCGTGACTATGCGCGGCCTAATGCAGTCTTCTTGCACACCTCAGAGCAACGCCACGACACTGTCTCGCTCGGCACTGAGGTAAATATCTTGCCCGCTGCAATAGAGTCAGCAAAAGCTCACGGCGGAATCGTGATTGCGCAGGCTAATAAGCAGATGCCTTATACCTATGGCGATGCTCAGATTTACGAATCAGAGATTGATTATCTCGTTGAGGTAGATGAGCCTTTGATGCTCAAGCCTGAGACACATTTCTCAAATGAATCACTCATGATTGGCGACCGGATTGCATCCCTGATTGAAGATCATTCCACTCTTCAATTAGGTATTGGAGCTATTCCGGATTCCGTCCTGAACTCATTAAAGGACCGGCGTGGATTGCGAATCTGGACAGAGATGTTCTCTGATGGCGTCTTTAACCTCCACAAATTAGGAGTACTCGACCCAGATGTGTTGATTACTGCATCTTTTATCTTTGGAAGTAACGAGTTATATGAGTGGCTCCATCTCAACCGCCGCGTGCAGATGTTGCGCACAGAAAAGACCAATGACCCAAGTCTGATTGCTCGCCAGGCTCGGATGACATCAATTAATGCAGCGCTGCAAATTGATTTATACGATCAGGCTAACGCCTCGCATGTCCGAGGCCAGATCTACAGCGGCTTTGGTGGTTCTACCGACTTTATTGTGGGCGCCTTGCACAGTCGCGGCGGGCGATCTTTTATGGCGCTACCGTCATGGCATCCCAAAGCGCAGGTCTCATCGATTGTGCCGCGGCTTACCGAAAACGTCACCAGTTTCCAGCATTCATTCGTAGTCACCGAACAAGGCGCAGCAGCATGCTTTGGACATACTCAATCCGAGCAGGCACTGAACCTCATCAACAACGCAGCACATCCGGATGCAAAAGAAGAGTTAGTGCAAGCCGCATCTGAATTCGGTTTGATCTAATTTCTACCGATACACCTCGCGTCGATGACCGATATCTAGAACCAGAACGATGAGACGTCCTCTTTGCAAGGTATAGATCACTCGTAGGTCACCCACCCTAATCCGATAACCCTCACGACCAGTTAGTTTTAACGCCTTTGGGGGAGTGGGGTTCTCCTTCAGCGTTTCAAGAACTGCAAAAACTAGCTCTTGCTCTTTTCTAGAAAGCTTCTTGAGGGATTTGCGAGCCGTGGACGTTAATTCAATTGAAAAAAGAGTCACGCCAATCCGAGCTCTCGCTTTACCTGTTCCCACGGATAGGTTTTCTCTTTCATGGCTATTGCAGAATCGAATGCCGCTATATCTTCAAGTTCTTCCATCGCATCCATCGCCTTTTCAAATAATTCAGGCGCCATTACAACAGCAACGGATTGCCCATGTCTGACAATATGCACAGGCTTCTTTTGCGCGCGAGAGATCACGGAAGGTAGTTCGGCACGGGCATCAGTGATTGAAATCTCGCTCATAGCAAAAATGTACAGAAAAAAGTAAAAAATGTACAGTTTTAGCGTTCAGACTTGTGGCGATCAGCCATGTTGTCCATCAATGCAAAGAGCACACCTGAGATAACGAAGGTCATATGAATACCGATGCGCCATCCCTCGCGAGCAGCGTCGTAGGTGCCTTCCTGCATGAAGTCCTTAAGCAGTTCAATAACGGAGATCGCTACAAGTGAGCCAATCAGCTTGATTTTCAATCCGCTGTAATCGACTGTTCCCATCCAATGTGGACGATCCTTTGCACCCTCTGCCACAGAAATCTTAGAGACAAAGTTTTCATATCCTGCGAAGAGAACGATGATGATCAAATTTGCCAAAAGCACGGTATCGAGGAGTTCGAGCACTTCCAGCGTCACCTCTGCAGCGGTGGCATCGACGACGTGGGTCATCATTTGCCAGAAAGAGTGGAAGAAGCGATACAGGATTGGAATCAATGTCAGAAGGAGGCCCAGATACAAGGGAGCCAAGAACCAACGGCCAGCAAAGATAATCTTCTCGATAAAGGTCTCTAGTTTTTCCATGAAATCGATTCTAAAGGTAGCGTTTGCCTATGGACCGGATTAACGCCCTCAATCGCCGTATCGCTGAGAAAATTACCTCTGTCGTCTCGACAATGTGGGCTGCCTACCTCTTTGCCGCGATTGCGCTGATTTCGCTGCCTTCAGCAATCCGTTCCGGCGATACCCTGACTATCGTCGATTGGGTGGCGCAGACATTTCTGCAGTTAGTGCTCCTCTCCATCATTATGGTGGGGCAGCAGCGATCATCGGAGAAAGTCAGTAAAGAGATTGACGAGACTCATGCGGCAGCATTAGCCGAGTTTGAGTACGCTAAGGAGGCTCGCGCAATTGCGCAACAAGAGCTCGCTGAAATTAAAAAGATGGCCCATGAGATTCATCGAATTTTGAAAGATGTGGAGAGTAAGTAATTGAAGTTTCGTTCCACATTATTGACCCTGCTCTTTCTGCTGGCGCCATTAACCCAGGCAGAAGCTGCCTCTAACTTCTTTGTTGTTGGGGGAGACCGCCCAGTCTCGGTACACCTGCCCTCAGAATCTTTCCAACCAGCACCGTTATTAATCATGTTGCATAGCGCATCTACCAGTGGCGCTCATCAAGAGAAGTACATGAAGTTAGCTCCGGTTGCCAAGAAGCTCGGAATGATTTACATCGCCCCAGATGGAACCGTTGGTAAAGATGGCCGCCGAGTCTGGAATGCAGCTAAAGCTTGCTGCCAAAAGCCGGGAACCGATGTCGATGACATCGCTTACTTGAATTCATTAATAGATGAAATCGATGCAAAACATCCAGTTGATAGAGATCGCATCTATTTCGTTGGACATAGCAACGGTGCCTTTATGTCACTTGCCTTTGCCTGCAAAACTGGCAAGGTTGCTGGAGTTGTCTCGTTAGCAGGGGCTATGGATGTCGATTCAGAATGTGCCAGCACCAAACCTTTTGCTTTACTTCATATCCACGGAGTTGCTGACCCCACCATCAAGATTGATGGAGGAGAGCTGAATTTTCATAGATACACCAGTGCTGTGGAGACACTTAATCGCGTGGCAAAGGTAAATCAGTGCGTTGCACCTAAATTCTCTACTGTCGCTTTTGGCAAGAAGGATTTCGATCCCACAATCCCAGGACAAGAGACAACCGTGCAGAAGCTAACTTCATGTGCTGCTCCCATCGTCTATTGGCGAGTAGCCCGCGGCCTGCACAGCCCGAAGCTCCCTGCTAACTATGCAGAACAGATTCTGACTTTCCTCGCTTCAAACTCGAAGTAGAGATCGTTAAACATGAATAAGAAGCTAATCGCCTTTATCGCTGCTGGAATATTGTCGCTATCCGCTGTCACAACTTTCGCACTCAGGAGTGGCACAAATGAAACACAGGCGGAGACGGCTACGCAACCAATAGCTGACATTGCAAGCTTTGCAGAGTTGCCTTCACGCATTGCTGATCTGCGCGGATTAGCGTGGCAGAAAATGTCAGCTAATCGAGATAATTCATATCTTCCAAAGATTCCAGTCGAAGCACTAATTGGCCCTAATTCCTTAGATTGTTCAGCTGAGCTCATCAAAGTTGTCAATAGAGTTGAAAAGACTTATCAGGGCGTGGCCATGCCGAAAAAGCTTTATTTGCTGATTGGAAACTCAGAGTTAGATAAGAAGTGGTTTGAGGATGAGACCAGGAAACTTCTGACAGATAAGTTTTTATCGTTCCAAGGCGCCGAGATGATTAATCCCGAGACGGTAAATGACAAGGGTATTGGAGTCACTTGGGCTGACGATCCTTGCAACAGCACGCTCGATATCAGCAAAGAAGATCGGATTCGTGTTGCTCACGGCTTCTTCCATGTCTTGCAGACGAATCAGTTCATTGCCTCTAAGGAAGATTGGGGTCGCTGGGGCGAAGTGCCACGATGGATTCTTGAAGGCGGCGCCTTTCTAGCAGCCAATTACGAGGTCAATGGTGATACTAGAGAGGGATACGTTAAGCGCCCAGAGAATTTTTACGAGCTCTTTCAACTTGGTAAAGACTTTTATCCTGACTTCATTAAGTACAGACCGGGTGAACCAAGCCCATGGCAACATACTGATAAATGGGATAACTACCGTGCCTACGATGTTGGATCGTACATATGCGAAATTTTGATTGCTCTCAAGGGTCCAGAATCAATCATTAATCTCTACGGTGATTATGTACGGACACGGGATTTCGACCTCAGCTTTAAGAATATCTATGGCACAACCTGGACTGAGGCTTACCCAATTCTGAGTAATGCCACTTGGAGCGTTATTGAAGAGAGCACAAAACTAAAAATGCCTTACCTCTTCAGCGAGAAAAAGACTGCCTAGGGCAGAGCGTTCCTAAACTTCGCTAAAATACTCGTACACTTTATCCATGAAGAACTTCTTTGATGTCAACATCGCCACATTAGGCAAAGCTTTCGATGTTCAAGGCACAGCCACCCGCCAACAGTTCTGGTACTTCGTACTCTTCAACTGGCTCGTGGGGCTCGGCGCAAGCATCATCGATATCTTCATCCCAGGAAATATGTTGGGCGATGTCGTCACAATCCTGCTCTTCATTCCAGGTGTCACAGTGACTATCCGCCGTATGCACGACACAGATCATGCGGGATGGTGGATGCTTGTTCCTATTGTGAACCTGATCTTCTTATTGACGCCTAGCAAGCAAAGCCGCTGGTCTTCGAGTATCTAGACACCTGCCTTAATCAGCGCAAAGCGCCCTTGCTAGACTGGGCAAATGCAGTTCGCCGTGATGAAACGCCTGTTGGCGCTCTTCTCGCTCTTGACTGCCCTCATTGCGACCCCACTAATCTCTCCTGGAGTCCAACCGGCCCACGCAGCATCAGATCTCACAACGAGCTTGGTGGGGTATTGGAACTTTGAAAATGGTTCGACGTTGGGAACTCCGCTCTATGGCACTCTCAATCTGACCACCGTCGGAACACCGGCATACACCGCAACCGGGGGAAACAATTCCAGCAGAGGACTCTCACTTAACGGTTCTTCGTACCTACAGAACACTTCTTATCCCTCAACGCTCAATGGAAATAACCCCTACACAATCGCTGCTTGGTTTAACTCAACCCAAGGAAATGCAGGCGGCATCTTGGGCTACGGCTCAACCGGAACATGTATCGGTAACAACTTACGGCTTGATGGATCAACTAGATTTCTCAGTTATTGGTATGGATGTGACTACGGATCAAACTCTGTTTCGAACTTTCTCAATACTTGGCACCATGTTGCAGTCAGCTATGACGGAACCACTCTAAAGTTTTACTACGACGGTATTCTCTTGAGTAGCCACATCGGACTTACGAGAAACACCACTGGAACTACCCTTTTTGTTGGCAAGACTGTTAACGATGTCGCATTCTCTGGAATTCTCGATGATATTGCGCTCTATACCCGTGCACTTACTGCTCAAGAAGTCTCTGACCTCAAGAACGGTCAATTGAACTTTAATGACTCAACCACTATTTCCCTTGCAGTCAGCGGCAACCCCAAGACAGTTATCTATCGCGAGAGCCTCTCGATGACAGCAACTGCCAGCATCGATGGCAAGGTAATTTTCAGAGCAAATGGGAGAGTGATTGCAGGCTGCAATGGAGTGCGAACCAATGCTCTATCGGCTACCTGCAATTGGCGACCAACTGTAAAGGGGAGTACTCGATTAACGGCGCAGATTGTTCCTACGCAATACATCAGCAACGCGAGTGCAACATCAACTACATATTGGATTCAGGTCCTGCCGAGATCTAATCGCAGAGGTTGATCTCGTTAGCGCGTGAGGTATTCTGCACCACCCTGCCTGGCAATAACATTGAAACCCACTAAAAACCGAATTCCTTTCGACTGGCGATGAGGGACTCGAACCCCCGACCCGGTAATTAAGAGTTAACGGAA
>JACCDN010229879.1_pt1 | contig 14269 bp, 16 predicted proteins | sample 7441691 | NCBI WGS metagenome assembly JACCDN01 (sample SAMN15323439, study PRJNA562643) | freshwater metagenome | isolation source: river surface water | place: USA:Blue River Watershed | collected 2017-08-16
AGTAGGTCAAGTGGTCCAGTAAATGGTAACAGATAGGTAACTTAGTAAGCTTTTAAATCCAAAGATAATTCAAATTAATTTCAGCTACACACTTGTTTTATTTTTTTCTGCTTCCATTTTTTAGAAATGGAAGTAGAGAAACATATTGTCGCTAATCACCTTACTAAAAAAATTTCATCAGAGAGTTACCTTTGGACACTCGCTTTAATTGCCTTTGTTCAGATCATATCGATGTTATATTGGATTGATGCTCTTGGTGCGAAAGAGTTTTTATCTGCAAGTGGTGAATGGGTTTTTACCAAACATGAATATTGGAGAGTTTTTAGTGCACTTTTTGTTCACGTTGATCTTGGGCATTATTTAAGTAACCTTTTTTTGCTCGTGCCTTTCTCCCTTTTTTTAATGGGACATTTTAGTCGTTGGTTTTTTCCAGTGGCCGGCATTGTGTCCGGAGCAATTGTTAATTTAATAGTTCTACACGCACTTGCTCCGGATACTCAGCTGTTAGGATTTTCAGGTGTAGTCTACTGGATGGGAGGTGCATACTTGACACTCGCTCTTTTTATAGAAAATCGAGATTCATTTCATAAACGATTAATTCGCGTTATAGGAATTAGTTTAATTTTATTTTTTCCAATGACGCTGCAGAAGGAAGTAAGTTACCTAAGTCATTTCTTAGGTTTTGTCTTTGGAGTCATAAGTGCAACAGTCTACTATTTATTAAACAAAAAGAAGTTTGATGATGAAGTGGTTTTTGAATATACTTACTTCTATTCAGAGAACGATCATTACCCAGGGGATTATATGAAAACAGTTACATTAAAAGGAAATACAATTGAAGTGAATGGAGATCTTCCAAAAATAGGAAGTGAAAGCAGAGACTTTAGTTTAGTTTCAGAAAGTTTAGTGAATCAATCACTGCGTGATTTTGCAGGAAAAAGAAAAGTACTAAATATTTTCCCAAGTATTGATACTCCAACATGTGCAACATCGGTTCGCAAATTTAATACTGAAGCTTCGCAAATGAACAACGTAGTTGTTCTAAACATTTCACAAGATCTACCATTTGCAGCGAAACGTTTTTGCGCAGCTGAAGGATTAAGTAACGTGGTGAATCTTTCAACTTTTAGAGATCCAAGTTTTTTAAAAGATTTTGGAGTGCAAATCGGCTCAGGTCCATTAACCGGACTTTGTGCTCGTGCGGTTATTGTTCTTGATGAAAAAAATATTGTGAAGCATGTTGAGTTGGTTAATGAAATTGGGAATGAACCAAATTATGAAGCAGCATTAAAAGTATTAAAATAGTTTTTGAATTATTAAATCTCACCGATTAATGTATTCTAGAAAAGTGATTTCATTGCTTTTCTTAATATTTTCTTGGGATCATCATGAAATTTCTTGCTCGGCTTATTCAATTTTCTAAAGATATTACCATTCAAAGTGCAACCGCTGGTTTTGTCGCTGCTCTTGTTGGCTATGCGAGTTCGGCCATTATTGTTTTTGAAGCGGCCAAAGCAATCGGTGTTTCTGAAGCCGAAGCTAGTTCATGGATGATGGTGATTTGTATTGGTATGGGACTTTTGAGTTTTGTTCTCTCGCTTTATTATCAGATTCCAGCGATGTTTGCTTGGTCAACAGCAGGGGCCGCGCTTTTAATTGTAGGCTTAAAAGGGGAGTCCATTAGTGATGCTATGGGGGTTTTTCTTTTTTCGGCGTTTTTAATATTTTTGAGTGGAGTTACAGGTTGGTTTGAAAAAATTCTTCATAAAATTCCAGTATCCATCGCAGGAGCGATGTTATCAGGAATTCTTTTAAAATTTACGCTGGAGGCTTTTTTAGCAGTTAAAACCAATGCCTTTTTATGTTTACCATTATTTTTTATCTATATCTTCTTTAGAAGAATCAATCCTCGTTACACGATTGTTGCAGTTTTATTTGTAGGAATTTTATTATCGAAATTTTTAAATCTTATTCACCTCGAATCAGTAAGTTTTGCCATTAATTCTCCTGAATTTCACATTCCAACATTTAACTTGAGATTGCTTTTAAGTGTTGGGCTCCCACTATTTTTAGTGACGATGACTTCACAAAATATTACCGGCGTTGCGGTTTTAAAATCTTTTGGTTATAAGGCACCGGTTTCGAAACTTATCACAGCATCAGGTTTAATGAATTTAATCATTGCACCTTTTGGTGGTTTTGCACTTAATTTATCAGCGATTACAGCGGCTATCGGTATGGGAAATGATGTGCATCCAGATCCTTTAAAAAGGTATCCATCAGCAGCTTTCTCGGGTCTTATTTATATTTTAATTGGATTTTTTTCTGGAAGCGTAGGAAGTCTATTTCAATCTTTTCCAAAAGAATTTGTCATGAGTCTTGCAGGATTGGCCCTTATTGGTACTGTATCCCAAGGATTAATAACAGCACTTCAAGAAGAGAGTGAAAGAGAAGCCGCGATGTTGACATTTTTTATTACTGCTTCAGGAGTAAACCTTTTTGGAATTGGTCCCGCCTTTTGGGGAATTATCGGTGGAACCATTGCATTTCTCGTCATCAAAAAAAAGGCCTAAGAGTGAGAATCGGTTTTTGAAGGAAGTTTGAAAACCTCCATAATGGGATTGAGTTTTTTTCCTTGAAAGTTTTCGACAGAAGCCGTCTTGGTAACAAAATAATTACAAATAAAACCAATGAGCGCAGCCATTAAAAAAAGATAAAAATTTTCTTTAACTAACTTTTTCTTCACGCAAGTCTCCTGGACTTCATCTCCAGGTACAAGATGGGATCAATTCTTTTTACGTCAAGGTTGCGGTGTAAAAATTATTTTGCGGCCAATATTTCTTGATGTGAGCTATCAAGCATTTTCATACGAACTTCAATTTTTCTTAGATAGTTCCATTTATATTTCTTAGTATTTGAATGGTAACGGGCATACCAGCGACGATCATTTTTTTCATATCTTTTCTTTAGGATATTTAAAATCATTGCCATGGTATCAACGGCGTAACCTTGATCCTCGACTGTAAGTAACCCAAGATTTATTTCTGGAAGCTTCATTCTTTTGAATTCTTTATTCCATACTTCAACATTTAATTGTGCAATTGAGAGATCCCCAGTTGTCGAAATCATCTTAGCATTAAAGTTACTTTCAGTATCGATTAAGGCGACGATAATTTGTGGATTAATTTTATGCTTTTGAACAGCGTAGTAGATGTCTTTTGAGTATTTTTCACGTAACTCAACAGGGAGTTCTGGCTGAACAATACTGATCATTCTATTGATAACTTTTTCTTCGTTAGGGACAAATGCACGATCAAAGTTCCCAAGGCTTGGCATGGTGGTTTTTTTCTTTGAAGGAGCAGGGTCCTTTTTTAATGTTGAACATCCTGAACCCAACACAATAAGGATCAGAAGAAGGCTTAAAATCTTCATTTCAGGATGATACAAGACTTTGAGGCTTTTATGGTCAATCCTGTAAAATTTACGAAAAAATGGGCCAATTGTTTGATATTAGGGGGATTTTTTTTGTGAATTTTTTTTAAAAGACGCCTTTTGTTACCGACAAATTTGCCAATTGTGTTTGTCAATCAATATGGAAGTAGTCAATTGTACATAACTGAAGCTAGAATTCTAGCACTTATAACAGTATCAAGGAGACCACTATGATTTATGATTCATTTGTTCCTCAGGCAATAAAGATGTTAAAAAATTTAGAAAAAATTCTCACTAAAGGTGAAGAGTATTCAGTTGCAAAAAAATTTGATTTCGAAGTTCTTTTGCAAACAAGACTTGCACCAGATCAGTTTCCACTTGTCCGCCAAATTCAAATCGCTTGTGATTCCGCTAAGCTTTGTGCCGCTAGAATGGCAGGCATTGAAGCTCCAGTTCATCAAGATACTGAAAAAAATTTAACAGAAGTGCGTGCTAGAATTGCAGATGTTATAAATTTTTTAGAAACAGTAAAGGCACAAGATTTTAATAACGGAGTTGAGAGACGTATCACTCAACCAAGATGGGAAGGAAAATACTTAACGGGTTCTGAATATGTCTATGAGCATGCAATCCCTAATCTCTATTTTCATATTACAACGGCATATGCAATATTAAGAAATAATGGAATTGATGTAGGGAAAAAAGATTATTTAGGTGAAATGCCGTTTAAGCATTAAGCAGAGAATTAAAGATGGGCCTGGAAATTATTTTCGGGCCTATATTTCATCAGGGTTAATTGCCTTTGCCTTAGTTACGATATTCGTTAGTGCATACTCAGGAATAACCCCTGACTCGTGATAAATAATTGTTTCTCTTTTTAAGATAACTAAAGTTGGAATTGAGCGAATATCAAAATCCTCACTTAATAACATTTCAACTTCTGTATTCACTTTACCAAAAATAATTTCAGGATATTTTTTTGCAACTCTTTCAAAAATAGGAGAAAAAACTTTACATGGTTCACACCAGCTGGCCCAAAAATCTAAAACAATAATTTCATTTTCATTTAAGTATTTTGAAATATTATCGGCGGTAATGTTCACAAGATTATTCACAAATTTTCCTTGATAAATTTTTTAGATATTTTATTTTAAGTGTATCTATGTGACAAAAATACTTTTTCATAGCGTGCTTCTTTTGTGAAATTGCCCATCGCCTAGGAACAATTAGTGACTGTGATCAAATTCTTGAATTAAGTAATGGTAGTCTTGCTTAATAAATAGATCTTTTTCTAACGAAAGGGGTCTTTCTTAAACTTCCAGATAAAATCGCTAACAAAGCTTGGTTTAAAAAACCTTAAAAAACTAGCAAATCTTTTTAGCCGTGAATAGCTCTTCATTCCCCAAGGGTAGTGACTAAGAAAAATCCCGGAATCGAGCACGTTAAAAAGATAATCGTGAATAAGTGCGAGTAGTACAAGATCATCTAAGAGACCAAAAGTAGGTATCCAGTCGGGGATGAAATCGATTGGGCTTATGACAAGCAGAAAAAAAGCCACGATTAATTTTTTATCGCGAGTAGGGATCTTTTCCTCATGCCATAATTTTAAAAGAAAATTTTTAAGGTCGGTAAAAAACATTTTTATTAACTCCGACTACTAGGTTATGCTAATTAGTCTTATGCGTGAAGTTTTTTGTGAAGATGTAAATTCATGGTTTGTGAATAATCAACTGACTTCGAAGTCCAGTATCGTGGCTTCAATTCCTGATATTTCCGAATTCCAAGGCATCAGTGTTCAGGAATACCGGTCAACTTTCATCAATTTCGCAAAATTATTTTTAGAAAAAACCCCAGATGATATGGTGACCATTTTTTATCAGTCCGACATTAAAATTGATGGAATTTGGCTGGATAAATCTTATCTTTGCCAAAGGGCCGCAGAAGAAATCGGCAGCTCGCTTTTATGGCATAAAATGATTGCTCGAGTGCGCCCAGGCTTTGCGACTTTTGGACGACCTGCTTACTCACATATTGTGGCCTTTTCTAAGAAGAAAAAGCTATTGGATTTGAAATCGTCAACACCAGATATCTTGCCTTTGATGGGGGAGAAGCAATGGGAGCGTGGAATGGGATTAAATGCCATGCTTTTAATTGTCGAGTTCTTAAAAAAAGAAATAGCTGCGGATACACTGGTAAATCCCTTTTGTGGCCATGGTGGAATTCTGGCAGTTGCGAATGCCTATGAATTAAATGCAATCGGAATAGAGCGCAGTGAAAAAAGAGCGCGTATTTCTCGAGATGTACAGTATTCAATCAATGATCAAAATTGGTCTTAGTAAAAATCTTGATAGTTATGCTTATTGGATTTGGTTTTATGCATTGTTTTATTCAAAGTAGATAAAAATAATTTCATGAGAATAGGATAAAAAATAGCGGCGATAATAAGCCAAATACCAACTGACATTAAGACAATAAATCCAAAACGAATTAAAAAATCCCTTGCATCAGCTCTAAAAAGTGCCACCATTTTTTCTAAATCAATTTCTGAATTTCCAAACGGTGAAATTGAAGGAATTAAAGTGATACATATTTTTATATAAACGGGAATTAGAAGGATTTGTAGCGGGTAGAGAAAATAATTTACCGCTTGAATAATAATTTGGTTCAATCGTAATTTGAGTGCAACAAAAAATGATAGGAGAGTTGTTGCGCCAATAAGGGGAGAAATTCCAATGAGTGCTCCAAGAGCAATTGCTTTGGCCGCAGAGTTGGGATGGATACCTTGTTTCAATTCATTAATAATAAGTTTTTTCATTTTCTGATACATAGTCTTTTTATTACCCAACCTTCAAAGCTCGGCCACAATTTTAATTTTTATTTTTCAAAGGCGCTGATTTGCTCTATTGAATTCCTTAAATATTAATATGTTAGCATTTAATGATTTCTTAATTATTCTTTATATTTGAATACATTTGCCATGCGCTAGATTTCTTGCTAGAAGCTTCTAGAGATTTAATTTTTGCACTTTGAGTTTTGAGGCATTGGGCCCGTAAACCTTCCAAGGGCAACCCAACGAGGAGTTATTTATGGGTATTAAATTATACGTAGGAAATCTTGCTTACACTACAAAACAAGAAGACCTTAACGATTTCTTTTCTGATTACGGTGCTGTTCAATCTGTAAAGATCATCACTGACAGAGAAACTGGTCGTTCAAAAGGCTTCGCATTTGTTGAAATGAGCGATGAGTCTGAAGGAAGAAGCGCAATTGATAAAGCAAATGGAGTTGAATTCCAAGGCCGTAAAATGAACGTTTCTGAAGCTAAGCCTCAAGAGCCAAGAGCTCCAAGATCAGGTGGTTTCGATAGAAACAATGACCGTGGTTCAAAGCGTTGGTAATCAACTAAAAAAAATGAAAGGGCCAAGAAATTGGCCCTTTTTTTATAGAGAAATTTGGCGACATAGATTTTTGCGAATAAGCTTCAGAGTGTAATTTTTTTGATTAGTGATTCTTACTGTTCCAATAAATTCATAAACACCACATTACTTAGCTACTTTAGTTGGTCGAGAGTACGCAGAAGATCAATTCTTCCCTCAGAAACCATTTTACCTTTGTACCTATCAGACTTCGTTACATTCGCCATGAGGGCATTTTTAAGTTCAACTGGGCCTAGTTCTGGATGATGAGCTAAGATCTCAGCTAGAACCCCTACTGTTGTTGGAGTGGCCATTGAAGTACCTGACATTGATTCATAACGATTTCCAGGAACAGTAGAGTAGATATTTGCGCCAGGAGCTGCGACATCAACATTTAGTTTACCAAAATTAGAGAAGTAGCTTAGCGCTCCGTTGCTCGAAGATGAAGCGATAATTAAAAGATTATTGTTTGGATGACTTGCAGGATACTGTGGCTTTAGATCGATATCTGAAGAATCGTTACCTGCAGCTGCAACAACTAAAGTTCCGTATTTTTCACCGATATATTTAATGGTGTCTGGAATTAAATTTTTTCCTTCGTTAGAGCTTTTACCAAAAGAACAGTTAATGAGCTTTGCTCCATTTTTAGCAGCATAGATAAATGATTCAGCAACGTCGATATCAGTTTCGTCTCCATCGTTTGGAACAGTTCTGATCGCCATGATTTTTACATTTGATGCAATCCCAGCAATCCCAATACCATTATTCTGTTTTGCTGCAATCGTTCCTGAAACGTGAGTGCCGTGAGAGTGAGTGTCCATAGGGTTTCCGGTAGGGATCCCTTGTTTTGTTCTCTGAAGAGTATTGATTCCGAAAACATCATCGACGTAACCATTATTATCGTCGTCAATTCCATTTCCTGGAATTTCCCTTTCATTTTTCCACATTACATCTTTTAGATCTTCATGATTATAGTCAACACCAGTGTCAACTACTGCAACGATAACTGGTGTTGTCGCCGTTGTAGCGTGAACCCTATAGGCTGCATCGATAGATATGCCGCCAGCAGTAGCATCTGCAAACGACCAGATTCTTCCCACTAGAGGGTCATTAAAATAGCCAGCTGACTGACGTTGTAATGTTTTTGCGGAAATTTTTTCTGGAGTTGGGAGTTTCGTTTTTTCTGCACGATGGTTGTTCTCAATATAAACAACGTCGAAATTTTTATTGATATATTGTTTAGCAAGCTTTTCATTTGTTGTTCTTACAATATAAGTAGTGGCAAATAACTTTCTAGCGCTCTCTACTCCTGGGACTAGTCTTAGTTCGTTTGGTTTGCGTAATTTTACAATAATGTCAGTTGGTGCTGTATTTGCTAAAGCAGTAGTGTTTGCTACAGATAAAAGTGATAGGAGTGTTGTGACTAGCATAGCATTTTGCATAAAATTTCCTTTTAAAAATAAAGTGAGAATATTATTAGTTTACTAGGAGAAATGAATTCTTAGTACTCGTGAAAATTAATGGGCAAAAAAGTTCGATATCAGACACTCGAAGTCTTATATTTAAAAGCCTTTTATTTAATTATATTTTTTTGATTTTACTATCAACGGTATTGGAAACATCGTGGATGAAAGAAAATATATCGACGATATCTCTAAATGATTTTGTTTCAATGCAGTTAGAAAATGTAGGAGCTTCAAACAAGTTTTTAGTTGTTCTAAAAGCAAAAGCCATCATGTTGGGAGTAAATGACATTGCAAAATTAAATTCATTTTTTTGTTTAATTTTTGTTAGAGTATCTTGAACATGGGGAGTGAGAATAAGCCTTGCTTCGACTTGATCAAGTGAACGAACAACGAATTCTTTTTCAAAATCTGGACTTTCAAGATTAACGTGCTTATGTTCTCCAAAAATATCGGTTTGTAAAAGGTTTCCAAAATATTTTCCCAGAAGCTTTTCGGCATAATCCGGTTCAATAATTGTTTCGCTTTGATATTGATGAGGGAAATAATAGATGGCCAATAGACCTTTAAAGACAAGCACCGTTTTTCTTTTTTTTCCATTTTGCTGAACTCTTTTGATCATTAGTTCAGATAATCTTATGGGGGTGCCATTTAATTTCCCTTCGACTAAATCTTCGCCGGAAAAATGAGTGTATTCTCCTTGAAAAAGTAAACTTGCCTGATATTCACTCTCTGTTAAGTGGGAGTCCGGGAGATAAATCGTATCGGTTAAGATTTCTTGAAAAAAGCTATGAATAACTTTTTCTTTATAAGATTTTTTATACGCCTTAAAAGAAAAATAATAACAAAGAAAAGTAATAAAGGCCGCAAGGGCAAACGCTAAATATTGAACGTTGTGGTGAAGCATTATCTTGTATACTTTTAACAATAAAACATTGCCTAAAGATGCCGAAATAAGAAATAAGTTCATTGATTTGTTTCTTTCAATTTCCAAGATTGATAATTTATTCTTTATCTTATTAAGATAAATTTGTGAAAAGTTGTCTCTTACTTTCATAAATTATTTCTTAGAAAAAAGATCTTTTGTATTTGGCACATTTTTTTCAAATTCATCAATCGAATAACGTTCTCTTGCTTTTAATCCCATTATAGGAGCAATAAATATTCCAGGAATCATTTGAATTGAGTCATTAAAGTCAATAATCGCAGCATTGTAAAATCGTCTTGCTGCGGCGATATTTTTTTCTAGATCAATCATGGAGTCTTGAAGACGCAAAAAGTTTTGGTTACTGGCCAGCTCGGGATAGTTCTCAACAGTTACGAGGAGCTTGCCAATTTCATTATTAAGTTCGTCACTAATATGATTTTTTTCATCGAGGTTCGCTGTTGTTTTCCCACGTGAGCGAAGTTCAATAATTTTGGTAAACATTGTTTCTTCATGTTTCATATATTGTTTTGTTACTTCAACTAGTTCTGGGATCAAATCAAAGCGCTGTTTTAATGTAGCATCTAAACCACCAGCAGCATTATCAATTTGATTTTTTTTGCCAATAAGATTGTTATATGAAAAAAAGAAAAGCAGACCAACGAAAACAATAGCGATTAAAAGAATTGAACTTATTCCCATTTCGAAGCTCCTTAAATGTTATTTCTTTATTTTAATGGAATTCAGTTTGTATTAAAGAGTTGATCATTTTTTCCAGTCATCTAATCCGACTTCTTTGATTTTTTTGATGACATCATCAACAGCATTTTTTTCAGATGCATTTTGCGCAATAAAAAGAACACGATGAATTTTAGATGCTCCAGGTTTTACTTCAAATACTCTACCAAATTGATTTTTACCGATTTGTGCTTTAGTAAATAGCCTTGAGTTCATTGATAGTGGGGTAAAGGGACTAAGTTTGATATCTGATTTTATGGTCATCATTTGAGAACTCAGATCAACAATTTCTCCTTGAAAATGAAAATTAATTCGCGAGTAAGGAGAATGTTTTCCGAAGATAACTTGCTTTTCATTTGGCGAGTTTTGAATGATTTTTTCAATGATCGCCTCTAAAACTGGAAGCTCAATCAATCCTTTGGAATGCAAAAGAGACGGATAATTTTTTTTATACTCTTCAAGTTGTTCGAGTGCCGTTGCATCCTCGGCGTAAGTAAAGGCAAATATTTGATGTTTTTTTAGGTAGTCGCGCAGTTTTAAAAATTGAGCGTTTTCTTGATCAATTAATTCGCGATTGACTAATATAATTTGTGGTCTCTGATACTCGATGATTTCGATAATGTCGTTTAGATTTTTATATCCTCGAGCACAGTATTTTGAATCTGCTTTGATAAGTCTTCTAATATTTTCTCTAGTTGATGAATGGCTTTCAAAATACACTAATTTAATGTTTTTTGGCTTTGAAACTTGGGTGTTGAATTTGATCCATTCGTTCCAGGCGATAGAATTAGGATAGCTATTTTCAAATTCAATTTTAGTTATGTATGAATGTGCATATTGGTAGTAACGTCCAATCGTATCTTTATCTAAAACCTTTATTTTAATTTTTTTAAGTCCGAGTTCGTCGAAGAAAGCGTTGTCGACAGCAATACTTTCTCCCTTGTTTAAATCTAAGTTTGTTTCAACGACACAAACACCATCTTCTCTAATGCTGCCCAACCGGCCAAAGGAAGTTAGTTCAACAGGTAGCTTAACTTCCACAATTGGCTGTTGAACAATCGTTGGAGGCTCTTTTATTTTACTTATCCAAGACATAATATTTTTAAAAAAGCTTGGGCTTGGTTCATAATTTTTTGATCGATAAAGAATGTAGCCCGCGCCGGCAATCATAAAGGCACGGCGAGTTTCTAAAGTGTTTGTTTGGGTAGCAACGATAAACTGAGTATTACGGGCGAAGACATGGTTTCTAACTTTTTGAATGAGATCCACAGCTTCAATTTCAGCATCATCACCATTGATAATAACTATTTCAGGTAGCTCATTAAAGATGTATTCAAAACCTGTACTTTTTGACTTAAGATGCTTGAGTTTAACCTCATCGTTGATAAGGGCGTTACTGACGTACCAGAAAAGTTCAGGACCTTGATCGATAACAGCTATGTTCATGGGTTAATTTTAGCACTAATTAGGGAAAAAATATGAGTAAATTTTGGGTGTTTCAAATTATTTGAGGCTTGGCGCTGATTTTAGGAGGGCTTTTTCCTGAAAAAATGGCCTATGCCTCATCTTCTTTGCCATTTTTCATCATTCCTTGCTAAGAACTTGTCGAGTGTCATTTTGATGAAAAAGTATCTTTTTGGCACCAAAAAATAGAAATATAAGGAAAAATTTACATAATATCTTGGTATCGAATTTGCTATACGGTACATGCTGGTAAATTGCTAGCATCGAAAATTCTGGGGGGGATTTTATGAAAAAGACTTTAGCGCTATTAGGTTTAGGTGCCTTATTGACTTCGTGTGTTTCTTTAACCGGCCAATTAGATGTAAAAGAACCCTTACAAGTTAAGAAAAAATCGGGTTTTTTAAACTTAAAAAGAAAACTTGTTACCCTTGAGCCAGGACATTATGCTGCAGAAGTTAAAGCTCTTGGAGAAAAGAATTTTAACTTAACACTACTAGGGGAAGATAATTTTAAAGTACCTCTAGCAACAGAAGCTGATATCAAGTTTCCAACAAAAAATGGAGATATCTTTGTAGCTGGAAAAGATATTGATCAGCCTTTTGATATTGCTGGTACAATTAAAACAGATTATTCGTACGGGCCGACTCAAGATGTAATTGAATCATGTACATGGTATGCAACAGAAAATCGTTGTGAAAAAGTTTGTAGGACAATTCAAGTTGACAACAAGCCAGTTCAAAAATGTGATGTTGAATGTCATCAAGTGCAGGTTTCATATCCAGGATACCAAAGAGTTCTTTACCATATGACGACAATCGATCGTGATTTAAGTTTGCGCCTTTTATCGGCGGAAAAAGAACTTGCGACATTTAAAGGGTATGATACTGAGACTTACAGAGTAAATGAAAGCGTTGGAGTTTGTCGTTAGTTAAAAGTTAAATTTCTATTTAAATAAGGCCGGGTAACCGGTCTTATTTATTTTCTTCGTAAAAACACTCTAGGTAACTATCGTTTAAATTTCCTTGAAAGCTTGCCAGCGTTGAATCGACAAATAAAACCATTTGTTCATCTTGTTCATTTAAGTAAGCCGTTTCAATTTTATGAATTTGAATTTCCTTCCTTACAAGGCGATCAAGGAAGCTTTGATACTGCATCCCAGGGGTAGAGTTGTTTTTTTCCACGAAGTCAGATCCCGCGGCATTTAGCTTTGAAACTTCAAATTTTTTTAGGTCACGATCTAGAAATTCCTTTAATACGTAACTTTCATTTTGAAATTCAAAATATGAATGAGTGTAGCTATGTTTAAAATTTTTGTTTTTCTTTATCTCAACTTCACTGGAAAAATTTTTAACAGCATCATTACATTCTTCAGGGTTTTGATCCAGAGAAGAAGCAAATTGATCGTGGCGAAATTTCTCAATGTTTTTTTCTATTTTTGTTGTTGGAATAAAACTCTGAAATTCGAGTTTTGGGAATATTCCTTTTGGCAGAATCAATAAAATCGCCGCTAATGCGATCGAAAATAATATGCAGAAGGCAAAGAAGATTTTGACGTATTTTGTATTCATTTTTGTATTATTCCAAATTGTCTAATTTTTGTCTTGGGCATTTGCGTATAAAGAATACCTGCAGGTTACTGTCTAACACGTGTGTAATTTAAACGTTTCGGTATTTTTGCTAAAAATTCATAAGCAAATGGAGGTTTTATGAAAAATTTATTAATGATTTGTTTGACAGTTTTTTCACTTAGTTCAATGGCCAAAGAAGCACGCCCTCTTCCAACGGTAGAATCTGTTGATATTGGCAGGTTCATTGGTAAATGGTACGCAGTAAGCTCACTTACACAGCGTTTTACAAGAGATTGTGTTGCTCAGACCGCAGAATACGGAATTCGATCAGAAAACTCAATTACTGTATTAAATACTTGTTACAAAGAGCATGGAAAGATTAAAACAATTAAAGGTCAAGCCGTCGTTGCTAATCCAAAAACGAATGCAGAGTTAATAGTTACATTCAATAACTTCTTTACTCGTTTATTTAGAGTTAAAGGCGACTATAACGTTGTAAAATTAGACAGTGGTTATGAGAATTTAATTGTGGGTTCAAAAGATCGCAAATCTCTTTGGATTATGTCGAGAACTCCAAATATGGATGAAGCAGTTTATAAAGAATATGTTGCTTATGCTAAATCATTAGGCTTCAATACTGAAGAATTAGTAATCTCAAAATTCTAATCTTGTCTTAATAAAGCGCTCGTGTCTTCGGGCGCTTTATTTTTTTGCATACTAACTAAAATCATTCCAATTATGACAAACATTCCGCCTAAAACTTGAGAGAGTTCAAAATTTTCTTTTAAGATAAAAACCGCAATTAAAACGCCAGAAAGCGGTTCTGTTGTGCTTAGTATGGATGTTTCCGTGGCCGTTAAAACACGAAGTCCAGCTAGAAATAAAGTCATGGCCAGTAATGAACAAACAATCGCCATCGTTAGAATAAAAATACCATGATTGGATAAAATAAAAAGTGGCCGATCGAAGTTTTTAAAATGAATGATCGAGAGAATAAGGCCTGCGCCCAATTGCACGTAAAAAGATGAGGCAGTTGCTTTTAAATAGTTTAGGTGTTTTCTCGAATAAACAATGTAAAGTGAATAGAAAAAAGCAGCACCGATTCCAAAAAGAAAAGACACGAATTTTGCCACGACCCATTCGGCCTTTAAAAGAAAAAATAATCCAATTGAAACAATAATTAAAGAAAACCATGTTTTAAAAGTTAAACGCTCTTTTATAACGAGACTAGAAATCACGGCCACCATTACGGGGTAAGTGTAG
>JACCDN011055519.1_pt1 | contig 14267 bp, 12 predicted proteins | sample 7441691 | NCBI WGS metagenome assembly JACCDN01 (sample SAMN15323439, study PRJNA562643) | freshwater metagenome | isolation source: river surface water | place: USA:Blue River Watershed | collected 2017-08-16
CAAGATGATTGCATCGATGACGGGAATTTCAAGATCCATCAAATCGCCCTCCATCTGAAGCTCTTCCTCTCCCTCAAGGTCAACATCTTCATCATCGCGACGCTTCTTTCGACCTTTCTCATTGGTCGGTTCGTATCGATAGAGCTCTTGAATCTTTCTATCAACGACAACCTCAACAGGATCTAAGCAACGTATGCACTCTCCGTGGGCAATGGCGTAGATCTCTGCACTTGCTAGAACGCCTTCAGTAACTGATTCAAGGCGAACATCGAGCTCGACAAGGTCTCCTTCAGGAACCGCAATCAGAGGAACACCGATTCTGACATGGGCTGGAATATCTAATTGATACTCCTTCATCTCACCAGCGCGACGCGGAAGGTCGTGGGTATTGAGAATAAAAGGATTAGCTGGTTTGGACATCAGATGGATTTACTTATCTGAATTGAGTTGAGCGAGAATGTCTTTATCGTCGGCACCTTCAAGGCGCTCGCGACCGCGTGCAACTGCATCCATAGTCTTGTTGAGGATTACCTCAAGAGTTGCAAGGCGGCCATCGATATAGGCCTCGACTTCGCGACGTTCATTTTCTGCGACATCACGAGCTTCATCGAGAATTCTTTGGGCTTCATCACGCGCTGCTTGAACGATTGCAGTCTGTTCAACCATGCGAGCTACATCTTCGCGGGCTGTGGCAATCATTGCTTCTGCGCTTGTACGACCTTCTTCAATAATTCTTTCTTTCTCTCCAATAATGGCTTCAGCAGTGAAAAGATCTTTAGGAAGCAATTCTTGTGCAGCTTCGAGAATTTCAAGCATTTCACCACGATGGACAACACATGAAGCCGAAAGTGGAACTCCGCGAGCCTCTTCAATAGTTGCGATTGCTGTATTGAGCTTCTCGATTGAATCCATTGTCATTCTGATACTCCTACTCGTGCCATCAGTGCCTTATTAACATTTGCTGGAACCATCGATGAAACATCTCCCCCGAAGTGAGCGAGTTCTTTCACAATGGATGAAGATAAGAATGAATGTGTTGGAGATGTTGCCATAAACATTGTCTCAACACCCGAAGCTTGAATGTGGACCTGCGCCATTTGGAGTTCGTAATCAAAGTCAGTTACTGCTCGAAGGCCTTTGACGATTGCCTGCACTGAATTTCTCTTGCAATATTCAACAAGGAGCCCATCACCTGTATCAACCCTGACATTCTTAAATTTTTCGACATTCTCCTGGATCATCTCCATGCGCTCTTGAATCGTAAATAGTCCGGATTTCTTACGGTTGACGAATACTGCAACGATTACTTCGTCGAACTGGCTGCTGGCGCGCTCGATAATATCTAGGTGTCCAAAAGTGATTGGATCAAATGATCCAGGACATACAGCGCGCTTCATGGTGCAAACGCTAGCAATGATTCGAGTTGTTATCCATTTTGACCATCATTAAGCGTGGGTGAGCCGTAGAAAATAGTTGCTTGCCCGTAATTCTTTTCTCGTACACGCTCTAATCCATCAGGCCACAAGAGCTCACGCACTCTGCTATTTCTCTCAACGGCGATGAGCGCTTGTGGATGCAGAAATCCACCTGAGACAAGCTGAATCAGAGTCTCCGTCACATCAATATCATCTACATCGTAAGGAGGATCTATATAAATAAAGTGATACTCAACTTGTGCTTTATCTTGCAAGAAACGATGAACGCCCATTGTGTAGAGATGAAAAATTCCGGGACATTGGGCAGATTTTAGATTCTCGTAATTACTTTCAATTGCCTTTGCAGCGCTCTCATCTTTCTCTACGGCGTGCACGAGGCTTGCTCCACGAGAGAGCGCTTCTAGGGCAATTGCACCTGTACCGGCATAGAGATCGAGCACATGCAGCCCATCGAATTCCCCAAATTCTGAAGTTAAAGTTGAGAAGAGCGCTTCACGGGCGCGGTCTGAAGTTGGACGAGTTGCACCTGCCACGGCGTCGATACTTCGCCCTTTTGCACGCCCTGCAATAATTCTCACGAACTCACGCCTTCCTTACGACTTATCTATATATTCCGACGCTGCATCGCTTTGGATCTGCGAAAGTTCGGCTTCCAATAATGAATACTGCTTGATATCTCCTTCAAGAATTGTAGAGGCATCTTCACGAGCCTGCTCAATCATCGATTCATCTCGAAGGACACGAAGAAGCCTTAAATGTGAGCGAGATCCTGATTGGCTTGCACCCAATACATCTCCTTCACGTCGCTGCTCTAAATCAATTCGTGAGAGCTCAAATCCATCCACCGTTCCTGCTACTGCGTCTAAGCGTTCTCGAGCACTGGATTCAGGAAGAGCAGATGTCACAAGAAGACATAGACCAGGTGATGTGCCACGACCTACGCGACCGCGAAGCTGATGAAGCTGAGATACGCCAAAACGATCCGCGTCCATGATGACCATTACTGTGGCGTTGGGTATATCTACGCCTACTTCGATGACAGTTGTTGAAATAAGTACGTCAATTTCTTTATCTGCAAAGGCCTTCATTGTGGCATCTTTTACTTCAGCAGATTGTCTGCCATGAAGAGGTGCAACACGTAACCCTTTGAGTTCTCCGCTCTGTAGCTGCGGTCCAAGTTCTTCGACAGATGCCAGCACTGTCGAGGACTCCCCCATCAAGAAATCGATATCTGCATCCTCTGGAGTCCCTGCAGAGATTCGCGGCGCAACCACATATGCCTGATGTCCTTGAGCTACTTCTTCGCGAATACGTTGCCAAGCGCGCTCTAAGAATGCTGGCTTTTCAAGTACAGGAACGACGTGTGTAGTAATTGGCTGTCTTCCTAAGGGAAGTTCACGCAGCGTTGAAACATCGAGATCTCCAAAGACGGTCATCGCAACAGTTCTTGGAATTGGTGTTGCAGTCATGACAAGTAAATGAGGTGGCGTTACCGCTTTACTTTTCAGTGCATCTCTCTGCTCAACACCGAAGCGATGCTGTTCATCGACAACGATGAGACCTAAATCTTTGAAGTCAACGCTCTCACCCAATAGCGCATGCGTCCCAATCACGATTCCTGCGGCACCGGATGCGGCCATTGCGAGGGCTTCTTTGCGCGATGCCGCGTTTTGAGAACCGGTAATCAAGGTGACTTGGGTTGCGATTTCTCTGCCACCGAGCATTCCACCTTGGGCTAAATCTCCGAGTAGCTTTTGCATCGTACGAAGATGTTGCGCTGCGAGAACTTCCGTTGGTGCAAGTAGCGCCGCTTGTCCGCCGCTATCGATGACGGTGAGCATCGCACGCAAGGCAACAATCGTCTTACCGGATCCGACTTCACCTTGAAGCAGGCGATTCATGGGATGCGGCTGCGCCAAATCGTTCTCAATTTCAGCTGCAACAGATTTCTGTCCTGCCGTTAATTCAAAGGGCAGGGTTTTATCAAATTCGGTTAGGAGTCCACCCTCAATGGTTGGGCGTGCAACGGCATCTAGCCCCTTGAGTTCTTTACGGCGGGTGAGAAGTAAGAGTTGCAGCAAGAATGCTTCATCGTAGGTAAGTCGTTCGCGAGATTTCTCTGCTGAATCTAAATCAGCAGGGTTATGCAGTTGGGCAAGAGCTTGATGCAGAGTCGGGTATCCATACTTCTCCCGAATGCTCTCTGGCAGATAATCCGGAACTTCGTCGAGTGCGGCAAGTGCAAGTTCGATGCACTGTGCAATCTTCCACGATGGCATCTTGGAGCTAGCCGGATACATGGGTAGATACTTGCCTGCAAAACTTTCGACAGCAGCATCAACATCATTGCCATCAGCGATGAGTTCATAATCAGGATGAGCCAATTGACGTTTGCCGTTAAAGACACCAATTTTTCCCGCGAAGAGCCCCTGTCTTCCTACTTTGAGTTCTTTCTCGCGCCATGCTTGATTGAAGAAAGTCAGAGATAACTTTGCAGTTCCATCTGTGACAATCACTTCAAGAATATTTCCTTTACGACCATGTAAACGTCTGCTACTCGCACTAAAGACTTCTGCAAGTATCGTGACTTCATCACCTTCATTGAGCGCCGAGATGTCTGACAGTTCTCCGCGAACCAAGTAACGTCTTGGATAGTGATGGAGCAGATCACCGACTGTGTGATAGCCAAATAGATCCTTGAGCACTTTTGTAGTTCTATCCCCCAAGATTCCGACGAGCTTGGAATCGAGGGTGGCCATGGGCTTATTCTCTCGTGATATCTACTCTTCTATCGGATTTAAGCCATCCGGAGTGAGTGATGACTATCAAAGTTCTGCTCGCGCATACATGTCGGATCTTCTCCTCAATTCGCAGCGCTAAATCGGCATCCAAATGTTCAGTTGGTTCGTCTAGGATGAGGATCGGAGCGGGTGAAAGTAGAGCTCGAGCTACAGCAAGACGCTTTCCTTCTCCACCGGAAAGCGGGCGCCCAAACTCGCCTAGGACGGTGTCAAGTGGAATTTCCTGGAGTTCGAGAAGACGGAGAATTTCTTCAAGTTCTTTATCGCTGGCATCTGGATTGGCAATCTTTAGATTCTCACGAAGTGTTGTATTAAAGATGTGGCTGCGCTGAAGTGATGAGGTTAGAAATTCATGGAGATTTCCAATTTTCGAGAGTTCGATTCCCCCAATTTTGATACTGCCCGAGTAAGGAAGTACTCCACACAAACCAAGTGCAAGAGTTGATTTACCGCTTCCGCTTCGTCCCCTAATGACAAGAAGCTCTCCTTGAGACACCTCAGTTGTAACTGGGGACATAAATGGCTTATCCCATGCCACACTCACCTTATCCAGAACTACATCCTGTGCTGCCAATATCACTTGCGAACTTTGATTGCTGGAAGTGGGTAATTCCAAGATTTCTGAGACCGTTCTTTGAGCGCGCAGTAATTTTCCCGAAGCAAAGAGATTTGGGTACCAAGTCGTGACTCCCTCAAATGCAACAAGGGGAAGAAATATCGCCATCGCGATTTTGACTGCAGGCAAATCGGCCGAATCCTTAAAGGATGTCAGAAGTTGAACTGTCCCAGTTATTGCAAATCCAAGGGCAATTAAAGTTATAGTCTGCAACTTTCTAATCAGCTTTAGCAGCGCCTTCTCCTGAATAAATATTTTTTCCTCTATGGTGTGGATACCCTGAGATATCAGATGGGAATACCCGTACACCTGAGCTTCTACCGCGCCATAGGATGCTCTTTCAATCGCTTTTGCATAATCATTCTCCGAGAGCTCAATCTCTTGAGAAAGAGTTAGGGCTGTTTTAGAAACTAGCGCTGGTATTAAGAAAAGCAATGTCAGCGATACAGGAATAAGAACCATCAAAGTGGGGGTATAAATCCACCAGCCAAGCAAGAGCGAGAAAAGTATTGAAATAATTGCTGAGTAGCGAGGGAGTGTAATTCGGAGTGCATACTCTTGAGCTCGTTCCACATCATCGACTATCGATTTAACATAGCCACCAGATCTGGAATCCCCCACAAGCGCAATGCTTCGCCCACTTATTCTCTCAAAGAGATTTGTTCTAATTGAAGTCAGCGCGCGGAAAACCGTCTCATGGCTAATAACTCGTTCTGCATAGCGTGCCACAGATCGAAAGATTCCAAAGAAGCGCACCATAACTATTGAGACGGAGAGAACAAGAATTGGTGGGTGCGATGATGCCATCGTAATGAGCCATGCACTAGATACGGTTAATCCAATGCCACCGATGAGAGCAGAACTGCCGAGCAGCGCCGATATCGCCATCTTGAATCTTTGGTTATTCATGACTTCGCCCGCTCAACTTCTAAGACGCTATCTGTCCTTAAAATGAAATCACGTTCATGAGTAATGCAGATCAATGCTGCGCCTTCGGCTACGGCGCTTCTCAGGGCAGTCATAATTGCAAGTGAACTCTCGCCATCTAAATCCGCAGTTGGTTCATCAGCAATAATGAGAGTAGGTTTACGAATCAGAGCGCGTGCAACTGCTACTTTGCGAATCTGTCCTCCTGAGAGCTGACCACTCTTCTCGTGCGCGCCCCCTAAGTACGTCTCTAATCCATACGGTAGCTCCTCTAGTTTCAAAGAGACTGCTGCACAAATTTTTTCTATCTCGCTATCTGAAATTGCCGGCTCGACTAACTTGAATTGATCACGAATAGTTCCAGGAGCTAGTTGAGGAAGCTGGGGAATCCATCCTAAATACTTCTGGAATGAGTTGGTTTGGGAGAGAAGGAGTTTCTTGCCATCAACTTGCTTTTCTATATCTCCATGAATTCCTATCAAGTTCTCTGCGAAGGTGCTCTTTCCGACGCCAGAATCGCCAATAATAAAAAGTGACTCGCCCCGAGAAATTCTGCCGCCTGCAATTGAAGTATGGATAACTCCCGGAATATTGAGATCCCAGTCATTCCATGAAAGCGAGTCAAAAGATGCCAACGAAGTTTCGTGGTCTGGCAAGTCAGGCTTCTCTATTCTTTGTAGCTCTTGAATTCTTGCGAGAATTTCAGTGCCATCGGCAGACGCGTGGAATAGAGATGCAGCATTTCTGAGCGGAAAGTAGACCTCAGGGGCGAGGATCAGAACAGTCAAACCAGTTATGAAAGGAATATTCCCCTCAACTAGCCGTAGGCCGATTTCAACGGCAATCAGCGCAACCGAAATGGTTGCGGCAAGTTCAAGAACCAGGGCTGAGAGAAATGAAACTTTTAGTACTTTCATTGTTTCATCGGTGTATTGATCACCCATCGCACGGATGCGCGATCCTTGCGTTCTATCACGACCGAAGATCTTGAGAGTGAGAAAACCTTGCAATGAATCTTCAAAGTATTTTGAAAGAATGCCCAGCGACTTCCACTTCTTGCTCACTGCATCATTTGTGTATTTGCCAATGAGAGCTCCGAAAATTGGGATTAACGGCAAAGTAACTATGGTGATAAATGCAGAGAGTGGATCAAATAAAAATATTGTGAAAATGACGGCAAAGGGAACGAAGCTAGCTCCGAACATCTGCGGCAGAAATCTTCCGAGATAGGTATCGAGCGAATTGGAGCCCTTAATGAGTATGCCTGTGAGTTCGGCTGAACCGAGAGTGATGTCAATTATCGGATCTTTAGTTATCGAGGCTCTTAACTCTCTCTTTACGCGCGCCGCTTCGTAGCTGCACCAGTATTCAAAGTTCGATGTAAATGTTGCTCTCACGAGCCACAGAACGGCTAGTGCGACTAAATATTTTCCATTGCTTGGATGGCTATAGATAATTCCTACGATGAGTGCACCAATGAGCAGCGCATTGGCAATAACTATGAAGGCGGAAAGTAAAGCGCCGAATACGGCTCCTATAAAAAGTCTGCGGCTGCTACTCATAGAGAGCAACAGCCGCAGGTCTTTAGATTTCACTGATGCAGGATATGTGACGCAGTATCTAAAACACCACGTTCTGGATTAACAATCTGGCTTGCACTTACCCGCTTTCTAAAGACCCAGTATGTCCATCCCTGATAAATAAGAACGAGAGGCGTCATGATGACCGCGACTACTGTCATTACCTTTAACGTATATTCAGTACTCGACGCATTTGTGATCGTGAGATCAAATTGCGCTCCCAATGAGCTTGGCATCACTCTTGGGTAAAGTGCAAAGAATAAATTCGAGACAAAAGTTGCAATTGCTAAGGCTGAGAATATGAATGCCCAGCCTTCTCGAACCTTAAGAGTCGATACCAATCCTGCTACCCATGCAAGAGCCACAATAGTTGAGAGAGCCAAAACAGTTACATCAAGCTCTGGGAGCATCAGATTTGTCCACACCAAAAAGGCGACTGCTGCAACAGCTGCAACTAAACCAATCTTGACTGCAAAGTTTCTCGCTTGCTCACGGATTCCACCCGCAGTCTTGAGCGATAGAAATACTGCACCGTGTGTAAGAAAAACTGTCAGCGTAACAACGCCTCCAAGTAGGGCGTACGGATTGAGAAGGTTAAAGAATCCTCCAACGTACTCAAGGTTTCCTTGTGCGGATTCCTCGATAGGAACACCACGGACGATATTTGCAAATGCGACGCCCCATAGAAGCGCTGGGATTGCACTACTGACAACAATCGCTACATCCCAGCGTTGTCTCCATTGAGCCTTGCCGTACTTGCTTCGATATTCAAATGCCACGCCTCTTACGATTAGGGAGACAAGGATGAGGAATAGCGGTAAGTAAAAGCCGCTGAAAAGGGTCGCATACCACTCAGGGAAAGCTGCAAATGTGGCACCACCTGCGACAAGTAACCAGACTTCATTCCCATCCCATACTGGTCCAAGAGTTGTTAAGACTGCGCGACGATCGGCTTCATTGCGAGAAACGAATGGAAGCAACATTCCGACCCCGAAGTCGAAACCTTCTAAAATAAAGTATCCAACCCATAGAACTGCGATGAGCAGGAACCACGTTGTTTGAAATGTCATTTTGATTCCCCCTTAGTAAGACATCACGAGTGGCTTGTCGGAACTTCCACCGAGTTGTGGATCTTCATAATCCAATTCGGTTGCTGGGCCATTCTTAACAACCTTAAGAGTTAGGCCCACTTCAATAAATGCGAGTACGCCGTAGAGCAGCGTAAATACAATCATTGTGAATAGAACACTTCCGGCAGAAACCACAGCGCTAACCCCATCTTCTGTCTTGATCAATCCAAATACAGCCCATGGCTGACGAGCTGTCTCTGTGAAGATCCAACCAAAAGAGATTGCAAGTAGTGGAATAAATGGGAGCGAAATCATCGCCGGTAGGAACCAGCGAGCTTGAGGAAGTTCGCCACCTTTACGCGTGCGCCAAAGTGTATAGAGCGCCAAGAAGAAGGCGAGTGCGCCAAAGCCAATCATTAATCTAAATGACCAATATGCGAGTGGGATATTTGGAGTGTAATTGCCTTCGCCAAACTCAGCATCATATTTCGCCTCTAAATTATTGACACCTTCAACTGCACCTTTGAAATCACCTGTGGCTAAAAATGAAAGTACTGAGGGGACATCGATTTGGAAAACAGATCGAGAACCATCGAGTGTGCCAATTGTCAGCAAAGAAAATGGTGCTGATTCTGTTGATTCGTAGAGGGCTTCTGCTGCCGCCATTTTCATTGGCTGTTGTTCTGTCATGACCTTTCCGATCGCATCGCCTGTGATGCTGATTGCGATAAAGCTCAGAATGATGGTGACAAGTCCCAATTTGAGCGTTGGGCGCGCCATCTCAATATCCTTCTTTTTTAGAAGTAAATACGCAGAGATTCCTGCCATGAATGCCCCTGCTGCGAATGCCGCAGATGGAATTGTGTGAAGAAAGGTTATGACTGCAGTTTTCTGTGTGAGCACAGTGAAAATGTTTGTGAGCTCTGCACGATTCTTCTCAGCATTGATTATGAAGGCTACCGGATGTTGCATCCATGCATTTGCAGCCAAGATGAAGTATGCGGAAAGCACTGTTCCAAAAGAGGCGAGCCAAATTGTTGCCAGGTGAAGCTTCTTAGGTAATCGATCCCATCCAAAGATCCAAAGCCCCAAGAATGTACTCTCTAAGAAGAATGCAAGGAGACCTTCCATCGCTAGAGGGGCTCCGAAAATATCTCCCACAAATCGGCTGTATGAAGACCAGTTCATTCCAAATTGGAACTCCTGGACTATGCCGGTCACGACACCAATTGCGAAGTTGATGAGGAAGAGTTTTCCAAAGAATTTGGTTGCCCGAAGGTATTTCACTTTATTCGTTCGATACCAAGCAGTTTGAAGACCTGCTACGAGAAAGCCCATTCCGATTGTGATTGGAACAAAGAGGAAGTGGTAAACAGTTGTGATGGCAAATTGCCAACGTGCGAGATCTAGCGCATTCATTGATGCGACTCTCCGTTTCTGAGTTGCTCTACTAACTCACTTCATAGTCTGCGCGCTTCCCAAAACGGTTTTATTGGAATCGGTTGTCTGCCACCTCACATCGCTTTTTTTACGCGTAAAAATGAGAGGGTTGGCACTCATATTTTGCGGATTCGCCCTAAAGCACCCCCTCTTGATACCCTTTGCGCCTGTTCGATTTTGGCAGTTCAATCTAGAAGGAGAACCACCCATGGCATCTTCATGCGACATCTGTGGCAAGGGACCAAGCTTTGGCAATAACGTTTCACACTCACAGGTGAAGATACGTCGTCGCTGGAATCCAAATATTCAGCGTGTAAAGACAATTGTCGCTGGTGCATCAAAGCGTCAGAACGTATGTACTTCATGCCTAAAGGCTGGAAAAGTTACTCGTTAATTTTTTTGTTCGATTAAAAATGGCTCCAGGAAACTGGGGCCTTTTTTATTTCCACCCCTGAAATCCCTGAACCCTCTACGACGCTACCGATTCGGATTCCAGGCAAATCTCTTCCCGTAGCAAGAAATGCGTGATCTTCCCCGCCTTCAAGAATCCATCCCCAGATATCTGAATTAATCTCCCGCGCAAGCTCGCTGAGCTCTTTGAACTCTGCGCACTGTGAAATGAGCTCGGTATCAAGTTCGAAGCAAACCCCAGATGCATCTGCAACTTGCCGGGCCTGACTCAATAGTGAATCACTGATATCTGCCATGGAAGTTGAGTTGAGAAAATCGACGTCGTAATCAAGTGAAGGCGCAGAAAACTCCGAGAGCGCTTTATCTGCAATAGATGAGTTAAGGGAAATTTCTTTTGTGAGAAGTTCTAGGCCAGCAGCAGACCATCCGGTCAGTGATGAGAGAAAAATGCCATCACCTACACGGGCACCACTTCTAAGAATTGGCTTGGTTGTATGACCAATAGCAGTCATAGCGATTGTGATTACAGTTGAGCGGGCGATATCTCCCCCAACGATTGCGGCACCAGCTCGATCTGCTTCATCTTTCATGCCACGAGCCAAATTTTCAATCCACGAGAGCTCTTCGCTGCCCGTCAACGAGACGGCTGCAACAAGATAATCACAGGTGGCACCCATAGATAAAACATCTGCAATATTTGCCGCCGTGATCTTTCGGCCGATATCGAAGGCAGAGCTCCACTCAGTCTTAAAGTGAACATCGGCGATAGCCATATCAGTTGTAATTACCTGCTGCGCATCGCCCTTTACGACGGCTGCATCATCTCCAATACCAACAAGAATTCGGGGATCGGCAGTTGCAAAAACTTTCTTTAGCGCCGAAATCACATCTGCTTCGCTAAATCCCATTTTTCTCAAACCCCATAGCCATAAGCCTAGGACATGAGATAGCGTTAGGGCGAAGCGAAAGGAACTCTCATGTCTGTACAGGCCTATATTTTGATTCAAACCGAGGTTGGTAAAGCCTCATCTGTCGCTAGCGCGATCAAAGGTATTCCCGGTGTAACTCTCGCTGAAGGTGTAACAGGTCCTTATGATGTCATCATGCGCGCAGAGGCGCCATCAATGGAAGATTTCGGTCGCGCAATTCTCTCTAAGGTTCAAGCTGTTCCGGGCATTACTCGTACGCTCACTTGCCCCGTAACTAATTAAGCCAGACTTAATCAAGCCAGAGTTAATCTAGTTTCACTCCAACCTGTCTTCTAATCTCTTCACCGATACCAAGAATTTCAACTGTCTGGTGATGAGTATGGAGCGGGGATTCAAGCATCCCTTGCGCAACATATGAGGCTAAATAATTTGCTTGGTAACACAAGCCCTCATGTCCAACCACACCAGTCTTATCTTTCCAATGTGGACCTCGCCCGTTGAATACCGCTTCATGAAGATTAAGCCCAGTTGGAGTAAAGAAGGGAGCGTCTACAAGCAGAACTCCTTCTGAACCTGATACTGAAGCTTGAGTTGGGACGTGGTTGTAACCGGTGTAAGTGATGACAGCTCTTGCACCAGATGCGTATTCAAGAACAGCACTCGCCATTGCTTCTGAATGAGGACTATGCAGAACTCCTGTTGCCGAAATCTTTATTGGTAGACCAAGGATCTGCTCTGCAAATGCCAGAGGGTAAATTCCCATATCTTGCGTGATGCTCGCTTCAGGTAACCACAATCGAGCAATTTCGCGATTATCTTGTCCAAAGTCAGCTTGGATGAGATCAATTCGCCCAAGTGTTCCTCGTTCTAACATCTTTCGGATGATTGAAGCTTGAGGCAAGTATCTAGACCACATCGCCTCCATGGCAAAGACGCCAGCCTTGCGAGCCGAGCTATAGAGCAACTCTGCATCGGCTTTACGAATTGTCGATGGCTTCTCAATCAGAACATGTTTGCCAGATTCGATTGCGATCAGCGCATCAGCTAAATGAGTATTTGGAAGGGTTGCGATATAGATGACATCTACATCTGCTTGAGCACAGAGCGCCTCGTAAGAATCGAAAGTTTTCTCAACGCCAAATTTCGCAGCTAACTTCTGTGCTTTTCCAGGAGTCTTCGAAGCGATTCCCACTACTTGCTGCTTTGTATTCTTCTGAAGGGTATTTATGAATACTTCCGCGATATCCCCCGCACCAACAATGCCCCATCGCAGTGAAGGTACTGAAGAGGGATCAAGAATTTCTGGTTCTGGGAAATCGTTATCGGAAAATTGCTTTACAACTCCAGAGAACATGGCCATTTCGAATTACCCAAGAACTCCATTATTTCGAGATTGAGCGCTCTTGAGCAGATGAGTGATTACCTCGGTGTAAGAAACTCCGGATGCCACCCACATCTTCGGGAAAACTGAAGTGGCAGTAAATCCCGGCATTGTGTTGAGCTCATTGATAATAACTTCGCCACTTGGCGTGAGGAAGAAATCTACGCGAGCAAGGCCAGAACAACCCAGGGCCTGAAAAGCCTTGATTGCACTTTCCTTTATCTCAATTGCTGCTGCCTCCGAGATTGGAGCTGGAAGTTCAATCGATGTTGCTCCATCCAAGTACTTGGCTTCAAAATCATAGAATTCGAATTTGCTATCGATGTGAATCTGGCCGATGACAGATGCTTGAGGCTTTCCATCGATTTCGAGAACAGCGCATTCAATCTCAGCACCATTTATCGCCTTCTCAATCATTGCCTTGGGATCAAACTTATGAGCCTCTGTAATGGCCGCAGCAAGAGCATCTATCGATTTCACCTTAGTTGTGCCGCGTGAAGATCCACCTCGTGCTGGCTTAACAAATACGGGAAGGCCGAGCGCTTCAACTGCCTTGGTAATTGATGCGCCATCACTCTGCCACTCGGATTTCTTTACAACCAATCCTGGAGCAGTCTTTATCCCGTGTGAGGCAAAGATTGGCTTAGCAAAAGATTTATCCATGGCAACTGCAGATGCAAGTACACCTGAACCAACGTAGGCGATATCCGCCATTTCAAGAAGACCCTGAATTGTTCCATCTTCGCCATATGGGCCATGTAGCAACGGGAATACTAAATCGATATTGAGAGGCTTGCCTTCAACCGAAAATCCAGCGACATCAGCAACAACTTTCTGCGCGCCTGATGGAACTTGAGGAAGAACGCCATCTTTTATTGCAAAGTGATGACCTTCAGGTATGAGTACCCATGAGCCATCTTTAGTTATGCCAATCAATATTGGTTCATAGAGTGAGCGATCAATCGCAGCAATAACTCCACCTGCTGAAATACATGAAATTTCGTGCTCACTACTTCGCCCACCGCAGATAATTGCAACGCGCTTGGTCATCGAATGAAGTTTTCAGCCTTGGTTGTAATCTCCATAAGCCTTTGCAGCGCATCTTGTGGCGATAACTTCTCACTGACGATATCTGCAACTGCTTCAATTACCGGAACTTCAATGCCTACACGGTGTGCAATTTCAAGGACAGCACTTGATGATGCGACGCCTTCGACTGTCTTAGACATCTGCTTGCGAGCTTCGGCAATAGAGCCTGTGCGTCCAATGTATTCGCCGAATGTACGGTTACGTGAAAGTGGTGAACCGCAACTTGCAACGAGATCGCCCATGCCGGCAAGACCTGCTGCAGATAGCGGATCAGAACCGTGCGCTGCACAGAGGCGTGCTACTTCATTAAGTCCACGAGTAATGAGCATCGCCTGGGTGTTCTCGCCGTACCCCATACCGATTGAAAGTCCTACAGCGAGAGCAATAACGCTCTTGATTGCACCAGCTAGTTCGCACCCTTGTACATCTACTGATGTGTAAACGCGGTAATACGGGGTACGGAATAAATCTCTAATTTGATCTGCAAGTTCAAGTGATGCGGCTGCAACCACGGCTCCTGCAGGTTGGCGCAGAACTAACTCATCAGCGAGGTTTGGTCCTGTGATGATTGCAATCTTATGCATTCC
>JACCDN010736096.1_pt1 | contig 14265 bp, 16 predicted proteins | sample 7441691 | NCBI WGS metagenome assembly JACCDN01 (sample SAMN15323439, study PRJNA562643) | freshwater metagenome | isolation source: river surface water | place: USA:Blue River Watershed | collected 2017-08-16
CAGAGAGCGAGTGCAGATTTACCAGTGCCGGCACGGCCACCAAGCGAGATGATTCCGATTTCTGGATCGAGCAAAAGGTCGATGGCCAAGCGCTGCTCGGCACTGCGTCCGTGAACCCCAAACACGTCTCGGTCGCCGTGCACCAGTTTAATTTTTGACCCGGCCTCAACTCTGCCCAGTGCGCTTCCGCGTTCGGAGTGAATAATCAAGCCGGTGTTGATTGGCATGCTGGCCACATCTTTGTGCTTAATAATTTCTGTGTCGTAAAGATCGTTTACTTCATCGCCGGTGAGTGAAATCTCTGCAATGCCGGTCCAGCCAGAGTCAACCGCGTTGTCGTTGCGATATTCTTCGGCAGACATACCGAGCGATGCAGCTTTTACACGCATCGGAAGATCTTTGGAAACAACTGTTACATCGAGGCCCTCATTAGCCAAGTTGAAAGCGCAAGCCAGAATGCGAGAATCGTTGTCGCCAAGTTGCATGCCCGAAGGCAGCACCGACTGATCGATGTGATTTAGTTCGACGCGCAGAGTGCCGCCGTCACCAACCTGAATTGGGAAATCTAGTCGCTCATGCTCTTGGCGGAGGTCATCCAAATGACGAAGCGCCTGTCTTGCGTAATAGCCAATCTCGGGATCGTGACGCTTCTTCTCGAGTTCATTGATCACGATGATCGGAATTACCACTTCTTGTTCCTTGAATTTGAACAAGGCCTTTGGGTCTGAGAGCAAAACCGAGGTGTCAATCACATAAGTCTTGGTGGCCGTGGCAGGTTTCTTTTTGGTGCTTTCTGAAACCTTTTTAGTTGTGCTCGAGGAAGTGGAAGTGGTACGGGCCACGGTGCTCCTTTAGTTGTACTTAGCCACAAATTACGCCTGCCTGCTAGCAACCAGCAGTTGCGACACGCCCGAATACGTGGTTTGTAATAAAGCGTTTACCTAAGCGCCAAATCGGCGGTGGCGGCGCGCAAAGGCACGAAGCGCACGAAGGAAGTCCACCTTTCGAAAGTCCGGCCAGAGCGCTTCTTCGAAGTACAGCTCAGAGTTACTCGACTGCCACAGCATGAATCCAGAAAGCCGCTGCTCCCCTGAAGTTCGAATAATCAAATCGGGATCTGCCTGTCCTCCAGTGTAAAGATGCTCAGTAATTAGCTCCGGGGTCAATTTCTCAGAAAGTTGATCCAGTGAAATACCCTGGTGAGATTTCAGAATGCTCTTGATTGCCTCAGCGATTTCGGCGCGACCGCTATAACCTACCGCAAGGTTCACTGTGGGTTTGGCTAGGTTTGCAGTGTCTGCTTCAGCTGCTTGCAATTTTTCTATCAACGCAATAGGCAAGACTGATCGGTCGCCAACTAATTTAACTTTCCAGCGTTTGCGGTTGGCTAGCTCTTGCGAAACTTCGCCAATTATTTCGAGCAATTCGTCGAGTTCATCTGACTGTCGTTTTACCAAGTTGTCAATCGAAAGCATGTACAGCGTTGTGGTCGTGATTCCGATTTCGTCACACCACTCCAGAAACTCAAAAATTTTAGATGCACCAGCGGCATGACCATGTGAAGGCTTAGAGCCGGCACGACGCTCTGCCCAACGACGATTTCCATCGAGCATTACAGCAACGTGCTTTGGTAGATCGGCAGCGACGAGGTCGGCCTCGATCCGTCTTTCGTAAAGCTTGTAAAGCAAGTTGCGCATATAAACAACAATAGTTAGGTCAAAAAACAAAAAGAGGGTGCTTTTCAGCACCCTCTCTTGAATGTAACTAAGCTTTCGCAGACTTCTTCTGTTGTGAATAGGCGACAAAGCCCAAAACAATGCTTGGAATAAGCATCCAGCCCCAAATAAGGAAAAAGACAGCGGCGACCGCATAAAGAATCGCAGAAACTAGGGTGAGTGCAGCCTTGCTTAGGAAAAAGCCAAGAAGTCCAAAAATCACGCCAAGAATTGTGATTAGAAGGTGCGGTAAGGCGAGCAGTGTGGCTATTGCCGCACCGGCTGCCTCAGCATCATCAGTAGTGGATGAGTTAGCCCCGGAAATATAACTGATGATATAGATTGCGTAAACTAGCGCAATTGCAGTTCCAACGAATGCAAGCGCGTTTCTATTTTTGAACATTTTTCTCCTTTATTTATTTGATGGCACTTGACTGAATAATAAAACTAACCGGATCTCCGAATAGTCCAGGTTTGAAGCTAAAGGTATAGGAATCTAGTTTTGCAACATCATATGCAATTTGTCCTCGAAGTTTGGACTTACCAGCAATGGTTCCATCTAATGAACCCTTTTTGTCCACTGTGATGCTTTGATCGTATGTGTAGTCGTCGCTTCCTTTTAAGTCAAAAGACATAATGCTAGAGGTGGAAAGTTCTTCATCAGCCTTATTTTCAATGGTGACATCCAAAATCAAGAAGAAACCATTCTCAGATTTTAAACCGAATGAGTCTTTATTCACCTGCTGGGCAGAATTTAGAGTTATTGCGAATTCGTCAGTGGAAATTACATCACCAATTCCGTAGACAGATTTGCTTTCTGATTGTGTTGTTGATGAATCAGAGTTGGTTGCATTACCAGTATTCTCTTGAATTTCTGCACTGCATGAAGCCAAAGAAAGAGCTAAAATCAAAATTCCAGCTCCAGCAATTGTTTTTTTCATCAAGACATTGATGCGCATTAATTCCCCCCTTATGTGGTTGGTAAAAACGACAACCTACAACTCAAATACTATCTGGGTACAGAACATTCCCAGTGTTCTATAGAGTGAAGCCATGAGCATGCCAATCAGCGAGGGTTTCCGCGAACCTGCGGCTGATGTCAAACCAACTTGGCGGGGCTGGATTCACACCGGGGTGCTGCCGGTTGTAATCGCTGGAGGAATTGTCCTTGTCGTGCTCGCCGATGGGCTTGTGGCCAAAGTTGCCAGCGCCATTTTCTTTGCCAGTTCATTTTTGCTCTTTGGCAACTCCGCGCTTTATCACCGCTTTAACTGGAAGCCAAAGACCAAACTGGCCCTCAAACGCATCGATCACGCCAACATTTTTTTACTGATTGCAGGCTCTTACACTCCCATCACCCTGCTCGCCCTGCCCGAGGAAAAGGCATTGATACTAATGATTGCCATATGGGGTTCGGCGATTCTTGGAATTAGTTTCAGAGTTTTTTGGATAAACGCACCACGTTGGCTTTACGTTCCGATTTACGTAGCCATGGGCTGGGGCGCAATTGCATTCGTCGTAGATTTCATGAACGCAAATGCACCGATGATGATTTTGATTCTCAGTGGAGGTTTGGCATACACGGTTGGTGCTGTGGTTTACGCACTAAAAAAACCGAATCCGTTCCCTGGCCATTTCGGGTTTCATGAAATATTTCACACGCTAACTGTTTTAGCGTTTATGAGCCACTGGGCTGCCGCACTACTTATCGCGCTTGCTCCGGCTGCCGGCAGTTTTGGTGCCTGACTCTTCGGCATCCAATCGCTCGTTGATCTCTGCCCTGTAGCGAATTCTGCGCACCCGACGCACCATGTCGAATATCAGCAAGATTGCGGCAAGACTCATGCCAAAAACAAAAAGAAAGCCGAGAGTACCTGGGCTGTAGAAAGTGGTCGATGGGTCAGGGGTCTCGGTTGGGGTTGGAGCAGCCAAGAAGACACCTGAAACAAGATTCAACATGCTTCTAGTATCGCTGCAAAGGGTAGCCTTAACTCAATGAATCAAGAAGAACTTCTGGCCCAGCGATACGGGACTAAGCCGAATAATCCAAAACGTGATCGGCTGGCCATCATCGGCACATTTGTGGTTGCCTTGGTTGTTTTTGTAACTTGGGCAATTGCCGTAACTGCCGAAAATAGTGGGCGTCCGACCGGCAACCTGCTGAGTTTCAACGTTGAAAGCGACTGGCTGGTAACGGTTGAAATTTCGGCCGAAAACAACCGCTCTCGTGAGGTTATTTGCCAGGTAGAGGCGCTGGCCCAGGATTACGAGGTAATCGGCTACAAAGAAGTTTTGGTGGGTAAGGGTGAGAAGCTGGTCGAAACCAGCGTAAATACGGTGGAACCTGCCGTTTCAGCCGTGGTGAAAGACTGCTGGTTCAAATAAACTTTAGAAATTATGTCTGAAACAACCTGGCTCACCCAAGAGGCTTACGACCGCCTTTCTGCCGAACTTGAGCACTTGGTCAAGGTTGGCCGCAAAGAGATTGCCAAAAAAATCTCCGAAGCACGCGAAGAAGGCGACCTCAAAGAGAACGGCGGCTACCACGCGGCTCGTGAGGAGCAAGGCAAAATCGAAGCCCGCATTGTGCGCCTGGAAGAACTCCTAGCGTCGGCAGTGGTCGGCGAAGAAACTGAATCAGACGGCTCGGTTCAGCCTGGAAACATCATCACGCTGACCATGAACGGCAAGGAGCAAACCTTCTTGCTGGGCAGCCCCGAAATCAGTGAAGGCACCGAGCTCGACGTCTTCTCGCCAGATAGCCCTATCGGCCAAGCAATTCTCGGGCTCAAGATTGGCGAGGAAACCTCCTACGCTGCACCCAACGGCAAAATCTTCGAAGTGAAGATTTTGAACGTCTCCGCCTTCGTAGGCTAGAGGTATGAACCCCATTCTCAGTCTTAAAATTTCTCTCGGCTTTGGCTTCATGAATGCTAGCTGGGGCGGTGCTCCAACTCTTCAACCGGGCGTAGCACGGGATGAATTCAAGAGAGCTCTCAACACTGCCATGGATGCCGGAGTCAGGCTATTCGATACCGCAGATATTTACGCGCCAAGCTTTGAAGAATTTGGCCACAACGAAATTCTGCTTCGTGAGGCAATTGAGGAATGGAACGCTCCGCAAAACACAAAAGATGAATTGATCATCGCCACCAAGGGTGGAATCACTCGTGCCGCTGGAGAGGTTTGGAGCAAAGACGCCAGCTACGAATATTTAATGCATGCGGTTGAAGGTTCTGCTAAGCGGCTCGGTCTTGAAGTTATTCCAGTTTGGCAACACCACCGTCTTGATTTTCACCTAACACTTAGTGAACAAATAAAAAACCTTCGCAAACTTCGAGAAAATGCACCAATTCGTCACATTGCTGTGAGCAATTATTCGGCGGAACAATTGCGTCGAGCACTCGATGTCATCGGCGGACCAAAAGACGGCGGCATCGTTTCAATTCAAAACCAGCTGAACCCGGTTTACCGCCACGACCTAGATGTGCTTGAGGTTTGCGAAGAACACGACTTGGCCTTCTTGCCTTGGTCTCCAAGCAAAGGGTTGACCAGCAAATTCGCCGGAACTCCCACTTACGAATTATTCGATCGAATTGCCAACAGCCGAGGAGTAAGCCGCTTTGCCATCGGTCAAGCTTGGCTGCGCAGTCTTTCGGCAAATGTTGTACCAATTCCGGGAGTGACCAAAATTGAGTCGATTCTCGACGCAATTGGAGCAGCAGAACTGCGCCTAAATACCAGTGAACTAGAGGAACTCAGCAACCTGCCAGCATCTCAGCCAGTTGACGATGAGTTGCTGCAGCAACCCCTCGGAGAGTAGTTAGTCTTCGTGCTCAATTCGGGCCTTTAGCCCGGCATCCTTGAGGGCTCTCATGACGCGCTCACGGTGTTCATGCCCGGTAGTTTCCACTGCCAAGCGGAGCTCGACTTCGCTAATGTCTAGACCTAGGCCGTGACGAGTGTGAAGTACTTCAACCACATTGCCCTGAGCAGAGGCAATTGCCTCCGCGGTCTTTACCAACTGGCCCGGACGATCTTGAAGCATGACGGTTACATTGGTGTAGCGCTCTGATGCCTCAAGTCCGTGCCCAATAATCTTTTGCATTAGGAGCGGGTCGATGTTTCCTCCGGAAAGTACAGCGACAGTCTTACCCTTTGGCTTAATCTTTCCGGTCATTAGAGCCGCGACCGCTACTGCACCCGCTGGTTCAACAACTTGTTTTGAACGCTCTAGCAAAACCACAATCGCTCGAGCAATGTCGTTATCCGAGACCGTAACCACCTTGTCTACGTACTTGTGAATCAACTCAAACGGAATCTTTCCAGGTTTGGCCACCGCGATACCATCGGCAATGGTTGGCTTGGTGTGTTGCTCGATTATTTTGCCTGCTTTCATCGACGCAACATATGGAGAAGCATTTTCTGCCTGCACTCCAATCACCTGAATCTTGCGACCTTGCTGAGCGGCCTTCAATTTTGCTGAAACGGCAACGCCAGCGGCCAATCCTCCGCCACCGATTGCCACGATAATCGTCTGTACGTCGGGAACCTGATCCATGATTTCAACACCGACAGTGCCCTGTCCGGTGACAACATCTAGGTGATCGTAAGGCGGGATGAAAATCGCACCCTTTTTCTCAGAGTATTCCTGAGCTGCCTTTAGAGTCTCTTGAAAAACTGCACCTGACAGCACTACTTCTGCGCCGTAATTTTGAGTGGCTTGGAACTTTGGAAGTGATGCGCCAATCGGCATGAAAATTGTGGCCTTGATGCCTAACCTGGCGGCCGCTAGTGCCACGCCCTGAGCGTGATTTCCAGCAGACGCAGCCACCACACCCTTTTTACGCTCCGCAGCGGTCAATTTGCTCATGCGGTTAAAGGCACCGCGAAGCTTGTATGCGCCGGTTCTCTGCAGGTTCTCGCACTTGAGTTCAACCGGCTTGCCAATCAGCCCAGAGAGGTAGTTTGAGTGCAAAACTGGAGTCTCAATGGCCACCTGGCGAACGTTCGCGAGCGCCAGCTCGAATTCGGCAAGGGTAGGCACCTGAGATTTAGTCATAATGTAAGAGTTTAGTTTGAGAAGAGGCCAGATGACCGAGCAACTTTCGCTCGACCAAGCTCGCCTGCTGGCACTTGCAGGGCAGGGCCTTACCAAGGCCACCAAACCAGCAACTGTGCTTGAAGCCATCGACACCATGGGTGTGTTGCAGATTGACAGCGTCAACGTCTTCGAACGTGCCCACTACATGCCGCTCTACTCAAGGCTCGGCGCCTACGACAAAACCGAACTAGACAACCTCCACGGAGGTAAAAACCCTGCGTTACTCGAATACTGGGCCCACGAAGCATCTTTTATTCGCACCGAGGATTACCCGCTTTTCAATTTTCGAATGGAATACAACCAACGTGGATCCCGAAGTAGATGGGAAACTTGGGCCAAAGATAATCGTGAATTTCTCGAATGGATTAAAAACGAAATCCGCACGCGTGGTCCACTTTCCACTTCCGACTTCGAACACGAACGTGCCACACGAAAGGGCTCATGGTGGGGCTGGAGCGATGTTAAACATGCACTCGAATACATGTTCATGTACGGTGAATTAGTTTCTGGTGGCCGCGAAGGTTTCTCTCGCAAGTATGCACTTCCAGACCAGGTGCTTCCAAAAAAGCTAATCAATAAGAACATTGACCAAACTAAAGCTCGCAAGGAGCTACTGCTTCGTGCTGCAAAATCTCACGGGGTCGCAACCGCAAAAGATTTGGCTGATTACTACCGTCAACTTCTGCCAATCTCAAAGCCACTAATCCAAGAACTTGTCGACGAAAAGAAACTCGTCGAAACTGTTGTCGACGGCTGGAAAGAAATTGCATTTACCCTGCCGAATACAGCTGTGCCGAAAGAGAAACCAAGACAAACCAAGTTGCTCAGCCCATTCGATCCACTGGTGTGGTTTCGCCCTAGAACCGAACGACTCTGGAACTTTCATTACCGCATTGAGATCTACACCCCGGAGCCCAAACGCGTTTATGGCTACTACACACTGCCTATTCTCTGGAACGGCCAATTAGCCGGACGAATCGATCTAAAGAACGATAGGCAGAATCAGAAGTTACTGGTTCAATCGGCCTGGCACGAAGCAGGAATCGACCCAACCGCACTAGCAAAAGACTTGAGCACGCACCTTGCCCAAACCGCTAAATGGCAGGGATGTAAGGACATCGAGCTAAAGAAAAAGGGCAACCTATCGGCTGCCCTTTCGAAGTTTCTTTAGAAACCGCCACCAATTTTTCGCAAACGCTCAATACGTGCAGGAATTGGCGGGTGGGTTGAGAAAACACGCTCAACAAAACCTGGCTTAATTGGGTCGGCGATGTACATGTGTGCCATCGACTTAGAGGCGCGACGCATCGGACGACCGTATTCTCCCAGCTTCTTTAGCGCGCGAGCCAAGCCTTCTGGGAAGCGAGTGATCTCCGCTGAAGTTGCATCTGCCAGGTATTCGCGCTGACGTGAAACCGCTGCGGTGATAATTGGACCGATTAGCCAGGCCACAATCGAGGCAACGATTCCGATTGCCCAAAACGCCAACTGCAAATATCCTGCGTTGCTGTCGCGCGAATCGCGATTCCAGTTGCTGAAGAAAGCCAGGCGAATTGCAAAGTCGGCCAAAATACCGACAGCCGAGACCAAGCCAAAGACAATTGTCGAAACGCGAATGTCGTAATTCTTAACGTGACCCAACTCGTGAGCCATTACCCCTTCAAGTTCTTGGTCGTCCATGATGGCAAGCAAGCCGGTAGTTGCGGCAACAACTGCATGCTTAGGGTCGCGGCCGGTGGCAAATGCATTTGGAGCCGGATCGTCAATTATGTAGACCTTGGGCATAGGCATACCCTGGGCAATCGAAAGATTCTCGACGATTCGCCAGAGCCGAGGGTTATCGGCCTTTTGTATTTCATGTGCACCAGCCGCCGCTACAGCGAATGCTGAAGCAAAGAAATACTGAATCAAGGCGTAAACCAAAATAAAGCCGATGATCAGCCAGGCCGACGAGCCATTGCCCGAAACCTGACCCCACCAATACGACAGTCCACCAAGCAGCGCAACAAACAACCCAATAATGATGAAGGTGTTGCGCTTGTTAGCGTTTATCGCTGAGTACATGCCCTAGAACTTCACCTGCGGAGCATCTTTAACTGCTGCGTAGTCGTCAACCTCAAAGAACTCGCGTTCCTTGAATCCAAGACCACGAACAAACAGGGTTGCCGGGAACTGCTTAATCTTGATGTTTAGGTCGCGCACTCCACCATTGTAGAAACGGCGTGCAGCCATTACCTTGTCTTCAGTGTCAGAGAGTTCTTTCTGCAAGTTCAAGAATCCATCGTTTGCCTGAAGCTGCGGATACGCCTCCGCAACCGCAAACAGGCTCTTAAGCGCTGCCTGAAGCTCTCCTTCAGCCTTTGCTTCTTTCGCCGGAGATTGCAAGTTTTCAGGCGAGATGGTCGCCGCACGTGCAGCAGTCACATTCTCAAAAACTTCTTTTTCATGCTTGGCATAGCCCTTTACGGCTTCAACCAAGTTGGGAATCAAATCAGCTCGGCGCTTCAATTGAACTGTGATGTCGCTCCATGCCTCATCAACGCGAACATTCAAGCGGACTAATCCGTTGTAGGTAGACCACAGGTAAAGACCTGCGACTACAGCGATTCCAGTGATTACGTAAATGAAAATAGGGTCCATAGATAAAGGATAAAGCCGCCCGCAGACTTCACAAGACTTTCAGCCTGTGCTCACAGCAAAATCCCAGCGAGGCGAATCTGTGATTCGACTGGGTGATTGAAGCCACCACTGGTGTTGATTTAGTTGTGCCCCTGGTCGGACTCGAACCGACACTGAAACGATTTTAAGTCGTCTTCCTCTGCCATTGGGATACAGGGGCAAGCAGCGAGAGCGGCGAATCTATGATTCGACGATCTCTGCGCCGCTTTCACGAACTACCTACTGAGCCGGAGGTAGTGCGCTACTTCTTTTTTGGCGCTGCCTTCTTTGCAGCAGGCTTCACCACAGTCTTAGTTGTCGTGGTCTTCTTTACGACAGCCTTTGTGGTAGTTGACTTCTTCGCGACTGCTTTGGTGACTGGTGCCTTGACAGCTGGAGCAGCAGCCGGACGTGAAGCGTAGGTCTCGAATGCTAGTCGTGGAGTCTTGACTGCCATGATCGAAACTAGGTCGCGCTTAACTAACCAGTTCCATGCCCAACCGGTGAATACGCGAACCTTGCGCTCCCACATTGGAATGGCTAGGCCGTGATAGCCGCGGTGCATTAGCCAGGCTAGGAAGCCCTTCACGGCAAGTTTGTTCCACTGGTAAACACCGTGGCCAACACCGAGACCAGCCACTGCACCCAGGTTCTTGTGGAAGTAATCCTTAACGCCCTGTCCGCGAAGAGTTGCCACCAAGTTAGGAGCAAGGGTCTTGGCCTGACGCACTGCGTGCTGAGCGTTTGGTACGCAGAAGCCACCAACGCCACCACCCGAAAGATCTGGCACTGCAGAAACATCTCCGGCAGTCCAAGCACCCTCAACAACCTTTTCTCCGTTTACGACGCGCAGTGAAGGCTGAGCGGTGATGCGTCCGCGGTCGTCAAGTGGAAGGTCGGTGTTGCGAACCACTGGGTTAGCCATAACACCGGCAGTCCAAACGATGCAATCTGATGAGAACTTCTCACCGGTTGAAAGTTCGATGTTTCCCTTCACCGCAGACTGTAGCTGAGTGTTTAGATGAACCTTGGCTGAGCGTGAGTCGAGGTTCTTCAAAACCCACTGTGAAGTCTCTAGTGAAACTTCAGGCATGATCCGACCCATCGCTTCGATTAAGTGGAACTTAACCTCATCGAATGAAATGTTGTCGTACTTCTTGATTAGGTAGGTAGCTAGCGAACGCATCTCAGCGAACGCCTCGATACCTGCGAATCCTCCACCGACTACAACGAAGGTCAACAAACGTTGACGTGCCGCACCTGCAGGAAGGTTAGCTGCCTTGTCGAAGTTTGCGAAGACGCGGTTACGTACTTCAACGGCTTCTTCGATGTTCTTCAAACCGATGCAGACATCGGCTACACCAGGGATTGGGAAGGTGCGTGAAACGGCACCGGCAGTCATCACGATGTGGTCGTAGTTGAAAGCAATGTCAGGGGCACCGTCAACCGCGATAGTAGCGGTCTTGCTCGCGTGGTTTACGTTGGTCACCTTACCAAGCACAACCTTGGTCTTCTTTAGGTGACGACGGTGTGAAACTACCGCGTGACGCTCTTCGATTGATCCAGCGGCTACCTCAGGAAGGAACGGCTGGTAGGTCATGTATGGAAGTGGGTCAACTAGTGTGACCTCTGCTTCGCCGGTGCCGAGCAGCTTCTCGAGCTTCTTAGCAGTATAGAAACCGGCGTAACCGCCGCCGACAATAAGGATTTTTGGAGTAGGCATTCGACTAGTTTACTTTCCATTCGGGACGACAGACACAGCGGTCGGGCGACCAACTGCAGAGTTCGAGCGCAATATCGCCAATCGGGTTTACCCCGGCCCCGGCGGCGAGCGAATGCCCAGCCAATGCGTGCAGGCACTTCACACGCGTTGGCATGCCACCGGCCGAGATACCCGCAATTTCGGATACTGGCTCAAGATTCATTTGTTCGGCTACGCGATCACGGTCGGCGATATACGCGTCGTGAGCAGCCAGGTAGGCCGCAGCCAAACCTTCATCCACGCCAAGTCGATCCTGCAAATCGGCCATCACGCCGGCAGCCTCAAGTGCCGAAAGCGCAGCCGTAGCAGCCGGATGGGTTAAGTAGTACAGGGTCGGAAACGGTTCGCCGTGAGCCAAGCGTGGGGCCGTCTGCACAACCGTTGGGTTGCCGCAAGTGCACCGCGCGGCAATAGCCACGATGTCGCGCGCGGGTCTCCCCAATTGCGCAGACACAACTTTCCAGTCGAGTTCTGTCGCGTTACTTAGTGGCATCTTCTTTTGGCTGTTCAATTCCGGCGCGAACTACCGAGCCAATAATTTCATCAACCCAGTTGTCTTTGGTTGAAGTGATTGATTTTGAAACTTCTAAATTGTTACGACGATCAGCGAGCATTGCACCAACAGTTCCAGAAGTGTCTGAAGTATTAACCGAACCGGCATCCATAACCAGGTACGAAACTTCACCAGGCAATACGTAATACAAACGCTGGCGTGCTTGCGTGCGCACATACACCGGATCGTCCCAGCGCTTCAGATCAGTGCGCATTTGCTCAAGAGCATCCTTGGTTTTCTGCACTTGTACAGCCATGTCCGAAATTTTCTGACGATAGTCGAACCAGTTTTGAATTGCCGGAGCAAGAGTGAAAACGCCAATAACAATCATCACCAAGACAGTTGCGGTGCGTGCGTTCCAATCGATAGACGAGAGCCACTCGCGAGTATCGGCGAGCCCAGCCTTTACATTTTCACTAGTTCGAGAATTCGCAGCTCCGCGCCCGCGAGCGGGAGCATTAACGCGCGACGCCCGCTTAGCCGCAGGCTTAGCTGCAGATCTAACCGGGCGACGAGCCATCGAAATGTCTTACTTCTTGAAGCGTGGGAACGCAGCTGCACCTGGGTAGTACGCAGCATCGGCTAGTTCTTCTTCAATGCGAAGCAACTGGTTGTACTTAGCCACACGCTCTGAACGAGCAGGTGCACCAGTCTTGATCTGACCAGCGTCGGTGGCCACAGCCAAGTCGGCAATAAAGGTGTCTTCGGTCTCACCAGAACGGTGCGAGATGATTGCCTTCATTCCGCTGCGCTGAGCCAAAGCCACAGCATCCATGGTCTCGGTCAAAGTACCAATCTGGTTTACCTTAACCAGGATTGCGTTGCCGGCAGCGTGGTCAATACCCTTCTGCAAGCGAGCAGGGTTAGTCACGTATAGGTCGTCGCCAACTAGCTGAACCTTGTCGCCCAGGTGAGCGGTGATCTTGGTCCAGGCGGCCCAGTCATCCTCGGCTAGAGGGTCTTCGATTGAAACCAATGGGAAATCTGCAACTAGTGAGTCGTAATACGCAATCATTTCGTCGGCAGAAAGTTCCTTACCTTCGAATGAATACTTTCCGGTCTTCTCGTCGAAGAACTCAGTAGCCGCAACGTCAAGTGCAAGAGCAAAGTCGGTGCCCAACTTGTATCCGGCCAACGCAATAGCCTCTGAGATTAACTCAAGTGCAGCACGGTTGTTTGGAAGCTCCGGAGCGAAACCACCCTCGTCACCTAGCCCGGTTGAAAGACTCTTCTTGTGAAGCAAGCCCTTTAGCGCGTGATAAACCTCAGCCCCCGAACGAAGTGCCTCTGAGAAAGTCTTTGCACCGATTGGCACGATCATGAATTCCTGAATGTCAACACCGGTGTCTGCGTGAGCACCACCGTTGATGATGTTCATCAATGGAACAGGAAGAGTGTGTGCGTTTGGCCCACCAAGGTAACGGAAAAGTGGCAAGCCTGCAGCCTCAGCAGCAGCACGAGCATTAGCAAGCGAAACACCCAAAATCGCGTTAGCACCAAGACGACTCTTGGTGTCGGTGCCATCCAAAGAAATCAAAGCTGAGTCAACCAAACGCTGGTCTAGAGCATCGAAGTCAACAAGTGCCTCGTCAATCTCTGTGATAACAGCCTTAACCGCACCCAAAACACCCTTGCCAAGGTAACGTGACTTATCGCCATCGCGGGCCTCGTGTGCCTCGAACGCTCCGGTCGAAGCACCTGACGGCACTGCAGCACGACCGAATGAATCATCGTCCAATAGAACCTCAACCTCAACGGTTGGGTTTCCGCGTGAATCCAAAATTTCGCGTGCGCCTACGGCCTCAATAATTGACACAAATGCTCCTCAGATAGAGATGTATATAAAGATGCCCAAATCGGGCCAAAAACGCCTTTGTATTCCCCCTAAGTTTAGCCAGAAATGGCTAAGCCAGAGGCTTTAACGACACCGACTCGGTGCCAGCATCGACCGGAGCCCACTGAGTGAAACCCTGATCCGCCATCGACTCAAGCAACAGGTTCAACTTCTTCGGACGTAGCTCCAAACGCACTGCGTGCCCTAGAGCCCGAAGATCTGCCTGCACCCGAAGCCCGTTGGCCACAACCTCAGCCGAGCCGTCTTCCAAAACCAAGACAACTCCGGCTCCAACCGCATCCAACCCTGAAGTCAGATCAACCACGCGCTCGAAGCCAAGAGAAATACCCACCGCCGGCACATCATTCCCGGTCCAACGACCAACCATTCCGTCATAACGACCACCGCCACCAATTGACGAACCAGAAGCCGGATGTGAAATCTCAAAAATGGTGCCGGTGTAGTAACCCATGCCACGAACCAGGGTCGGATCAAAAATCAACTTGCCCGGGTGACGCACTGCAACCGCAGCAAATAAAGAAGCCAAAGATTCGGGCACATCCCCTGCCCTCAAAGTCGACAACCAACCACCGGCTGCCATAGCCACCTCAGCGCCAAATGCCTCGCCAAGTTCGGCAA